>OGOR01001406.1_pt1 | contig 13543 bp, 10 predicted proteins | sample 1552771 | NCBI WGS metagenome assembly OGOR01 (sample SAMEA2580124, study PRJEB22360) | human gut metagenome | biome: human gut; feature: human-associated habitat; material: faeces | place: Denmark | collected 2008/2010
GCCGCCGAAGGCGACGTGGTCTTCACGATGGACGCCGACTTGCAGGACTCGCCCGACGAAATTCCCGACATGCGCCGCATGATCCTCGAAGAGGGCTACGACATGGTTTCGGGATGGAAACTCAAACGTCACGACCCGATCGGCAAACGCTGGCCCAGCAAATTCTTCAACTGGACGGCGCGCACCGTCTCGGGCATCAAACTCCACGACTTCAACTGCGGACTGAAAGCCTACCGCCGCAAGGTGGTCAAGTCGATCGAAGTCTACGGCGAGATGCACCGTTTCATTCCGATTCTGGCGAAGCAGGCCGGGTTCCGCCGTATCGGCGAAAAGGTCGTCGAGCACCACGCCCGCAAATACGGCTGCTCGAAGTTCGGCCTCGAACGTACCGTGAAAGGCTACCTGGATCTGATCACCGTGCTGTTCATGACGCATTTCGGCCGCTCGCCGATGTATTTCTTCGGCAGTCTGGGGACGCTGATGTTCCTTATCGGCGGCGGGACTACGGTGTGGATCATTGCCGCAAAGATCTGGAAACAGGTGCACGGGCTGTCGCTGCGCCCGGTCACCGATCAGCCGCTCTTTTACCTGGCGATCCTCGCCGTGATCCTCGGCGTGCAGTTGTTCCTGGCGGGGTTCCTGGGCGAGCTCATCAACCGGGGGTCGTCGGATAGGAATAAGTATCTGATTGATAAAACTTTGTAAATAATTATGATACAACGAATCCAAACACTCCATCTGCTCATCGTCACGGCGCTCATGGCCGTTACGCTCTTTGCCCCGCTGGCTTGGTTCGCGGGCGACGCGGGTGAGTTCCGGCTCTATGCCTTTTCCCTGCAGACCTCGGCCGGAGAGGCTGTACAGTCGACCGTCTACATGGGCGTCGTGCTGGCACTGGCCTGCGTGCTGCCTTTCATTACGATCTTCCTGTTCAAACGCCGCCTGCTCCAGATCCGGCTCTGTGTCGTGGAGATCGTGCTGCTGATCGGTTCTGCGGTTATGGAAGCGGCCTATTATTTCCTCAGTTGGCGGGTTTTTTCCGAACTTTCGTTCCATACGCAGGGTTTCCGGCCCGCCATCGCACTGCCGCTCGTGTGCCTGCTGTTCGCCTACCTCGCTGCACGGGCTGTTTTCCGCGACGAACTGATGGTACGTGCCGCCGATAGAATACGCTGACGCGCGCCATACGACCGGACGTGGCATCAATCGGCCCGTCCGCTGAATATATCCCGCTTGCGGGATATATTTTTTTGTGCCTGCCGGAGCCGTCCGGCGGTTGAAAGGCATTCCTTGGCATTCGATTTGAAGCGGATATACAGGAAATTAGGAAATTCATTCATTCCTGTCTAAAATAAACGCTTCTATGAAAAAATCGAACTTTTGGAAGTTATTGTCCGGCACGGTGTTCTTTGCCACCGTGGCTCTGGCCTCATGTGTGGACGATAACGACGACAAGGGGATGCCTTATCTCGAAGTCACCCCCGACGTGCTCACGTTCAATGCCGACGGTGCCCCGGAAGGCGCCTCCGCATTCACCGTAAAGAGCAACCGCCCCTGGACGCTCGAAGTGCTGGAGGGCAGCGACTGGGTTACGCCCTCCGCAACTCAGGGCTCGGGCGACGGTACCGTCGAATTCACCATCCCCGCGAGCAACGTGGGCCGTATCGCCAAGCTCTCGTTCAACCTGAAGAACGCATATGGCGCCTATTGGACGAAAGAGGTCACCATCGAGCAGGGCGAGGCGCCCAAGGCCGGCGAGGTGAGCGCGCTGGTGGCCTACATCAAGAACACGTGGCCGAGCCTCGAAAGCGGTACCGAAGAGCTGAATTACAGCCAAAAGACGATTCCCGCCGTGATCCTCGCCAACAACGAGGGCGGCAATAATTTCGGCAAGCTCTATGTCGGCGACAACATCACGCTGCCCAACTCGGCCATCATCCTTTACAGCACGACCGAGTTTACCCGCGATAACAGCGCGAAATATCCGGTCGGCAAGAAGGTTACGCTCGACTTGTCGGCTGCCCAGTATGCGCCCTACGGCAATCTGCGCGAGCTGAAGAACGTCGTGGTGACCGTCTCCGACGATCCCGCCGTCGAGGTGGCCGTGCCGACGCTTTCGGCCGCGACGCTCAACGAGGGCAATTATCAGGGGCAGTATGTCCGGGTCACGAACCTCACGCCGCAGTCGTCGTTCGTCGGCGAGGCGTGGGCGACTTCCGCCAAGCGCGTCGTGCGCTTCGATGCCGCCGGAGGCGAGACTGTCCAGAGCTATATGGCTACGGCAACCGATGCCGCCGGTTTCGCCGCGATCACGATCGCCGACAAGACGGGCGCCCTGCTCGGTACCGCCGAACAGAATTTCAAGAACATACAGGTCATCCCGACCATGCCTTCGGACGTGGCCGCATTCGTCGCTTCGGGGGCTTCGCTTAGCATCTCGCCCGAGGATAACCTCGTGCTGGGCTCGGCGTCGGGTGCCACGGCGACCGTGACCGTCACGGCCAACATCGCGTGGACGGCCACCATGAGCGGCGACGGCTTCACGATCTCACCCCAGGGCGGGGATAACAACGGTACGGTCACCGTCACGGCGACCGCAGCCAATGAAACCTCCGCATCGAAAGACCTGGGCAGCATCACCTTCTCGGGCGAGGGCGTCACGCCGCTGACCCTGCGTGTCGCGCAGGCCGCCAAGCCGAGTGCCGAGCCCAAGACGGTTGCCCAATTCGTTGCCTTCGTCAAGGGGCTGGCTCCTGCTTCGGGCGCCGAGGCTTCGCTCGGAGAGTGGACGGGACAGACCGTTCAGGGATATATCGCCGCCAACGACGCGGGCGGCAACCTTTACCAGATGATCTCCGTCGTGGATAACACCGGGGATGCCGGTTCGGGTATTCTGCTCGCCGATGCGGCGTACGAAACCGTCGCCGACTACCCGGTCGGCGCCCGGATCACGCTGACCCTCGATGCGACGAGTACGGTCTACAACTCCTATGGCCTGTATAAGATCAATAAGGTAACGACCGCGGTCGACAACTCGTCGCCCGTGCAGATGGTCGTGCCGTCCGTCACCCTCGCGCAGTTCAATTCGAACGATTATATGGGTATGAACGTGAAGGTCACGGGGCTCGCATTCAAGGGCGAGGCCGGCGAGATGTGGTACAGCGGCACGGCCAACTATTCGACCCGCCTGTTTACCGACGGGAGCGGCGACCTGGCCGTGCGTACCTACAAGACCGTCGCATGGGGCGGCGAGTTGATCTCGTCGACCGTGACGGCCGGTTCGCTGATCGGCGTGGCCGAAGTCTACGACGGTGCGGCGCAGCTCTACCCGCAGTCCGCGGCGGATGTCGCCGACTTCAAGGTCGATGCTTCGACGCCCGTGATTACGGAGGTCGATCCCGCGTCGCTGACCTGGGGTGCCGAGGAGACGGTAACCAAGAATGTCGCGGTTACGGTCGTCAACCTCGGGTCGAACGCCCTGACGGTCGATAACGATGCGATTGCGCCTTTCACGGCCGTAGTCAACGGTACCACCGTTACCGTCACGCCTCCGGCTCCCAACACGACCTCCGACGACATCGTGCGCACGATGACCGTCTCGGTTGCGGGCGGTAACAGCCGCGAGGTTACGCTCACGCAGTTCGCGGCCGGGTCGGGCGGCGATACCAAGGGCATCTATACCTCCATGAGCCAGTTCATCCCGGCTTCCACCAGCACGACCGACCGTTACTATCCTTCCAACTCGACGATCGACGGCCAGCCCGCTACGGGTTTTAAGCTCGGTACGAGCAGCCTTGCCGGCGTATTCACCTCCGAGGCGCTGGGGGCATCGCTCACGGGCGACAAGAAACTGTCGTTCTATGCCGTGGCATGGACGGGCAAGGCCGCCACGGTCTACATCCGGGTCAACAACGGCGGTGCGGTGAGCGGTGACGGCAGCCATGCGATCACGGCCAGCGCCGGTGCCACGGGGTCGGGCAATGACTTCACCTTCACCGACGTGACCGATTCCGATTACTACACCTTCCAGCTCACGGGGCTGACCGCCGCATCGACCGTGACGATCTCCACGTCGCCCGACTTCACGGCGGCATCGGATCGCAATACGGGGCGTGCCATCGTGCTGGGCGTACAGGTCTATTGATATGAAGAGGATGCGTAAATATCTGATACGAACGCTCCTCGGGGTTGCTGCGGTCGTGGCGGCGGGTTTCGCCGCCACCTCCTGCAGTGACGACTCCGATTCGGGTTCCGGGGTCTTCCGCGTGGAGTGGGATCCCACCAAGACCGTGCACCCCGACCGGGAGGGCGCTGCCGTGCTGATCGTGGACGGCCGCGAGGGGACATCGTGGAGGGCCGAGATCACGGCGGGCGCCGACTGGGTTTCGTTCAACCGTACGGCTCCGGGCGGGCAGACCGTCAAGACCGGAATTGCCGGAACGAGCCTCGCCGCCCGCAACCAGTATGTCTATTACTGGCCGAACGACACCCGGGGAGAGCGGCATGCCATGATCCGCTTCACGTTCGACGGGCAGGCGCCCCTCGAACTGGAACTCACACAATACAGCACCTCGGCAGCCGACGATGTCTACCAGACGGGCCATAACCTTGTCTGGCCGGAAATCCCGGCCCGGGTATCCGACGATGCGTATGTCTATGTGACGCATTTCGCCTTGTTGCGCAACCAGAATACGGGTGTAACCTACAACGCCCGCAACTTTACGATGTGCTTCGACAAGACCAAGTTCGCCGCCTGGTGGGTGGCCTATCCGCTCCACAGCGCTTACACGGGTTCGGGGCGTGTCGAAACCTGGGCATACGACCCCAAGATCGCCGCCGAGTACCAGGCCAACCTGACCAAAAGCTATCCGGCACGGAATTTCGACCGCGGGCACCAGATCCCCAACGCCGACCGCAGCGGGAATGCCATGATGCAGGCACAGACCTTCTATTTCTCGAACATGACGCCCCAGAATTACAGCCTGAACCAGAATCCCTGGGCGGCGCTCGAGAAGATGGCGCGCGACAACTGGATGTGCTCCGATACGCTCTATGTCGTCACGGGCGCCTATTGGAATCCCGGCAGCACCTTTGCCACGCCCGATATCGACGGCAAGCAGTGTCCCGTGCCGAACTACTATTTCAAGGTGTTCGTCCGCACGGTCAAGGGCAATGTCCGCCAGGCGGGCGACCGGCTGGGCGACTATCCGGCCGACCAGCTGAAGTCCATCGGGTTCTGGGTCGAAAATGCGGGCGGACAGGGGACTGCAAGGAGCTGGGTGAAAAGCGTTTCGGAGGTCGAAAACCTCACGGGTTTCGAATTCTTCCCTTCGGTGCCCGCCGCCGTCAAGGCGCAGAAAGACGCCGCCTCGTGGGGACTGTAAAACCTTAAAATTTCAGAATGATGAAAAAACGATTGATATTCACCCTGTTGCTGGCGGCATTCATTGTGGCGTGCTTCGCGCAGAAGCCCTACAAGGTGATGTTCTACAACCTGGAGAATTTCTTCGATACGATCAACGACCCCGAGGTGCTCGACGACGAGTTCACCCCCGAAGGGCCCAAACAGTGGAACTCGGCCAAGTACAACCGCAAGCTGGGCAACACCGAACGGGTATTGTTCGACCTTGCGGCTGCCGACAAGGTCTATCCTGCCGTGATCGGCGTGTCGGAGGTCGAAAACCGCTCCGTGCTCGAGGATATCGTGGCGGCGCCCAAACTGGCGCCAGCCGATTATCGTATCGTGCACTACGATTCGCCCGAGGCGCGCGGCGTCGACGTGGCTTTTCTCTACCGCCCCGAAGTCTTCAAACTGGAGGGCAGCTATCCGGTGAAAACCGTCGTGCCGTCGCTCCCTAATTTCAAGACCCGCGACATCCTGACGATGTGGGGAAGGATCGACGACGAACCCTTCTTCTTCATGGTGGCGCACTGGCCTTCGCGGCTGGGCGGCAAGGACGCTTCGGAATTCAAACGCATCGCCGTCGGGGAGCAGATGCGCCGGATCGCCGATTCGGTGCTGAAAGCCGACCCTGCGACCCGGATCGTTGCCATGGGCGACTTCAACGACGACCCTACGGATCCGAGCATGGCCGAAGGCCTGGGTGCCCGAACGCGCATGAAGGAGCTCGAACCCGGCGATTTCTACAATCCCTTCGGAGACATGCTGCGTGCGGGGATCGGTACGCTCGCCTACGGCGACGCCTGGAACCTTTTCGACAACATCGTGGTCTCGGGGAACATGGTCTCGGGCGACGACGGCATGCAACTGCGCAAGGCTCCCGGTTCGAAGTACTACGGCAACATCTTCCGCAGGCATTACATGGTGCAGCGGGAAGGGCAGTACAAAGGTTATCCGCTGCGTACCTATGTGGGAAACAACTTCCAGGGCGGTTACAGCGACCACTTCCCGGTGTATATCTATTTTGCCAAATAATTTAGCTACATAGTCTATGAAAGTCAAAATTCTACTGATTTTAGTACTCTCCGTCACCACGCTGACCGCCTTTGCACAGGACGGCGGCGTCAGGGGCAGGGTCGTTTCGCGTGCGGGGCGTGTGGCCCTCGACGGCGTGAAGGTTACCATGACGCCGGGCGACGTGACCGTGATGTCTGATGAGCGGGGTAATTTCCTCATCGAGAATGTCCCTGCGGGCGAATACTCGCTGCAGTTCGAGACCCCCGAGTTCGAACCCCTCTCCATCGCCGTGCGCGTCGGCTCGCAGGTGCGCGACATCAATGCGGTCGTGTTGGTGCCCGACGTACCCCGGCAGATGATCGACGACGCCGTGTTCGCGGAGTTCGACATGGAGACCGTCGACGATGCGCAGGCATTGCCTACGTCGCTCTCGGCCTCCAAGGACATCTTCAACAACATCGCGTCCTACAAGTTCAGTGAGATGCGCTTCAACGTCCGCGGTTACGATTCGCAGTACCAGGACGTCTACATGAACGGCATCCGGCTCAACGACGCCCTCACGGGCTATACGCCCTGGTCGCTGTGGAGCGGCCTGAACGACGCCACACGTAACCAGGAGGTGACGTCGGGTATCGTGGCCTCGGACGTCGGGCTGGGCGGCATCGGCGGTACGACCAATGTCAATGCGCGCGCTTCGCAGATGCGCAAGGGCTTCCGTGCCAGCGTCGTGAACGGCAACTCGATGTACCGCTTCCGCGCGATGGTTTCCTACGCTTCGGGCCTGCTCGACAACGGATGGTCGTACGCCTTCTCGTTCTCGACCCGCCAGGGCGGCAACTCCTATGTCGACGGGGTGTACTACAATGCCTACGGTTACTTCGCATCGGTCGAAAAGCGTTTCGGCGGCGACCGCCACAACCTGGCGCTGACCATCCTGGGCGCACCGACCGAGCGCGGAGCGCAGCAGGCGTCGACGCAGGAAGCCTACGACCTGTTGAGTAACAACTATTACAACCCCAATGTGGGCAAGCAGGACGGCAAGCTGCGCAACTCGCGCGTGCGCGATTACCACGAGCCGATTGTGATGCTCAACTACGGGTTCGACATTTCGTCGAATACCAAACTTGCCGCCGCGGCTTCGTTCCGCTTCGGCAAGAACGGTTATTCGGCCCTGACGTGGACGGACGGCCCCGACCCGCGCCCCGACTACTACCGTTACCTGCCCAGCTTCTACACGAACCGTATCCTCCAGTTGTCCGAGGGCATCGAGAGTTCGGATCTGGGGACGTACAACGACCTTGCGCTGCGTTCGATGCGTGAGTGGATCACCGACCCCAGCAAGAGCCAGATGGATTACGACAACATGTTCCGCATGAACTACAACCGCAACAAGTCCGGGGCTTCGGGCATCTACATGATCGAAGAACGCCATACCGACCAGCGCGATTTCAACTTCGCGGCCAACATCGCCCATACGTTCCGCAACCAGTCCGTGCTGCGCGGAGGCCTGACGGCGCGTATCAACCGCACGGAGTACTACGACCAGGTGAAAGACCTGCTCGGCGCCGACTACTGGCTCGACGTGGATAAGTTCGCCCTGCGCGACAACGGCAACTACAACCCGCTGCTTTCGCAGAACGACCTGGATTATTACCTCAAGCACGGCGAGGCCCGCCGCGTCGGGGAAGGCGACAAGTTCAGCTACGATTACTACGCCAACCTGCGCCAGGCACAGGTCTGGGCGCAGTATTACGCCTCGTTCGGCGGTTTCACGATGAGCCTCGGCGGCGAGGTCGGCTATACGGCCATGTGGCGCGACGGCCGGCTGCGCAAGGGACTCTTCGCGAACAACTCGCTCGGTAAATCGAAGACGCTCGACTACCTGACCTACAAGCTCAAGGGCGAGTTCTCGTACCGTTTCTCGGGTGCGCATGCCATCGACGCCAATGTGGCCTACATGGTCAATCCCCCGCAGTTCCGCGACGCTTTCGTTTCGGCGCGTACCCGCAATACGACTACGCCGGGCCTCGATTCCGAGAAGGTACTCGGCGTCGACCTGTCGTACAACCTCAACCTGCCGTGGATCACGGCGCGCGTTTCGGGTTACTATACCTCGGTCGCCGACCAGTCGAAGGTCATCTCGTACTATGACGATACGCAGTCGTCGTTCACCAACTTCGCCATGAGCGGCATCGACAAGCGTTACTACGGCCTCGAAGTGGGCGTCGTGGTTCCCATCTGGGGCGGCATCTCGTTCAACGGCGCCCTGAGCCTGGGCGACTACCGCTATACGTCGGACGCCAACTTCACACAGACGCGCGACAACAGCGAGGAGGTGCTCCGCGGCGACAAGGTGCTCTGGGACGACCTCTACGTCGAAAGCACGCCCCAGACGGCGCTCAACCTCGGCCTGAGCTACCGCGGCCCGCGCAACTGGTTCGCCTCGGTCGATTTCAACTATTACGACCGTATCTACCTCTCGATGAACCCCGCGCGCCGTACCCGTGCCGCTTATGCCACGGTACTGCGCCCCGACGAGGCGGCACAGCTCCCCGGCGCCGTGAAATACACGGCGCTGATGAACCTGCGCGATCAGGAGAAATTCGACTCGGCCTATACGCTCAACCTGAGCGTCGGCAAGAACTGGTACATCCACCGCATCTACCAGCTGGGCTTCAGCCTCGAGGTGAAGAATATCCTCAACGACCAGACGATCCGCACGGGCGGTTACGAACAGATGCGCCTTTCGCGCCGTACCTATGTGAACAAGGAGGGTGCGGCCGCCCAGCCGATCCAGTACTACGTGCCGTTCGATTCGAAGTACTTTTACCTGCTGGGGACGACCTATTACCTGAATGTATATTTCCGCTTCTAATACGATATGACGATTATGAAAAAGATATTTCAGTTATGTGCCGTGCTGGCCGTGATGTTTGCGGTTACGGGGTGCTATAATGATTTCGATGCGCCGAAGCCTGCCAAAGTCTATACCGACGAGGATTTCGCGGGGATGAAGCATATCTCCATCGCCGATGTGAAACAGATGTTCCTCGATGAGCACAAGTCGCTCGGCGGTACGGGCAGCAACTCGAGCTGGGGCGATACGAAGTACGTACAGATCGGCCAGTCGCCCGACGGGCTGGATTACTACATCAAGGGCAAGGTGCAGTCGAGCGACGAGGAGGGTAACGTCTACAAGTCGCTCTACCTGGTGGACGATTCGGGTGCCATCGAGGTGAAGCTCACTACGGGGCTCTATTTTACCTATCCGATGGGGCGTTTCGACAAGGCCACGGGTACGATCCCCTCGAACTGGGTCTATGTCAAGGTCTCGGGCCTCTATATCGGCAACTACCGCATGATGCTGTCGCTGGGCGAGGGGCCTACCGATTCCTACAACAAGGTGGGCGAACATAAATTCTATGCCAACTCGAACATCGAAGACCCGACGGAGATCCGCAAGCGCGTGTTCCTCGGCGAGGAGACGCAGCTGGAGCTGGGCAAGGAGATCCTCGAGGTCACCGAGGCCAACTGCGACGATTTCTTCGGCCAGAACGGGCAGCAGTATTTCGGGCGTCTGGTGATCCTGCGCGGCGTTACGTGCCGTTACGGGACGGTGGGGTCGAACATCTATCCCGCGTGGATGTATACCGACATCCGTCCGGTGATGAACAAGGTCTGGTACCGCTGGGCGTTCAGCAACGACGGTACGAACCTTTACGGTTCGGTGCTTTTCACCTATGACAGCACCCTGCCTTCGACGACCAACAAGAAGGGGGTCTATACGGTGCGCACGAGCGGTTATTCGCGTTTCGCCCAGTATCCCGTCGTCCGCGACGGCGCGAAAGGCGATATCATGGCCATCTTCGGCATCTACTCCAAGGACTGGACATACAACTACGGCGCTTACCAGTGCACGGTCAACTATTTCGACGACATCATGTTCGACAAAGACGCCTTCCTGACGGAGGCGGAGGTCGAGGAGCTGACCCCGGCCGATTCATGGGTTACGCCCGACACGTCGGACGACGAGTATACCGAATAACCCGCTCCGGCAGAAACGACGGCCGCCCTCGGAAAGGCGGCCGTTTTTTCGTTGCCGGTGATACCGGGAAGCGTTAAAATCCGTATCTTTGCGAAGGATATTCACTCCTGACCGATGAAAGATTTTGCAGCCATAGATTTCGAGACGGCCAACGGCCGGCGTACGAGCGTTTGCTCGGTGGGCGTCGTCGTGGTGCGTGGCGGCGAGGTGGTCGACACGCTTTACAGCCTGATCCGCCCGCGTCCTAATTTTTACAGCCGTTTCACCACGGCCATCCACGGCCTCAGCTACGAGGATACGGCCCAGGCGCCCGATTTCGCCGACGTGTGGAAGCAGATTGCGCCCCGTATCGAGGGGCTGCCGCTCGTGGCGCACAACTCGCCCTTCGACGAGGGGTGCCTGCGCGCCGTGTTCGAGTTGTACGGGATGCCTTATCCCGGCTACCGGTTCTATTGTACGTGCCGTGCCTCGCGCAGGACGTTCGGCAGCAGCCTGCCCAACCACCAGCTCCATACCGTGTCGGCGGCGTGCGGTTTCGACCTTGCCAACCACCACCATGCCCTGGCCGATGCCGAGGCGTGCGCGCGGATCGCGCTGAAAATCCTGTAACGGGGTTCCTGTCCCGAAACAGAAACTCCCGGCAATAGCCGGGAGTTTTCGTATTTTCCTGTTGCCGGGTCAGAGCCCCAGCTCCAGCTGGAAGCGGATCTCCCAGCGGTTGTAATCGGGGTCAAACGATTCGCTGCGGTGGTTGTACGACATGTCTGCCTGTACCTTAAGGCTGTGGCCGATGATGTAACGGGTGACGCCTACGGTCGTCTGGTTCCAGCGTTTGTACCCCGCAAAGGGTTGTACTTCGTGCTCGGGGAAGAGCGTCGAATTACGCAGGGCGACCTCCCATTTCTTGTCGAACAGGTAGCTGGTCTGCACGTTGAGACCCTGCCCGTTGTAGACGAAGGCTCCGGTTTCGGGGCTGAACAGCGGGTCGCTGCACGAACGACCCATGAAATCGGTGTAGAAGGCGAAGCCCCGGTATTCGAGGATGAAATCGACGAAATAGGACCCCAGGTTGCGTGTGGCGTCGCCGGGCATCACGGCTCCCCGCTGACCCTTCAGCCGCGAGGCCTTGTGGTTGTAGGAGTAGGCTCCGGCCACGAGTATCTTGACCTGCTCCTCGCCTTCGAAATCTCCCTCCATCACGTCGCCTTTCGACTTGAACCGCCCCAGCGGGTAGAGCTCCAGCCGTCCCGTGTAGGCAAGCCCGCCGTTGGACGAACTGCCCCAGTTGCGGCCTTCGCCCAGCGTCACCGAACCTTTGGCCGAGAGGTTGAAGCCCTCGCCCCCGCGCATGTTGTATTCGCCGAAGAACCCGAAATCGCGGTCGAGGTTGAACTCGCTGTTGACGATGCTGCGGTCGACAAATTGCAGGGCGCTCGAAGAGTTAATGCGCGCCCGGTTGGCCTTGATCTTGGTCTGCCCGAACCCGATGTTCCACTTGGGGCTGGGGACGTAGTAGACGATTGCGTCGCGCACAATGTTCATATTGCCGTTGGGCAGCGGTTCCGTGTCGTAGGAGGTGAATCCCAGCTGAACCGAATAGACCAGTTTCGGGGAATAGATGTACCCGTCGAAGCGCAGGCGCAGGCGCTTGACCTGCGCATCGGTTTTCGTGAGCGTGAAATCCTTGTCGAACGAGAGTCCCACCATGTTCTGCATCCGGAAGCGCATCGTCAGTGAGAACCAGTTGCTTTTGGGACGGAACGTGATGCCCTTGCCGACTTCGAGGTTGGGCATGTTGCGTACGCGCTCCAACAGTTCGTGTTCGTCTTCGAGCGAATCGGCGGAGATGAATTCGGTTTGCCTCAGTGGCGAGCGTTCCTGTGCTGTAGCGATTGCGCAGCTGCACGTCAGCATGAGCAGAAGGAGTGTCTTTTTCATGTCGGTCTTGTCTGTCTGTTTGTTTCGTTTTGTTTCGTTTCGGCCGGGTTCGGGCAAAAATACAAAAAATATGCTCTTACCCGGTTAAGTCGCTGCAAAGTTGGGCGGTAAACCTGAAAAGAATATGAAATAGCCGTTGGAATCTTCCCGAAAAGGAACTAAATTTGTGGTGCGGCATCCGTGCACGGTTTCCGTTGGCGGCATGTCGCCTGCCGGACAATAAACCTGCCGGTTTTACGTTTTATGAAACGACAGAAAAATAAAAAGACGATGACAACGACAAAATTCAAGGGCACGCCCGTGCATATCGACGGCGAATTCATCCGGGCCGGCGCCCAGGCTCCCGATTTCGAATTGGTAAAGGGGGATCTCTCCCCGCTGAAACTCAGTGACCTGAAAGGCAAGCGCGTCGTGCTGAACATATTTCCCAGCCTCGATACGGGCGTCTGTGCGACTTCGGTGCGAAAATTCAATAAGCTGGCATCTTCGCTGCCCGACACGGTCGTCGTGGCCGTGTCGAAAGACCTGCCTTTCGCGCAGTCCCGGTTCTGTACGACCGAGGGTATCGCCAACGTCGTTCCCGCGTCGGATTTCCGTGCTGCGGGTTTTGCCGGCGCCTATGGCGTGCTGATGGCCGACGGCCCGCTGGCTGGGTTGCTCGCCCGTGCCGTGGTGGTGATCGACAAGGCGGGGAAGGTGGTCTACACCCAGCTCGTGCCCGAAATTACCGAGGAACCCGATTACGATGCGGCCGTCGAGGCCGTGAAAGCCTTTTAAACTTAATTAAATAGAACGAAATGATACGATTGAATGTTTTTATCCGTACGACGGATTCCAACCGCGAGGAAGTGGTAAATACGGCCAGGGAACTGGTGGCGGCTTCGCTCAAGGACGAAGGCTGCGTGGCCTATGACCTGTTCGAAAGCACTACGCGCAATGACGTGCTGATGATCTGCGAGACGTGGAGCGACGCCAAGGCGCTGGCCGCGCACGAGCAGGCGTCGCATTTCACGACCCTCGTACCGCGCCTGCACCAGCTCGGCGAGATGAAACTCGAAAAGTTCGTCTTCTGATTCGGTGTCCATGCGGCGGGAAATCCGTTCGCCTTAGAAGGAAAGACAGATATGGAACAGGCCGGCTGG
>OGOR01001418.1_pt1 | contig 13434 bp, 15 predicted proteins | sample 1552771 | NCBI WGS metagenome assembly OGOR01 (sample SAMEA2580124, study PRJEB22360) | human gut metagenome | biome: human gut; feature: human-associated habitat; material: faeces | place: Denmark | collected 2008/2010
CAACTGCCGCTGAAAATGCTAATGCGGCTGTAGAGCGTGCGGATGATACCATAGCTTCTGCCGAGACTGCTACAAAATCGGCGACGGATGCAGCTTTGGCCGCAAACACGGCAAAAGAAAATGCAGACAAGGCGGCAAATACAGCCAATGTTGCCGCTACTCTGGCCAATGAAAAGGCAGGGCTGGCGGATACGGCTGCTTTGGCTGCTAATGCAGCAAAGGAAGATACCATAGTCGCAACCGGCAAGGCCAACACAGCCGCCGACCGCGCCAATCGTGCAGCCGAAGCCGCCGAAGGAGTCATCAGTGGACTGCAACCCGACTGGAACGTTACCGATCCTGTCAATAAGAACTACATCAAGAACAAACCGGAGATCCCGACGTTGGAGGCTATCCCGGACGAAAATACATTGAGCTATGTCAATACCGACGGTACAACCATCAATTTTCGTATCGGTGATGATGTGCGTGTAGCGGAAGATGGCGAATATGTATTCTACCGGCTTTATGATCTTGCCGGGGGAAAAGCCTCGTGGCAGGAATCCGGCAGCGGTACAGCCTTGCCCGGTAATGTTTATCTGACAGGAGCCAATTATTACAATGAATCAGTACGAACGATAAAACAAGGATATTTAAGCAATGAGTAAGAAAGGTGCATTTATTTATCAACAGATCGAACTGACGACGGCTGAATGGGCCGATAACGCAACCGTCTACCCTACATCAGTCTGGTTATTTGAACGTTTGGAAAACGGTAAATTCAACATGAAGCTGGCTGATGGCGTTCATACGTTTGCCCAGTTGCCGGCCGTCATGCAGGAGGTGAAGGTCACAGTTAAAACGAATGATGCCACGACCTATATCCTGACGATCACGACGGCTGAAGGTAAGTTCGACACCCCGAACCTTCGGGGAAACGATGCCCCGGTTCCTTCGATCGATCCGGAAACCAAGCATTGGAAAATAGGCGAAGAAGATACGGGGGTGGTAGCCGAAGGACAGGACGGGGAAAGCTACGACGACACGGAAATCAGGAACGCGCTGACAGCCTTGCAGCAGCAAGTCAACACGCTCGTTTCGGGTGACGCATCGAGTGCCATCGAATCGTTCAACGAGATCATTGCCTTCCTTGCCAGCGTGGAGGACACACAGACGTTGCAAGGGATTATCGCCGGGCTGAATCAGAGCATCGCGAATGTTCAGAACAGCATCCCGACCAAGCTCTCCCAGCTTCAGAATGACGACCACACGGTCAAGGATGCCGCGTATGTCCATACCGACAATAATTACAGCAATGAAGAGAAAACGAAGGTATCGGACTCTTTGAGGCTGAAAGAGTATGTCGATGTCGGTACCTTAAAGTCGCTTCCTTCATCACCGTATAACTTGCGTTTTACCTATTCGAGTACATCTGTGCAGGCGATCAACTTTGCGAATATAGGAAGCGTTCCTGAGATGCAGGAGTTTTATCTGTCCATTAAAAACAACACCGGATCAACGATTAACCAACCGATCCCAAACGGTTCGGGCTGGCAATCGGAGGAAACAAGCGTTGAACTGCCAGCTGGTAAAGCCACAGGGGTATCGCTGAAAAAAGAACATGGGATAATTGTCGTGAGAGTATAATGAAAGGAGGTGAAAGATGAAGAGAAGGGTGATGATGGGAAAAAATGTTGGTATGCCTGATGATAATACGGTCTTTCTATTAAACTTTGATAAAGAGCCTATTCACGATATGTTGGGAAAATCTGTCTCTAAAGAAGGATCAGTAACTATCCTTTCTAATGGAAGATTCAAGTCCTGTGGCCAGTTTGGAAATGGAGTATTATTGTTGGACCGGTCTTGGTATGCTAATCTTATATCTACAGGGTATTTTACTATTGATTTTTGGATATATCCTAATGAAAGAAATGAATCATTATTATTCGGTTGCACCCAAGCAGGAGACAGTATAAGACAATGTGGAGCACTATTTTTATATATTTATAATGGTTTGGGTATAACCTTTCATGCCGATAATACATCTGAATCCTTTATTTCCACGTACACATATCCAACTTTAAAAAAATGGTCACATATAGCAGTGGTATGTCATAATTGGAATGTTATGATCTTTATCGATGGATATTTGAAAGGGGAAGGTCTTTTGAAAAGTTCTATTCTTCCGAGTTATAGTTTAAGATTAGGAGGACAAAACAGGAGAGATGGTGATCCTCTATATTCTATAAAATCAAAAATAGATGAATTCAGAGTAAGTGATATCGCCCGTTGGACATCAAACTTCACTCCTCCTACTAAACCGTATGTGTAATTTAAAAACGAACAATATCATGCTATACATTCAAAAACAAATAAACTTTTGGCCTATAGAAGAAGTCTTACCTGCTTCCTATAAGACAGGCACAACTCTTGAAGAGTTTGAAGATGGCGCTTATCTCTTGCTTAACGAAGAACAGGAGAAGTATCATAACGACTATCCGGAAGCTTCACCGTTGGAATGCTGGTACATGGCACTGACACCGGAACCACAGCCGACACCGGAAGAATTGCTTTGGCGTGCCCGTGATGCCAAACGGCAGGAAATCTACGACAAAGACATCCATCATTATTATATTGATGAACAGGACGCATATGTCTCGAACACCCTGCAAGTGAAGGATAAGTGTGGCCGGCAGGAAGAAGTCGAAGTAGGCGGTCATCTTTACGCCTCGAATATCTTAACGGTTGCTCTTAACGAAATAGCGGACTATTCGGAGCAATGCGGCAAGGTGACAGACAGCTTGCTATCCCGTATCGATGCCGCCCAAACAGCCGAGGAGGTCGAAGCTATCGTGGTGGAAGGCTATCCTGAAATGATCCATACAACAACGGCAGCCTTGCAAACTAAAGCAGATAAGGCAATCGCTAAATCCCCGGAAGCGCAAGCCGTCACTTTCGCCCGCTCGATGGTGAACAGCGTCCCCCTTACCGCGAACCAGGCGTTGGAGATGCAAGTCCTTTTCCCCGTGTGGGGAGATAAGGGGGCCGAGTTCGGGAAAAAGGTATCCGGGCCTAAGGATGGTTTGCCGGGGTTCCGTTTCCGGTATAAAGCCGAGAAAGCCCAGGAATACCTGCTCTACGAGGTTATCAAGGATCATGCCTTGCAAGCTGATTGGATTCCGGCCGGACAAATGGATCTTTACAAGGTGGTTACCGTTGAGCACGCAGGGACATTGGAGGATCCGATCCCATACGTACAAGGTATGGCATTCGAGAAGGACAAGTATTATGAGCAATACGGCGTGACCTATCTCTGCATTCTGACAACCGTTACAGGTTATCCGAACGACTTGAAAGACTTGCCCACAATTGTACAGGAGGTAAAACAATGAAACAGGTTATGTTATTAAAAGTTAAATGGGGCGCTCTCTAAATAAACAATTTACAACTTCTAATCGCAAGAAAGGAGGTTGTATATGATCAGGTCGATGATGGGGAAAAAGAAGTTGCAATTATTTACGAAGAGGTTCTTTCCTGCCGGAAATTACACCTGGGTTGTTCCGCGAGGCTGCAAGGAGGTCGATGTGTTTCTTGTCGGTGGTGTCGGTGGTGGAAGTGGCGATGCTGGAGGTGGTGGATATACCAAGACCTTCAAATCTAATAATATAGGGTGGAAAGATGGAAATTCTATTCCAGTGGTTTCTGGTCAAACAATTCCGATTACGGTGGGAAGAGGTGGAAATGGCGTCGTATCAGGGTTTGCTTATGACGGAGGATTTTCCCAATTCATGAGTTCTACTTATAGAGCTAACGGAGGGAAAGGAGGCTCTCAATCATCTGGCGGTAATGGAGGTTCTGGAGGAGGTCCAGGTAACGGTGGATCTGACGGAGGAGATGGAGATTTAGGCGAATGGACGGGAGATACGGCAGGAAAAGGACAAGGACATACAACTCGTGATTTTGGTGAGTCTTTCGGTAAACGAAATGCTGGAGGAGGATCGGGACAAGGAGGAAAGTATTTACCGGGAATTTCCGATTACAATGAAGGAAAAGGTATGGACGGAGAAGGAGGAAGTAACGCCGGTAAAGGAGGAGGTGGTGGTGCATATCGTGGCCCATCTTCTATTGGAGGTGATGGCGGTGATGGCACTGTCCTGATCCGCTATTGGGCTTACGAAGAATGATCTGCCGTTGAAAAAGATGAAACAAGATATTAACGACTAAAAAATAGGAGATAAAGTCATGAGAAATAATTGTTTACAAATGTTAACGGGGGGGGGGTAAACACCTCTTAACTAAAGTATCTGACCGACTTTCGGCGGAAAGGAGGTTGGTATGATAAGATCGATGATGGGACGGAAGAAAGTAGACAAGAATACTTTGTTGTTGCTACATTTTGATGGATCATTGAAAGATGAAGTCTCAGGCAAGCCTTATGTTGGTAGTAATATGTCCTATGTAGTGGGAAAATTCAAGAATTGCGTTTCGTTTTCAGGAAACGGGTATGTAAAGGTAAGTGGAACGAATGCCATAAACGAGTCCCTATATCCAAACTATACCGTCGATTTTTGGATTAAACTGAAAAGTGGTGTGAAAAACGGTATAATGTCAAAAGGCGTTGCTTATGGAAATTACAGCTTTGATATAATGGAGGAATCTGACGGACGCATTTTCTTTGGATTGCAGTATGGTGGAACCCGAGGGGATGCAATATGCTATTTTACGATGCCACGGGATCAGTGGGTTCATCTTGCGATCGTCAGGTCACAATCTCGATATTGGAAAGTGTATGTAAATGGAGTGTATGCGTCTGGTTTCACATCAACGATGGTTTCAGGGTACTATAGTTCTTTAATGATCGGAAAATATCGAGATTATGGATTGTATCTGAACGGTATGATTGACGAGTTTCGCATCAGTAATATTGCCCGTTGGACATCAAACTTCACTCCGCCTGCAAGGCCGTATTAATAAATTAGTGACACTGTCTTTGGGCTGTCACAGCAGAAAGACAGCAAATGTATATTCAGAAAAAATTATTGATAATCGCCAACCCCAGGTTGGGTATTTTCTTTTAAAACAAATGGAGATATAAAATGTTCGGTGGCGAAAGAATAATAAAACAGCCTCCAGGCTATCACAGATTGGAGGCTGTAAAAAAAAGAAAATTAGGGGACCGAGGGTCTCCGGAAACAAAGTTAAACATTAAAGTTTGAAAATCATGTTATTATTAATTATTTCTTTTTTGGTTATAGCAGTTTATACGGCAGCAGTTTGTATAAAGGCAAAAGGTGTACCGTACTCAATTAGTGCGACGTATTATACTCTTGATCATAAATTGATCTTTGGAGCAAGCATGGCACTGACGGCTATGTTCCTATTCCCGGTCATTTGGGAAATGAGTACAACCTTTACTATGCGGTTGCTGGCGATCGCAGCCTGTATCGGTTTGATTGGTGTCGGTTTGGCTCCTGATTTCAAAGACACTTGGATAAACCGCATTCATTGTGGATCGGCGGCATTGACGTTGCTTTCTTCTCAGCTATGGGTTGGCTGCACGTCTTTCTGGTGGGTTCTTATTCCGGTGTGGCTGGCTTTTATCGTTTACACGGTAATAGGCATGAGTAAACGGTTGAGTGGTAATATATGGCAGGACTTTGTATCAACGAAGCCGATGTTCTGGTGTGAGATTGCAGCGTTGTCTACGACTTTTGGCGCGTGTGGACTTGCGCTTTAGAAATCTACCATAAACAGAACATCTACCTTATATATTAAAACACGACAACCGGTAAAATGTCATATATCCGGTTGCCGTGTTTTTTATTGCCTAAAAATAAGTAGGTTATTTAGCAGTATGGAAATAAAGCGCGGAAATACGGTAGTTTGTGACGTTTATCTGAAGGATAATAGTTATACGGTCGAAGAGATTATGGGTGAGGACACTCTTACCCTGAATTTTCTTTCCCGAAATGTGGTAAACCTTCAAATCAACGACTATATAGACTTTGAAGGGACAAAATACAAGATCCGGCATAATGAGAAGGTGACGAAAAAGGAGACATCTCTTGGTTGGGAATATACCGTTCAGTTCTATTCAAGTCGGTACGACCTTTTGGATGCAGAGTTTTTCCTTCATGGTACACCGGAGCGGAAAAAGAACTTCGACTATTACACCGGTACCGCCCGTGACTGGCTAATCCTATTTGTCAAAAACATGAACCGTACAGGATCAGATTGGGTGGCCGGATCCTGTATCCAAGCAACGGCCTTGTCTTGGCACAGGGCGAAGGAATGGGTTTTACTGAACTGGAAGTGTCCGCTGTTGATGATACGCCACCTGTGACGGTTTTTTATCCATACGGTTCAGACAAGAATCTCGGTCCCGATTATGGTGCTGATTATCTTCTTCTGCCTGATGGCCGGCTCTCTATCGAAAAGAATGTAGAGAAGTACGGCCGGATAGAAAAGTCCATGCAATTCGACCATATCTTTCCGAAAGGAGAGTTTGCCGTAACAGAAAAGATCGACGATTACACTCTGAGAGCTGCCGGTATGGATTTCAATCTTACCGATTGCCTGTTGGACGGGGTGGAAGTGGTCGTTACATTCCAGGATGGCGGCTTGGCTGGCTATGACCTTGCAATCGTTGAAGACAGTTGGGACAATGACTTGAAACAGTTCAAACTAAAGCAGAATGACCAGGAAAACGCCTTGAAAGTTCCCGGTGACATTAATTTTTCTGTCGGTGACAAGTTTATCCTTACCGGCCTGAAAATGCCGCAAAGCTACAGGGATAACGCTTCATTACAGCTACAGGAAGAGGCGCAAGCATGGTTGGATGGCAAGTGCGAGAAACGCATCCAGTTACGAGGAAAATGTGATGAAATTGTTTTTCGTCTGCAAAACATCTTTATCGCCTGTGGCCAGATGGTTGGCGTATATTCTGAACAGTTGGATATCGATCGAGAGATTCGTGTTACCAAAATAAAAAGGTATATCGAGAAAGACGGTACACCTTCATACCGGTATGAACTTACCTTGTCCGATTTCCTTGAATCGAATGGTTTTAAGGATCTGGTGGATGATGTGAATAAAGTGCCGGAAGAGATTGAGGATGCGGTTAAGCCGGTTCGGGAACATACGAAACGTTCATGGCGGGACGTGATGGAAACTTTGGGCATGATGTTTGACCCGGAAGGGGATTATTTTACCGAACTTATCAAGCCGTTGGCCGTGCATACGGCGCAACTTATCGTCGGTACCAATTCCCAGCAGATGGAGCTTATAGGAATGAAGTTTATTCCGAATGCGGACAATGATGCCAACTATTTCAAGAATACGACAGGAAAGTTAGTACACTTTACCGTTAGCGAGGAAATCCGTGAATGGGCTATTCCGGCGGCTTCTTTCCGGCTGAATAATTCGCTTGCCTATTATGTTTATGCCAAATGTCCAAAAGAAGGAACAAATGGCTCAATATATGTCAGTGAACGGCAGATAAAGTTAGAGGATGAAACAGGGTTCTATCATTTCTGGGTAGGGGTGCTCAATACTCCGGAGGATGGCGTACGCTCTTGGCTTCCGAATTATGGATACACTGAGATTGCCGGCCAGACGATCACGACAGGATTGATAAAGGACAAGTTAGCCCGATTGGTGATTGATCTGGTGAATGGGACTATAACCGGACCTGTGATATTCAAATCCGGAACATCCGGTTATAATAACATTTCCGACCGTCCTAACCTTCAACCGTTGTATGATGGGGTAAATGATGCCCTGACGGATGCAGAGAATGCGTCAAATGCAGCCAACAACGCCCAATTGACTGCAAATAACAAGGCAAGGGTATTTTATCAAACGACGGCTCCAACATCAGGTATGCGAACGAATGACTTATGGGTGGATGGGGAGAATATCTATAGATATAGCGGTTCTAAATGGGTTCTTGCCTCAAAGTATGACAATACAATAACGGAGATCAATAGCGGACTCATAACTACGGGTGCGATCGCTTTTGGAAGCACAGGTGGAATGTCGGCGTCTGGTACAATCCGTATTTGGTCGGGAGGAACAGCCGGGGCGAAAGGGCAACCACCCACTGATCCGACATTTAGCGTTGATAGCTCAGGTAACGTGATTTCAAATGGGACTATTACAGCAAATGATGCCATTTTACTAAGAAATGGACAAGCTGGGATTACAGGATATGGCACATCTAATAGTTCTATAAGATTTTGGGCTGGAGGTTTAGTTCCAGAAAGTGCAGATTTTAGAGTTGACCAAAGTGGAGATGTTAATGTTAGAATGTTAAATGCTATAAGTCTCAATGGAGGCACATCTAATTTTTCAAGCATTTATTTAACCGACAAATCGTGGAATAATAACTATGTTAATTTGTTTGCAGCAAGAGAAGCTCAAGGTATGGAAATTCAAAGAACTTATCAAGGTATTTTAGGTAATATCGGAAAATTTATTGTAATGAAATACAATCCTGATGCAACGGCTTATCGGGAAATAAGTTTTTTTGTCAGACATTTTAAATCTGATGCCTCATGGGTATTTAGGACTTGTGTAAAAGCAAGTTTCTTACCAACGTTAACCCAGATTAATGATTTAGATACATCTGGAACAAAATATAATGTAAAATGGGATAGTGCAACAGGTTTATTATATATAGAATAAGAAGATGAATTTAACATTGAAAGACAGAGTATTAATACTCAACACCGTGTTACCACAGTTTGACACGAGAAAAAACATGGAACTGAAAGTATCGATAGACAGTAAGATAGCGATCTCGGAGGTTGATCAGAAGCGTATCGTTATCAAGGATATGGGGAGTGGTCAAATCAACATCGGATTTACTGATGCAGCGGCCATAACGGAAACAACAGATATAGCTTTGACTGATGAAGAACTTCAATACCTCAAACAACGTGTTGACTTCATAGATCGCAACGGCATGTTCTCTGAGTTCACGATGCCGACGTATGTCAAAATTTTGGATGAACCGCTAAAAGAGGAGCAACCGGGCGAATAATATAAAAATCCGCCTCCCATCTATCACAGACCGGAGGCGGAGAAATAACAAACACTGCCTTATGGCAATGAAAAAACTCGTAACAAAGATGATCAAATAAAAACGGAAGGAGGTGTAAAGTGAATGTAGAATTAACTGACATCCTGACAATCATCGGAACATTGGGAGGATTCGAGGCGATAAAATGGGGGATTAGCTTCTATACGAACCGGAAGACAAACGCCCGTATTGAGGACGCCCATGCCGATGTGGAGGAGTTCAAGGCTTTACGTGAGTATAACGAGTTCCTGCAAAAACAGCTATCAGAAAAAGAAGAACGTTTTGTAGAACAAACCGGAAGGCTTCGACAGGTACAGGATGAGCTTTTTACTTTGAAAGAGAGCTATTCGGATCTAAAGCTTGAACTTGCCATGAAAAGATGTGAGAGAAAGAAATGCGGTGATCGTGAACCGCAGAATGGGTATTAATAATAGGAGGATAAAAATGAAAAAGAATAATTTACCAAGAGGTTTAAGAAATAATAATCCCGGAAATATCCGGATTAACGATGATTTGTTTCAGGGAGAAATCCGTCCAAGCAAGGATAAGTCGTTTAAGCAATTTACAACAATGGCTTACGGATACCGGGCTATGTTTAAAATATTGTCTAACTACTTCAAAAATTACAAGCTCGACACTATCCGTAAGCTGATTACCCGTTGGGCCCCACCGGAGGATAATAACCATACGGAAGCCTACATTATGGCTGTATCTGATTATGCCGGAATTCCAGCTGATGATTCGATCAATGTGAACGACCGTGAGCAGATGATCCGTATTGTGTCCGGAATGAGCCGGGTGGAGAATGGACGGGAGGCGGAGATGAGTGATATTATTGCGGGGTGGGAGATGCTATAGCTCTTGTCCCTAGAAGCGCTCTTTGAATTGTTGGAATTACCGAATTATGATTTATAGCATACATAATTGATCTGATCAAGTATTTAAAATTTGTATTTTTGTATTGTATTTATTGAGTTAAGATGATGGAGCAAAAGAATAACGTGGATGCCATATTGTTTCATATTGAGCATTCGAAGCCAATTGAAATATCAGAGTTTGTGACTTCTTTGAATGCAATTGGAAATCTTTTTTCTTTATTTGCAAAGAAAAATGGGGATTGCAAAGAAGCTGCTAAATCCAAACTTTATGTAGAAAAGATAGAGGAAGGATGCATTGATATAATCCTTTGTGAAATAGCATCAGCTGGAATACTTCCGTTTATAGAAAATATGAACATCATTCTTGAATTTTCATCTTACATCAAGAATGTGTTGGATTTCTTTACGAAAGGTGTTGGGCTAAAGCCTGATTTAGATTTGAATGAATGTAAAAATTTCAAAGACCTCGCATTGGTTACAGCCGGTGATAATAATGGGATTACGACAATCGGAGCCATCAATAAGGGAGATAAAAGCAATATATATTACAACTGCACATTTAACTTCCAAGAAGGTAATAGTGCTCAAAACCAGTTGGAAAAGGAAATTAAATCCATTAAATCCGTTCAGCCTGTTACAGATATGTATTCAAGGCAATTGATGACCATATACCAAATGCGTAGTGATATGGAGACTGATAAAGGAAACATGGCTGTGATTGATGCTATATCTAAAAATAAAATGGCAGTTGTGTTTGAAACAGATGAGTTAAAAGAAATGATACTTCATTCAGATTCAAACCCAACAAAGAAAGCATATCTAGTTGATGTAGTTTTACTAACTGTAAATGGAAAAATTGCAGCTTACAAAGTCATGGCGTTACATGATGTCATAGATTTAGAATAGCGTAATTATTTCATATCATCATAGGGCGGTAATTTCAAGTTAAGAGATTTACCGCCTTTTTCATATCCGGGCGGCATCCAAATATGGGTATGGCTATGAAATATTAATCATGAAAACTTGGCATGTAATACAGATTTTGATTCTTTGTTTTCTCAGTTTTCTGACCGGCCGATGTACAAAGAGGGCAGAGATCGATTTTGTCCAAAAAACAGATACTGTTATCCATCGTGACACGATTCGAGATAGCATCCCTTATCCTGTCTACGAAACAGTAATTCAGACAGTGCCGGAGATGTTTCCCATCTACATTACACTCGAGGGAGATACAGTGAGAGAGCCGATCTTTGTTCCGATCAGGATCACACAGAAAGAATACTTGACGGACGATTATCATGCTTGGGTGTCTGGATATAATCCTTCACTCGATAGTATTGATATATTTCGAAAGACAATGTCTATAACAAAACGGCAGTCATCCCGTCGCTGGGGAATAGGCATCACGGCCGGTTATGGGATTGGCCGAAATGGCTTATCTCCATATGTAGGGATTGGGGGATATTATAGGATTTGGTGAACTACTACCGCTAAATTTTCAGTTTAGCGGTAGTTTGTCAAATATGTGATTAGGGTTCATTTAAAAAGGAATCGGAAATAGTTTTGTTATTAGAAAAATAGAAGTACATTTACTGGATATTTTGCAAAAATAACATTTATATGAAGTTTTTTTATCAAACGATGCTTGTATTGTCGAGTGTTTTTTTGTTTTCTTGTCATCAAATATCGGATAGGAAGTTAAGGTGTTATGAGAATCCTTTAAAAACAACGGACAGTACTGAATTGTATATAGCTGATCCTTTTATCTATAAAGCCGGTGGTTTATATTACCTGACAGGTACGACTGCATTGCCGGAAGGAGAAGGATTTGCTTATTATATTTCTTCCGACCTGATTAGGTGGAAGTATCAAGGTCTTTTGTATCGTAAACCAAAGGATCACATCGGCTGTTATGGCTTTTGGGCTCCAGAGGTGAAATATTACGAAGGGCGGTTTTATATGACTTACAGTTGTTATATGAAAGATTTGGATCGGATGCTTACTTGTCTTGCTGTCAGTGAAAAGCCGGGAGGACCGTTTATAGATCTTTATACTCCTTGGTTCGACTTGGGCTATTCTGCCATTGATGCAGACATTTTTGTTGATGATGACGGGACGCCTTATGTATATTTCAGCAAAAATGGAATGCAGGATACGTTGGCTACTGGTGAACTTTATGGGGTGAAATTAAAAAAAGACCTTTCCGGATTGATGGGGGAACCTGTTTTTATATCTGGTGCTTCGCAAACATGGGAAAAGGTTAACTGGGATAGGAACCGATGCAATGAAGGTGCTTATGTGTTTAAAAAGAATGGAAAGTATTATATGACTTATTCCGCCAATGATACCGGCTATGAGTTTTATGGAGTAGGGGTTTCTTATGCGGATAGTCCACTGGGGCCTTGGGTAAAGAGTGAGGATAATCCTCTTTTGACTACGGATCTTCCTAAAGGGGTTTCTGCACCGGGACACAATTCGATAGTAGAGGCTCCGAATGGTGATCTGTATATTGTTTATCATCGCCATGCTGATGTGCATTGCCAAAAACCGAATTGGGATAGAGTGGTCTGTATGGATCGATTATTCTTCGATGAAAAAGGTAAGTTATGTACTGATGGGCCATCTTCTTCGTTACAACAGATTTGTTGGTAACCTTAATTTAGTTTTAGTGTTATAATGAACAAAACCATTAATCCGAGGCCTTTCTCCTTTCCGGAAAAAGACATTCAATTCGATGGAGCAATCCTCTGACAAATCAACTCTTAAGAAACTACGAGCATCCTAAGTAACGATCTTTTTACTCGAAACAGAGTGACGGTTAGCGGATTTTTATTCAAGAAAAACTGTGTTAGCAAAGTTAATATTTTATTCTTTGCTGACACAGTTTAATTTACATCCTCTTTCGTTTTGAAAATTTGTACTTTTCGTTTTGCCAATTATACTAAGTCAAAAGATATATGTAATTTCTTTTGTTTCATTTCTATTTAATTTTTAGTTCATTAGTTGATCCATCCATTCAACAGCCTCTTCAATAGAAGCGGCTTTTTTAAACTCTTTGGTAACACAATATCTCATATACTCACAACAAAGTTCCTCAGAGTCATTAAAATATATGTTATAGGCTCCGTTATCGTCCGCTCCGGTACAGGCTATCCCCAATTCCAACGCTTTTTTCACATTTTCTTTATCACGGGAAAAATAAGCATAAGTATCACCACTGCACCCCTTTAATCCCACCAATCTTATCAATGGTTCCATATTCATATTCTTTAGTAGTTATGATTCAGATAAATATTTTATCAAACTCTCTTTGTCTTTGAAAAGTCTTTTATCCCATTTGGGATAATTGTTTCTGGGTACACTAAGTCCATCTGACAGCTTATAAACCATAAAGAAATTATCATCAGCATAGGATATTTCGATGATTATTTTGCTTATAGTTGTATGGATAATGTTATCCCCGCTCAGATAGCATACGCTATCTCCTACGTTAAA
>OGOR01001427.1_pt1 | contig 13364 bp, 7 predicted proteins | sample 1552771 | NCBI WGS metagenome assembly OGOR01 (sample SAMEA2580124, study PRJEB22360) | human gut metagenome | biome: human gut; feature: human-associated habitat; material: faeces | place: Denmark | collected 2008/2010
AGATAATAAAACCGAGAAATCCAATATAAGCCACATTACGGATATTATTGTCCACTCGATAGGGTACTATATTGTTTTAATTCTTTTTTGTATCGGAATTTTCAAATTAGGCCGACAAATATGGGGATATTGGGGTATTTTTCTAATTCCCGTTATTGCAGGCTGCTTTATGCATATAATTACTTACGGAGGTATGCGCTACCATTACCCGTTTATGCCTATTATTATTTTTTATGCAGCCATAGGTATCTCACTATTACTAAAAGATAACATAAGCATTGATCGTTTTTCTATACCAACTTCAATCTCGTTACCGAAGAAAACGCACCACACAACGTGAGTACACCGGCAAGCAACATCGCGTCGTGAGGAGCGGTATCGCCGAACAAATGAAACAAAAGAGCTACCAATGCAGCACCCGTAGTCTGCCCGAGAAGCCGAGCCGTCGCCAGCATACCGCTCGCACTTCCCGTGCGGTGCGGAGGTGCCGAACTGAGCAACATGTGATTATTGGGAGACTGAAAGAAACCGAATCCCATACCACACAACATCAACCGCCACACCAGTCCGAGAGGAGTCGTATCGACGGGAACAAAAGCCAACAAAAAGCAGCCGGCACTCATAATCGTAAGTCCTATTCCGCCTAAAATACCGGGGTGTACCTTACCGACCAGCCACCCGGCCATCGGCGCGACAAACACGATGACAAGAGGCCATGAGGTCATAAGCAATCCCGTCCCTACTGCCTCATAATGAAATGTATTGACCAATAAAAAGGGCATGGCAACCATAGCCAGCATTTGCGAAGTAAACGACAAGACACTGGTTACGACCGACAGAGAGAATGCCGGAATCTTCAATAAATCGAACGGCAACATCGGATATTTGTCGTGCAACTGCATACGCACATACTGCACACCGACAAAAAGCAGGCAGACCGCTCCTGCAAGAATCGTCGTATGGGAGACATCGTGCGAATAAGCCTCTATACAGCCGATGAGTAACCCGAAAGTCAAAGCATTGAACAATGCTTCTTTCCATTTGAAACGCCGGCCTAAAACCCGAGTGGGATTCGCAGGCAAATATTTCCGCCCCAAATAAAACGTAATGATACCGACCGGTACGTTAATGGCAAAAAGCCACGGCCAAGAGGCTACCGACAAAATAGCCGCCGCCAATGTAGGGCCGGCTACCGAAGCTATGGCGACGACCGTCGCATTCAGGCCCACGCCTTTTCCCAAATGCCGCTTCGGATAGATGATACGCACAAGCGATGTATTGACACTCATAATCATCGCCGCCCCTATTCCTTGAAAGACACGGGCCACAACCAGCAAAGGCAACGTCGCCGTAAGGGAGCAAAACAACGAGCCAACGGTAAAAACAGCCACGCCGAAAAGATAGATGCGCTTATACCCGAAAAGTTCTCCCAAAGAAGAAAAGGGCAAAAGCGACATCATGATGACCAACTGAAAGGCATTGATAATCCAAATGGAATCGGACGAAGACACTTGTAGATCCTCCGAAATACTCGGTAATGCCACATTGCAAATCGTCCCGTCGAGAACGGCCAGAAACAACCCCGAAAAGGTAGCAACCATAGCATAATAAATGCGGGGACGATGCAATCCGTCCCAGTCCAAATCGCCAACAATCTCTCCTTTGCGTTCCATATCAATACCCATAAACCTTTTTCGACCACAAAAGTACGGATTATTCTATTCGTCTCTCCCCGATTTTACCATTTTTTCACAGAACAGACAAGTGGAGTCTCCCTAATCACCGTTCTGCCGACAACCAAATAGAAACAAATCTTAACCTCAATACGCCCCGATTGACTTTGTCGTATAAAATATTTTCCATAAATTGCACTCGTTTTGACCAATGTATAACCGTTCGATAAATAGAGAAAAAGGAATCTGTCTGTAACCACTACCACAATGAAAAAAACTTTACGACACATATTCATGACCCGTATCGGCTTATGGCAAGCCACTTATTTCATCGGTGCCATTGCTCTCATTCTCTACTTTTTCCCAAGAGAAGAAAAATCGGAATATGTTTTTCAAGAAGGGAAACCCTGGAAATACGGCTTATTGACAGCCGCTTACGACTTTCCTATTTATAAAAGCGAAGCGCAACTGAAACACGAACAAGACAGTGTCATAAAAACGCTGCGCCCATTCTTCACCGAAGAATCCCGTGTAGGTACGGAACAAATAAACAACTTCAAACGGGAACACCCGGAGTTGTTGCAAAATGCAGAATCGGCCGATGCCTACCGTTATGTACTGCAAGCATTATCGGAAGTCTATAAAAGAGGCATCATCGCCACCGATACCTACAACAGTCTCATACACAAAGGGACTCCGGGCGTACGCATCATAAACCGAAATACAGTAAAAGAAGAATGCGAGGTTTCGGACTTGCTTTCGCTAAGGTCGGCCTATGAATATATTATGGCCCATGCCACTGCCAAACAACAAAAAATATTGAACACATGCAACCTAAATAATTACTTATCGGAAAACCTTACTTATGACAGCTTAAAATCGCAAAACGCCCAATATGAACTTTTGCAACGCATACCGTCGTCGATAGGCATGGTGCAAAAAGGGGAAAAAATCATCAACCGGGGAGATATTGTTACACCTCGCACATTTCTCATTCTCGAATCGCTCGAAACCGTAAACCAGCGCAACAATACCCGAACCCACCAGCAGGAAATGTTCATCATGCTGGGGCAGGCCATTGTTATCATCTGCCTGTTTATTTTTCTTTATCGCTACCTGGCTATTTTCTACCCCCGCACATTCAACGACCCCAAGAAACTCGCATTCATCATGATTATGATTACGGGTACGACCGTAATCTGCTACTTCCTGTGCGGCATGTTCACGACGTCGGGAATGTATTTGGTACCGTTTGCCATACTGCCCATTACGATCGTCGTATTCCTGAAAAAATCGATTGCACTGATTTCAAGTCTCATATCGATACTTCTATGCGCCTTTGCCGTCCCTTATCCGCTGGAATTCATATTCCTGCAAATGGCCGTAACGGTTACGGCCATAAACAACATGAAGGAGTTGGTAAGGCGTTCTCAACTATTACGATGCGTTATACTCATATATGTTACCTATTGCTTCACGTACACGGGATACACGCTTATTTTCGAAGAGTGGACCAAACTCGACCCGCAGCTCTTCTTCTACTTGGGCATCAACTGTGTACTGCTATTTTTCACCTATCTGCTCATATATCTGCTCGAAAAAGTTTTCGGATTTGTATCGACGGTAACGCTGGTGGAATTATCGGACATCAACCTGCCTATTTTCAGACAGCTATCGGAAACATGCCCGGGTACATTCCAACATTCGATGCAGGTATCGAATCTCGCAACCGAAGCGGCAGACAGCATTGGAGCCCAAGCGCAATTGGTACGCACCGGAGCTTTGTACCACGACATCGGTAAAATGGCAAATCCTACGTTCTTTACAGAGAACCAAAACGGGGTGAATCCCCACACAAACCTTCCTTACGAAGAGAGTGCGCAAATCGTCATCAGCCACGTAAAAGACGGGGTAAAGATCGCTGAAAAACTGAATCTTCCCCAAACCATCATCGATTTTATAAAAACACATCACGGAACAAGTAAAGCCAAGTATTTTTACAATTCGTATGTAAACGAGCACCCCGATGAGGAGGTCAACGAAGAACTATTTACCTATCCCGGCCCGAACCCGTTTACCAAAGAACAGGCATTGCTCATGATGGCCGATGCAGTAGAAGCGGCGTCGCGAAGCCTGAAAGAATATACCGAAGAAAATATCTCGAAACTGGTCAACACGATTATCGATAGCCAAATCGCCGACGGGTTACTGAACAACAGTCCTATCAGCTTCCGCGATATTCGCGATGTAAAAGAGGCTTTCATCGAAAAACTCAAAACCATGTACCATACCCGTATCAGTTATCCCGAATTACAAAAGAAATAATTCTCCATATTTATCCAGAAATTTCCGGACAGAAATCTTCACGTTATGAGAAACAGCCTTTACTGCACAGGCATTGCCCTCACCTTATTCTCGGTAGTAGCCTGTACCCCGTCTTCCCATGACTACTCCTTTCCCTCACAAAAAGGGGTAGAACCGGACACATGGATAGCTTCCACACCCATTGTCATCTGCGATGACACCCTGCATCTGACCGTGCGTAACGGTGAATACCGTATCAATAGCGGAGTATGGGAAAGCACACCCCGCACCCTGCACCGTAACGACACACTCACCCTCCGCGTGAAATCGAACGACTATCCCGGCGATGCCGCCATGTGTTGCGCCTATATGAAAAACAGACAATACACATTTCTCGTACAAACCCGGAATTTCGACATTCCCACACATCGGGGAGAAGCCAGAAACATACACTTGGGTATCAGCGGCCCCGACCAAACGACGCTGGGCGGCCCGAGTCCTCTATGGCTCAAATACAATAAAAACAATCCGAAACTCAGCGGAAGCGCTGTAAAAAAAGGCTTGATTCCTCCCATTACGCCCCTCATCGATGCACAAATACGAGATGCCGTCATCTGCGTGGGTGGCGACGGGCTTTATTATCTCACGGGATCGACCGGCAACGACATTTGGCATGCCAACGACGGAGTAGAGCTATGGCGGTCGGCCGACTTGAAAAAATGGGAATATATGGGCTTGGTTTGGAGTTTCGAGCAAGATGCCACATGGCAGCAGTGGAGGTTCCATAAGAAAGCCGTCAGAGCTTTATGGGCTCCCGAAATCCACTATATAAAAGGCAACTACTATATCACCCTCAGTATGCCCCCGGGCGATAGAGGCCTATTGAAAAGTACGACAGGGCTTCCCGAAGGGCCTTACGTAAATGCTTTGGCCGACGACGGCTATTGGAAAGAGGATATAGACGCTTCACTTTTTGAAGATGAAGATGGCAGCGTATATCTTGTCTACGGGGGAGGCTACATCGCCCGTATGAAAGAGGATATGAGCGGGCTGGCCGAAGAACCTGTGAAACCCGTATTGATCGACCCCGACACGATTCCATCGCACCACGCCTCCACATGCCTTACCCGGCGGGATTGTAAAGACATCGGCCGCGAAGGAGCTTTTCTCTTCAAACGTAACGGTATCTATTATCTGACGGCAGCCGACTCTTATGAGGGACGTTACAGCAGTATGGTAGCCATGTCGGAATCGATATACGGACCTTACCGCATGCGCCATGAAGCCGTTCCCTGCGGAGGAGGAACCTGTTATTTCAAAGACCGTACCGGCAAATGGTGGTGTACGTTTTTCGGAAATGACAACCAAGCCCCTTTCCGAGAAATGCCGGCTATCGTCCCCGTCGACTTCGCCCCCGACGGTACGATACATGTCATAAAATAAATTTACAGAAACAAACAAAAAGGCTCTACCTGTCGGGTAGAGCCTTTTTAGTCCAATCAATCACAGTCCCTATCTCTTTACTTTCAGAGCCGAAAGAATGCGGGAAAAGACCTCGGTATTATCTATAACCCCGCAAAAATCCTGCGCATGAGGGCCATAGGCATAGACCGGGACCAATACAGGAGAATGCCCTCCGGTTGCAAAATGACCGGAAACCACACCTTCGGAAATATTTCCTTCGCCTAATGCCAGACCACCCGTCTCATGATCGGCCAAAACAATGACGAGCGTCTCCCCATTTTCATCGGCAAACTGCAACGCCTCGGCAACAGCTTTGTCAAAATCGAGCGTCTCCCTCACGACTCCTTCGATATTCCCGGCGTGAGCTCCATGATCGATTTCCGCCCCCTCGACCAACAAGAAAAATCCCTTCTTCGATTTTTCGGCAAGAAAAGAGAGGGCAAAATCGGTAACACTTCTCAAATATGCCGTATCGCGCCCGTTCTGTACCCACTCGGCATCACGATCGCACGCAATAAGAGCAATCTTATCTGCGGAAACACGAGGCAACTCCCTGAAATCATGGATAACACCGAATCCGCGATGCCTCAAAGAGTCGAAATATTCTACTCCGATATTTTCAAAAAGAGAGACACTGCTACCTGCAACAAAAAGAGCTTTCGTGCGAATCAAGTCAGAGAGTATCTCCCGGGTCATGCTTCGCCGGGGCTGATGCGTATAGAAAGCAGCCGGCGTAGCTCCCGAAATCTTATCGGTCGTAACAATACCTGTAGCATACCCTTTTGAAGAAAGTATTTCGGTCATATTAGACAAAACATTTCCCTCACTATCGACACCCAAGCTCCCATTATTTGTTTTATGCCCCGTCGCATAGGCGGTTCCCGAGGCGGCAGAATCGGTTATATAACGGTTCTGCGACTGCGTCTTGACCAACCCGATATGGCGCATACGAGCAATCGTAAGGTCTCCCCCGTTTGCATGCAATGCAGCCGTCATGTGCGCCAGTCCCATACCGTCGCCCACCATAAGGATAACGTTCTTCACTTTTCCACCGGAGCCGTCGGTCCGGTACGTAGGAGTGTAAACCGCCTGTCTCTCGGGAGAGGTATAGCTATTGAATTGCGCAAAAGCCGTCGTAAACGGGAATAGCGCCACAAAGAAAAATAATGTCCGGAAAATCGTTGTTTTCATATCTGTCAAAATAAATATTTCAATCCCTCATAAGCCAATATCGTCTCGGGAAATACCTCGCAAGCCTCAGCCAACAAATCCTTCTCATCGTTGTAACGAGCCGAAAAGTGGCCTATCATCAACTTCTTCACTCCGGCCCGCAAAGCGATGGTAGCCGCTTGACGTGCCGTAGAATGGGTGGTCTGTTTGGCCAATGCAACCGACTCATGAGCGAATGTCGCCTCATGATAAAGCAAATCGACGCCTTCGACCCACGGTATCAACTTCTCGCTATAAGCCGTATCGGAACAATAGGCATAACGTTTCGGCGGAGCAGCAGGACGTGTAAGACGGTCATTGGAAACGACCGTCCCGTCGGGCAAAACGAAATCTGCTCCGGCTTTTATTTCAGCCCGGCGGAAATTGGGTATTTTATAAAATTCTGCCACATCACCCAATAAATGACGGGGAGATTCCTTCTCTTCAAATAGAAAACCGGCAGTAGGAATGCGGTGCTTCAACGGCAAAGTTTTCACCGTAAGCGTCTTATCCTCATAAATTATTTCCGGAGAAAACGGAGAAAACGGTTCAATACGCACTTGAAAAGGAAGGTCATGACAGAATGCCTCGAACAGAGGCGGGAATACCCGCAACGCATCGGGAACCGCATGCACAATGATTTCTCCACCCCGATCGAAAAGCCCCAACGTGGATATAAGCCCGACAAGCCCCAGACAATGGTCGCCATGCAGATGCGAAATAAAAATATGTTGTAAACGGCCCAACTTCAACCCCTGCCGACGATAATACTGCTGAGTACCTTCCCCGCAATCGATAAGAAATACCCTGTCGTGATGACAAAGCGCTTGCGCACTGGGATTATGACGATTGGTAGGAAATGCCGAACCACAACCTAACACCGACAATTCAAAACTATTCATGCGAAGATTTTTCACTTTCGTTCTGAATACAAAAATAGTCATTCGACAACGGTATCGCAAATTTTAAAGATTTCGTTTCGATGACATTTTCAAAACCCACACAAAACGAACTTCTCCTCTGCAAATCCACCTTCCGTTCTACAAAAAAAGAGGCGTCGACCCCATAAGGTCGGCGCCTGCCATGATAAGTTGTTGCAACAATTATTTATTGTCTTTGGAGAGTTTCTCTTTCAGAGCGGCCAACTCTTCGATGTCTCCGAGAGTCGTTTTCTCTACGGGAGAAGAAATGGCAGCAGACTCTTCGGCCTTAGCGGCTTTTTTAGCAGCTTTTTTGGCAGAAGCCTCTTTTTGAGCCTCGGCTTTTGCCACATCTTCGAAGATACGGCTATGAGAAAGAATGATGCGTTTGGCATCTTTGTTGAACTCGATTACCTTGAAGTCGAGTTTCTCATCAACCTGAGCCTGAGTTCCGTCTTCCTTAACGAGATGTTTGGGAGTTGCGAAACCTTCTACTCCGTAAGGCAATGCGATAACCGCGCCTTTTTCGAGCATTTCGATAATCGTTCCCTCATGGATAGAACCTACTGTAAACACGGTCTCGAATACGTCCCAGGGATTTTCTTCGAGTTGTTTGTGTCCGAGGCTGAGACGACGATTTTCTTTGTCGATTTCGAGAACTTGAACTTCGATATCGGCACCGATTTGAGTAAACTCAGAGGGGTGTTTGATTTTCTTTGTCCAAGAAAGGTCGGAGATGTGGATAAGACCTTCTACGCCTTCTTCGATTTCTACGAATACGCCGAAGTTGGTGAAGTTACGAACTTTGGCCTGATGACGCGAACCGACGGCATATTTGGTTTCGATATTTTCCCAGGGATCGGGTTTGAGTTGTTTGATACCCAACGACATCTTGCGCTCTTCGCGATCGAGTGTAAGGATTACGGCTTCTACCTCATCGCCCACTTTCATGAAGTCTTGTGCGCTACGCAAGTGTTGCGACCACGACATTTCCGATACGTGGATAAGACCTTCTACGCCCGGAGCAATTTCGATGAATGCACCGTAATCGGCCATGACGGCAACTTTTCCTTTGACTTTGTCGCCCACTTTGAGATTGGGATCGAGAGCATCCCAGGGATGCGGAGTAAGTTGTTTCAGACCGAGAGCGATACGTTTCTTCTCGTCGTCGAAGTCGAGAATAACGACATTGAGCTTCTGGTCGAGCGAAACGACTTCTTCGGGGTGGCTTACGCGGCCCCAAGACAAGTCGGTGATGTGGATAAGACCATCGACACCGCCGAGGTCGATGAACACGCCGTAAGAGGTGATATTCTTGACCGTACCTTCGAGTACCTGACCTTTTTCGAGTTTAGCGATGATTTCTTTTTTCTGTTGTTCGAGCTCGGCCTCGATGAGAGCTTTGTGCGAAACAACGACATTCTTGAATTCCTGATTGATTTTAACGACTTTGAATTCCATCGTTTTGCCTACGAATACATCGTAGTCGCGAATGGGTTTAACGTCGATTTGCGAACCGGGCAAGAAGGCTTCGATGCCGAATACGTCGACAATCATACCGCCTTTGGTACGGCACTTGATGTAACCCTTGATGACTTCGTCGTTTTCGAGAGCAGCATTTACGCGATCCCATGAACGGGTTGCGCGGGCTTTCTTGTGAGAAAGTACCAACTGGCCTTTTTTATCTTCTTGGTTTTCGATATAAACTTCGACCGTATCGCCCACTTTGAGTTCGGGGTTGTAACGGAATTCGTTCATCGAAATAACGCCATCGGATTTGTAACCGATGTTGACAACAACTTCACGTTTGTTGATAGAAATAACCGTTCCTTCGATTACCTCTTTGTCTTTTACGGTATTGAGCGACTGGTCATAAGTAGCGACCAATTCCTCGCGGCTTTTTTCGCCGACTACTTCGCCTTTTTCATAGGCTTCCCAGTCGAAGTTTTCAACGGGGGAAATTTGTTTTTCTTCCATGTTTTTTAAATGATTGATTTTCTTACTACTAAATTAGACATTATATGGTCTCTAAAAATCGGGGCAAAGATAGTTTTTTTTTTTAACCCGACAAATTCATTCAAAAGATTTTCACCTCTTTATAAAAAATCGGGGCAAGTCCCGACGACCTGCCCCGAACAAAAAAATAAAACTTAACCCAAACTATTCTTTCACAATCCTGTATCGCAATATCTTTTTATCGGCCGACTCTACCCGTATGATATAATGTCCCACCGGTAACTCGGCTATCGATTCCGTAGCTTGCGGACGGACGATACGTTTCACCTCTGCTCCCCGAATATCGGAGATGACAATACGGGAAACAGTTCCCGATATGTGAAGATTGCCGGTCGCATAATACAGCCCGATGTTGTCGGACGTAGCACGGGATATATCGGCCAGTTCCGTTATGGTAAGCGTGCCCGGGCGATATACAAAATCATAATGATCCGACTCTCCGCCCGATACGATAATTTCATAAGTTCCTGCACAAGAAGCATCGGACACTCCGCAAACAATACCGGGAAGGACATCGAGAGACGCCTCGTCTTCGCCCATAGCAAAACCTTTATATGCAAGCGTCAGCTCCGGCAGGACTTCTCCCTGACAACAAATCTTATTTTCGGCCGTTACCGTCAGCACCGCTTTCGATACCGTAAACCCGACTTCGACTTCGGCCGAAGAGTATGTTTCGGTAGCAGCCTGTCTCACAATCAAAGAGGTTTTTCCTACTCCTTTGATGTAAATACGGCCTTCGGAAATAACCGCAATACCCTCATCGGCGATTGTGTAGGTGATCTCTCCCCGGTTGTTATTGGTCGTTACCGACGGCAGGGCAAACGGCAGATCGTTATACACCTTCTCTCCTATCTCTGCCACGGAAAGAGTCGTTTCACAGAAATTACCGACCGTAAGAGTTCCCGAGTTATAGACAAAATCATAATTGGCGGCTTCTCCTCCCGAGACAGTGATCAGGAACGTCCCGGCTTGGACGGTCTCCGATACTTCACACGAAATTTCGGGTACGGCAGAGAGGACGGTTTCATCTTCTCCCGTAACAAATCCCTTATAGACATAAGTCAGCCCGGGCATTTCGTCGCCTTGACAGCACTCCTTGTTTTCGGCCGTTACCGTCAGCACCGCTTTCGATACCGTCAAGGGAATTGTTACTTCTGCCGCCGTATGGCTGTCGGTCGCCGACTGCCGCACCGTAAGGGTCGTCTCGCCGGTTCCCCGGATATGTACGCGCCCGTCTGCAATGACGGCCACGTTTTCATCGGCGACCGTATAGGTGATCTCTCCCCGATTGTTATTGGTCGTTACCGACGGCAAGGCAAACGGTAAATCGCCATACGTTTTACTCTCGATAGAAGCGACTGTCAATTCGGTATTTACAGAACCGATAGACAATGTCCCGTTGGAATAGACAAACTCATAATTATCGGAACGGCCTCCCGACAAAACAATCGGGAAAGAACCGAGCGACAAAGAATCGGCCGAGCACAATGCCACCGGCTTCGCCGTCAGATCTTCATCACTTTCGCCAAGTACAAAACCGTCATACAAAATCTCAAACTCGGGATTGGGTTTCCCGTAGTCCCGTGCAGCATCGGACACACTCACATACAAAGGTCGTTTAGAGACCGTAACCGGAACAGAGACCGCCTCCGAAGCCGCATAATTGGTCGAGGCCTCTTGTTTCAACAAAACATGGGTGGTACCGGGCGCCACCACTACAACACGATCATCGGCCATTTTGACAACACGCGTGTCTTCGACAAAATAATCGATCTCCGATTCCGGATTATTGGTCGTTACCGATAAGGCAAAAGAATCATCACCATAATATTTCAGCCCGACTTCTCCGACCGATAACGTCGTTGCGGCCGGAACGACCGACAATGTTCCCGGACGATAAGAGATCTCATAATTACCGGCAGCCGCACCGCCCACAACAATATCGTACTCACCCACGTCCGAGATAGATACCGCAGCGCACTCCACCTGCGGCAACGACAGCAACGACGTCTCGTCATCGCCATTTACAAAGCCTTCGTAAGAAAGTGTAAACGCAGGATTTTCCATTCCGTAACTGCGAGAAGTATCGGCTACCGAAATTGTAAGAGGAGCTTTTTTCACGACAAACGTAAAGAAGTTAGACACACCTTGTGTATAATTCTGCGACCCCGTCTGCATAGCAATAACCATCGTCGAACCGGCCCGTTTCGGATTCAAACGGCCATCGGTAATTTCCACGATCGTCGGATCGGATATGGCATATATGATTTCACTCTCGGTATTGTTCGATAAAATATCGAGCGCCCGAGGTTCATCTCCATAGATCGCCGTATCGGGGAGTGTAATCGAGATAACCGTCTGAGCCGGATTTACCGTAAGTTCGCCGGCATGATATTCAAACTTGTAATCGTCGGCCTCCGCACCTTCGGGCCACACGGCATACACGCCGACAGGAGATAACGAATCGGCTTCCCAACAAAGTACCGGTTTTACCGACAAAGCCGTCGTATCATCTCCGTATACAAAACCTTCATAAGAGAGTTTTCCCTCCGGATTGGCCTCGCCGTAAGAACGCTCGGTATCGACCGCGCGTACCGAAAGAAGGGCTTTCTTCACGACAATCTCTATCGTATCGGAACCCGGAAGGTAGTTTTCGCTCAATTCCTGTACGGCAACGAGCGACGTGGTTCCAGCCCCGGTAATCTCTATTTTACCCTCTTTTACTACTGCGACTGCGGCATCGAGCGTCTTGAATGTCATTTCCTGCTCATCGTTGTTTTTCTGTACCTCGGGCAACGGCAACGACAATTGTCCGTAAACCAGCGTATCAACAGTCGCAATTTCGAGAACCGAAACGGCCGGACGTACAAACAGCGTACCTTGCTCGTATGTGAAATCGTAATTGGAAGACTGCGCACCCGATGCCGTTACGACATACTCGCCGACTTTCGCATCCATTCCCGCCTCGCAGCCACAGGCTCGACATTGACTGCCGTCGTATCATCACCATTGACAAAACCGCTATATGTAAAAGTGAATACCGGATTATCTTCCCGATAACAACGCGATGTATCGGAAACGGAAACTGTCAACATCGCTTTGTCGACCTGTAATTCCACAACAAAAGTATCGGACGCATGATAATAGGCCGACTCGTCCTGATATACCGAAAGGCGGGTCTTACCGGCATTCCTTATGACGACAAGCCCGTCGGACACACCGGCAACGGCCGTATCGGCGGCAACGCCGTGTATCCGGCCATCGGGATTATTCGACACGAGAGCAACCGGTTCGCTACCGTATACGACTTGTATGGAATCGGTCTCGATGAGCGCCGACAACTTATCGACGACGAGTTTTGCCCCTTCGACATAAACCAACTCGTAATTAGCGGCCGAACCACCGGAAAGGACAACCGGATATTCGCCCGGATCCGACTCGACCGTAGCCGATGTCCGTACCTGCGGCAGTTCGTCAAGTACCGTAGCATTGTCGTCTCTCACAAAGCCTTCGTAACGGATCTCGAACAAGGGATTTTCTTCGCCATAAAGGCGTATCGTATCGGAAACAGAGACCGTAAGGCGAGCCTTTTTCACCACCAAAGCGACCGAATCGGACACGGTGCCGTAGTTCCCGCTACCTTCTTGTGTTACCTTGACCCATGTCGCTCCGGCAGACCGGATATCGATTTTCCCATCGGAAACGACAGCGACCGAAGAGTCGGTTACAGCATATGAATACGCCCCTTCGGTATTAAGAGACGACACAGCAGGCAAGT
>OGOR01001431.1_pt1 | contig 13340 bp, 10 predicted proteins | sample 1552771 | NCBI WGS metagenome assembly OGOR01 (sample SAMEA2580124, study PRJEB22360) | human gut metagenome | biome: human gut; feature: human-associated habitat; material: faeces | place: Denmark | collected 2008/2010
CGCCCGCGTGGACCGCATCGTGTTCGGCACGGAAGACGAAGCTATGGGTGCGTGCGGCACGGCTGTGTCGGTGACGTCGCTCAAAAATGCCTTTAAACCCGAATTATACCGCGGATTGCTGTGTGAAGAATGCACGGCAATCCTGCGCCGGTTCTTCAAAGCCAGACGCGCGGAACGAACCGAAAAATAAAAGACCCGCATTGCAAGCGGAATTTCCGGCTGCAATGCGGGTTTCTGCGTATGATTTTAAAATTATGTAAACTAAAACTCCGGGATGATGGAGCGGACGAGGGGGCGGAGGCCGGTGCCGGGGTTCTCCTGCTGGTGGTAGATCTGCCCGTCGTAGGCGGGGAGGTTGTTGCCCTCCACCAAAACGGGACCGGTGGGGGGGATGCCCACGTCCCAGCCGACGTACCGCATGTCGGGGCGGACCTTCGCGGCTTTTTTGCACAGCGCAATCGCTTCATCAAAATATGGCACGCGGAAGTTTATGAATGGCGTGCAGGTATCGGGGTGCATGTCGAAATACATGCCGGTTTTATCGGACATAGCGGGGCGGCGGATGACACCGTCGTCGCAGATGAGCGCATTGAGCCCGCCGCTTGTAGTATTATCCACAAATGAGCCGTGGCGGCCCGTGCGCACAAAGCTGTACAACACATGCACGTCGCCTTTGTCATCTGTTAAGGTGCAGACGCGCAGGGTGTTGAGCGAATACGGATACAGCGCGCTCATTTCCGGGTGCTGCTGTAAGGCTTCCTCCACGAGCAGTAAGCCGTTTTGCACCCAGTTTTCGCGCAGCCTTTTCACGGCCTCTCGGTCGTTTAAATCGGTCCCGGCGCTGTCAAAGCGTTTGACCCCCAGACCGCCGAAGCTTTCCGGCTCTTTTAAAAACACCACGGGGTGGTGACGCAGAAAATCGGCAAGCGCGTCCTCACCGGCTTCATTGAGGTCTAAAAACGATCGCCCGAGGTACGGCGCAAACGTGCGGCAGAACAGCAGCTTGTTTTCAAAATAGGGGCGGTCTTCAGGGCTGTTTACCATGCGGGTCAGGCGCCAGTTATCCTGCATGGTGAAGAATGTGCTTCTCGCCTTTGCGCCGTGGATGTGCGCAAAACCGAAAATGTGGTAATCGTAAAACCCTACGTTATACCGCAAAATGCAGTACAGCATATCCGCCATGATGACGGGTGTGGGCGTTTTGGTCTCTTTTTTGACGTCGCGAACATACACCATCATGCGCTTTGCGTCAAAACCGCGAATGCGGCGCAGTAAAAGCTCCAGCTTTAGCATTTCTTAAAATCTCCTTACGAAATTCTTACAATTATCAATAAAATACGAGAAAGATTTTTGTTGATTTTATTATAGCATAAACCTGTCTAAAAGGAAAGAAAAAGATTTGCAAATTATTTTGGCGGATGCTTTGCAAAGCGAAACCCCGCTGCATTAAACAGCGGGGCGCAATTAGGAATGATTTATGAATTATGGAATTTTATGCTTCTTCGGACTCTTCCTTTTTCGGGGACACAGTGATGCGCACGCGGGTGGCACGCTGGTACTCTGTTTCTTCTACAACGACGTGCAGGTTTTCAAAATCAAAGCAGTCGCCCTTTTCGGGGATGCGATCGAGCTGCTCGATGACCCAACCGTTGATGGTGGAGGCTTCGGAATCGGACTTCAAATGGAAGTATTCAAGAAGCTCGTCAAGGTTGGTGGAGCAATCGACAAGGTATTCGTTGTCGCTGACCTTTTGGAACGCTTCCACCACTTCGTCGTGTTCGTCCCAGATCTCGCCGACAAGCTCTTCGATGATGTCTTCCAGCGTGACGATGCCCTCGGTGCCGCCGAACTCATCCACGATGACGGCAAGGTGCGATTTGTTCTGCTGCAAAAGCTTTAAAAGCGCGGAAATTTTCATCGAAGGCGGGATGAACTCCACGGGCTTGATGATCTGCTTCACCGTGTTGCCGTCGCGCAGCACGAGGTTATGGAAATCTTTCTCATTGATAATGCCGACGATGCTGTCAATCGTCTCCTCATACACCGGCAGGCGCGAAAAGCCTGTTTCCGTAAAGAGGTCGGCGACTTCCTGCACGGTGCTCGTCTTATCCACGGCTTCCACGTCTACGCGCGGCGTCATGATATCGATGGCTTCAAGGTCGTCGAACTCGATGACGTTGTGGATAAGCTCGCTTTCGTTTTCGTTGATACCGCCGTCGTGCTCGGCTTCCTCCACGATGGTGAGCAGTTCGCTTTCCGAAATGGTACGGTCGTTAGAGACCTTTACGAATTTTTTCACCAGCTTTTTGATGCCCACAAGACATACGTTAATGGGCTTGAAGACGTAAATGAGCACGTTGATGATGGGCGCGGAAAACATAGCGAATGCTTCCGGGGCCTCTTTTGCGATGCTTTTCGGCGTGACCTCGCCGAAAATGAGCACGATGATCGTCATGGCGATGGTGGAAACGGTGGGACCGTTGTCGCCGAATGCTTTGATAAACAAAACGGTGGCGAGAGAAGACGCACTGATGTTGACGATGTTGTTTCCCACCAGAACGGAAGAGATGAGCTCGTCGTAATTATCCACAAGCTTATAGGCGAGCTTTGCGCGCTTGTTGCCGTTATCGGCCAAGTTTTTGAGCCGGATACGGTTGAGCGACGAAAACGCCGTTTCCGTGGCGGAGAAATAGGCGGACAAAACGATCAGAACGATCAACGCTATGATCAACCCTGTACTGTGACTGTCCATCTGAGAAAAAATAACCTGTCTTTCCTACAAAAAATTTGCCGCAGCCATATGCCGCTTGGCATGTATGATAATATCGTATATTACCACAATACGCGAAAAAAAGCAAATCGAAAACCTGTAAATTTTTTGAAAACGCAAAAAGCGCAGGAGCTTTTCAAAACTTCCGCGCCTTTTTACAGAGCTTTATGGAATTTGTGCACGCTCTTTCGGCAAAAACGTGAGCTTTACGCGCGCCGAGCCGTTTTCGTTCGGATAGTAATAAAGGTAAAGCAGCGATTCGTTTTCACCGAGACCGCGCCACTGGTATTGTAAGGCGCAGACATTTTCGCCGCCTGCATCTTTTTGCAGCGCCGCAAAAAGCGTATCGGTATCGTCTTCGGCGGAAACACCGTCCATGTTCACGTCGGTCGTGAACGGTTCGCCGAGCGCTTTTTCAAGCTTGTTGTAGCAGGTGCGCATGTATGAAAAGCCGTCGCCATTCGGCGTGCACGGTACGGTGAGCTCTGCGTAGTTGAGCTTGCCGGCGGAGGTTTCATCGCCGCGGTATGCGTCAAACGAGAGCTGCACATCGGCGGTTTTGCCGTAAACGTCAACGGTATAATCGGAGAGCGCCTGCTCGGTAGTACCGAGCGTTTTCAGCGCGTCCGCTTTTTCCTGTCCCACCGCACGGACAAACGCAGACGGAAACAGACTTTCCGTTTTTCCGGAGCACCCGACAAGGCATGTAAATATCGCCAAAAGGCAGAACATGACCGCAAATTGCTTTTTCATAAAATCGACCCTTTCTTAAAAATGGGTGTGTTTACTGGGGGGGGCAAAGCGGTACATGGGGCTCATCCTTTCCGAGTTTTACAGCTCCATTATAGCATAAAGCTGTGGGCGAAAACTATGGAAGAAACCGCCAAAACATCAGGGCGGCGGTTGGTGCAAATGTTATTTTACGCGGTGTGCGTCTGTTTTTCGTAAAAGCACGTTGTTTTCCGTGCTGTTTTCTGTATAATAAGAAATGGAAACACAAGCTGTGCGGCGGAAAACGCTGCGGCTTTGAAACGATAGATCAGAAATGAAAAAAGGAGAACCTTATGAATTATACGGAAAACGTAATCGTGCCGGAGCGCACGCTTTTGGTCTCGCTGGACACAGGCGAGTATGACGCGGAGGAATCGCTGCGCGAGCTGTGGGAGCTTGCAAAAAGCGGCGGCGCGGAGCCTATTGCGACGATGATGCAGAAGCGCCCCTCCCCGGAGACCGCGACGTGTGTAGGCAGCGGTATGGTGGAGGAAATTCGGAATTTCTGTGAGAACAACGAGATTGAGCTGATTATTTTTGACCGCGAGCTGACGCCGACGCAGATCCGCAACCTTGAAAATGCGACAGACGTGCGCGTTGTGGACCGCACGATGCTGATCCTCGATATTTTTGCGCAGCGTGCGCAGAGCCGCGCAGGTAAGGTGCAGGTGGAAGCGGCGCAGCTGAAATACCTTCTGCCACGTTTGACCGGCAAAGGCACGGCGCTTTCGCGTCTCGGCGGCGGCATCGGCACGCGCGGCCCGGGCGAAACGAAGCTGGAGACCGACCGCCGACACATTCGCCGCAGAATTGAAGCGCTGCGCGAGCAGTTGAAGAAAATTGAAGTCGGCCGCCACGAAACGCAGCGCCGCCGCGAAAAGGACGGCACGGTGACGGTGGCGCTTGTCGGCTACACGAACGCGGGCAAATCGACCTTGATGAATCTCTTGACGCAAGCGGGCGTTTTGGCGGAGGATAAGCTTTTCGCGACGCTGGACCCCACGGCGCGCGCGTTGAAGCTGCCCGGCGGCAAGACCGTTATGCTCATCGATACGGTCGGCCTTGTGCGCCGCTTGCCGCACCATTTGGTGGAGGCGTTTCGCTCCACGTTGGAGCAGGCTGCAACGGCGGACATCATTTTGAACGTGTGCGATGCTTCCAGCCCCGAAGCGCGCACGCACTTGGACGTGACAAATGAAATTTTGCAGAGCCTCGGCTGCGGTGACCGCCCGGTTATCCCGGTGCTCAATAAATGGGATCTTGTGGGCGATGCGGACAGCGCTTTGCATTTGACGGGCGCGGTGCGCATCAGTGCGCTGAAAAACGAAGGCATCCCGGCGCTTTTGCAGGCGATTGAAGATAACCTGCCGGTGAAGCCTGTGGACGTGACGGCGCTGCTGCCGTTTGCAAAGACGGGCATTGCGGCACAGCTGAGAAAAGTGGGCGCGCTCGTCTCCGAAGAATACGTGCCGGAAGGGCTCCTTATTCATGCCCGTGTGGAGCCGCGCGAAATGGCGCTGATAAAGCCCTATATCGTAGAAAACAATTCCGAAAGCGAAAATGTATAAAGCAGTGTATACAAATGTATAATATGCGCTATATTCATTCGAAAATGCATATTTTTGAAGATTGAATTTTGAAAAATACACAAATACAAAGCCGAAAAACCCGCATGAAATCTGGAAATTTCGACAACTTTCAAAAAAGATGAATAAATATTCAAGAAAAGGGTTGATTTTTCCGGAAAACGGTGTATAATAATGACCGTTGAAACAAATAATTCTCCGCCGCACGATGACGGCGGTTTATGAAAAAAGGAAGGGTTACATCATGGCAAAGGCAAAGAAGGATATTAAAAAGGTCGTTCTGGCGTACTCCGGTGGTCTGGATACCTCCATCATCATCCCGTGGCTGAAGGAAAACTACAACAACTGCGAGGTCATCGCGGTTTCCGCCGACGTGGGTCAGGGCACGGAGCTTGACGGTCTGGAAGAAAAAGCACTGAAGACCGGTGCATCGAAGCTCTACATTGAAGACCTCAAGGAAGAATTCATTCAGGAATATGTTTATCCCACCGTACAGGCAGGTGCGGTCTACGAGAACAAGTACCTGCTCGGCACGTCCTTTGCCCGCCCGATCATCGCAAAGCGCATCGTTGAAATTGCCAAGGCCGAGGGCGCAGACGCCATCTGCCACGGCTGCACCGGCAAGGGCAACGATCAGGTTCGTTTCGAGCTGACCATTAAGGCGTTTGCTCCCGAAATGACCATCATCGCTCCGTGGAGAGAGTGGAGCATCAAATCGAGAGAAGAAGAAATCGAGTATGCGGAAGCACACAACATTCCGCTGAAGATCAACCGTGAAACAAACTACTCCAAGGATAAGAACATCTGGCATCTGTCCCATGAGGGCCTTGACCTTGAAGATCCGGCAAACGAGCCGCAGTACAACCACCCGGGCTTCCTTGAGCTCGGCGTTTCCCCGGAGCAGGCCCCGGACGAGCCCACTTATGTGACGATTCATTTTGAAAAGGGCAAGCCGACCGCCATCAACGGCAAGGAAATGAACGGTGTGGAAGTTGTAACGACGCTCAACGAGCTCGGCGGCAAGAACGGCGTAGGCCTTGCGGATATCGTAGAGAACAGACTTGTCGGCATGAAGAGCCGCGGCGTTTATGAGACTCCGGGCGGTGCAATCCTTTACCACGCACACAATAAGCTTGAAGAGCTGTGCCTGGACAGAGACACGTTCCACTACAAGCAGCAGATCGGTTTGAAGTTTGCGGAACTTGTTTACTACGGCCAGTGGTTCACCCCGCTGCGCGAGGCGCTTTCCGCATTTGTAGATTCCACCCAGCAGACCGTCACCGGCGATGTCAAGCTGAAGCTTTATAAGGGCAACATCATTGATGCAGGTGTCACCTCTCCGTACAGCCTGTATGACCCGGAGATCGCAACGTTCGATGAGGATGAGGTCTACAATCAGGCGGATGCAGACGGCTTTATCAACCTGTTCGGCCTGCCGATCAAGGTTTATGCACACATGAAGGCAAAGACCGAAAATAAATAATCCAAAAGTAGATTTAGGGTAGGCATTCATCTGCCTGCCCTTTTCTGCCATAAACGGGAAGGAAAGATTCAGCCATGAAATTATGGAAAGGCCGCTTCCAGAAGGAGGCAGACCCGAAGACGAACGACTTTAACTCGTCTATTTCTATTGACAGCCGCATGTACAAAGAGGACATTGAGGGCAGCATTGCGCATGCCACAATGCTCGGCGCGGCGGGAATCATCGATAAAGGCGAAAGCGAAAAGATCTGCGCGGAGCTTGAGAAAATCGAAAAGGACATCGAGACGGGCGCTCTGCACATTGACCCCGATGCCGAAGATATTCACACGTTTATCGAGGGCGAGCTGACGGCGCGCATCGGCGACGCAGGCAAGAGATTACATACCGCCCGCAGCCGCAACGATCAGGTTGCGCTGGATGTTCGTCTGACGCTGCGCAAGGAGTGCGCGGGGCTCATGGAACAGTTAAAAGAGCTCATCAACGTACTGTGCGACCAGGCGGAGGAATATGCCGACACCGTTATGCCGGGCTACACGCATTTGCAGCGCGCACAGCCCATCACGTTCGGGCATCATTTAATGGCGTATGCCGAAATGTTCCTGCGCGACATCGGCCGTATGCAGGACGCGTTAAAGCGTATGGACGTTTGCCCGCTCGGCTCCGGCGCTTTGGCCGGAACGATGTATCCGCTCGACCGTGATTTGACGGCGAAGCTGCTCGGCTTCTCCGGCGTGAGCCGCAACAGCCTCGACGGCGTTGCCGACCGCGATTTCTGCGCGGAAATCGCCGCGGCGATTTCGCTTGCGATGGTGCATCTTTCGAGATTTTCCGAGGAGATCATTCTTTGGTGCTCGTGGGAGTTTAAATTCATCGAGCTGGACGACGCGTTTTCCACCGGCTCCAGCATCATGCCGCAGAAGAAGAATCCGGATATTACGGAGCTTATCCGCGGCAAGAGCGGCCGCGTGTTCGGCGACCTGATGGCGCTTTTGACCATGATGAAGGGTCTGCCGCTCGCGTACAACAAGGACATGCAGGAGGACAAGGAAGCCGTGTTTGACGCGGTGGATACCCTGCGCCTGTGCCTGACGCCGTTTATCCCGATGCTGAAAACAATGCGCGTTTTAAAAGAGAATATGCGCGCCGCAGCGGCAAAGGGCTTCATCAATGCAACGGATTGCGCGGATTATCTGGTGGCTTCAAAGGGCCTGCCGTTCCGCGATGCGTATAAGATTACGGGCGAGCTTGTCGCCTTGTGCATCGAGCGCGGCCTGACGCTGGAGACGCTGCCGATCGACGAATACAAAAAGGTCTGTAATGCGTTCGACGAGGGCGTGTACGAGGCCATCAACCTTGAAAAATGCGTGCGCGACCGCAAGGTCAAGGGTGCGCCGTGCCCGGAGAACGTCCGCGCGGCGGCAAAAGAAGTGCGCACGATCGTAAACGGGCTATAAATTCAATTTTACCTTTGTTGGGGGGTATCAAAATGGAAAAGATTAAGGTCGGCGTCGTGGGCGCCACCGGTTATGCGGGCGCGGAAATCTGCCGCCTGATTGCGGGACATCCCGCAGCGGAGCTTGCGGCCATCAGCTCTGTAAGCTTTGAGGGACAGGCTTTGTCGGACGTTTACCCGGCATACCGCGAAATGTGCGACCTCATCTGCACCACGCAGGAAGCGGTTGTGGAAAAAAGCGATGTCATCTTTGCCGCTTTGCCGCACGGCCTTTCGCAGGAGCTTGCTGCGGAGTGTGACAAAAAAGGCAAGGCGTTCATCGATCTCGGCGCGGACTTCCGCTTAAAAAGCGAGGAAGAATACACCGAGTGGTACGGCGGCACATTTACGGATAAGGCGCTGCACGAAAAAGCCGTGTACGGTCTGCCGGAGCTGTTCCGCGAGGAAATTAAGAAGACAAAGCTCGTTGCTAACCCGGGCTGCTACACCACGGCGGTGCCGCTTGCACTCGTGCCGGCGCTGGAAAAGGGCTATATCGAGACGACCGGCATCATCGCAAATTGTGCGTCCGGCGTGACCGGCGCGGGCAGAAAGCCGGCGCAGAACAGTCACTACCCGGAGCTGAATGAGGGTATGTCCGCGTATAAAGTCGCGTGCCACCGCCATACGCCGGAAATCGAGCAGACGCTTTCCAAAATTTCGGGTGAGAAAATGCACATCACGTTCGTGCCGCATCTGCTGCCGGTGAACCGCGGCATTTTAGCGACATGCTATGCAAAACTCAAGCCGGGCGTTACGGAGGAAATGCTTCGCGCGGCGTATGAGGAAAGATACGGCAAAGAGCCGTTTGTGCGTTTGCTGCCAAAGGGCAAGAGCGCCGATATTCACAACATCAAGTACACGAATTTCTGCGATGTGTCCATCTTTACGGACCCGCGCACCGGCACGTTCATCGCCATCAGCGCTATCGATAACATGGTGAAGGGCGCGGCAGGGCAGGCCATTCAGAACATGAACATTCTGTTCGGTCTGGACGAGACCTGCGGCTTAAAGCTCGTTCCGCCGGCATTCTAAAAGAGTACGAAATCAAGGGAAAGCGATTTTTATATAAGGAGCAATTCAGTATGCAGTTTATCGAAGGCGGCGTCACCGCGGCTAAGGGCTTTTTAGCCGGCGGCATCCACTGCGGCATTCGCAAAAATAAGTCCAAAGCCGATCTGGCTATGATTTTCAGCAAAACACCGTGTGCGGCGGCAGGCGTTTACACGCAGAACCTTGTAAAGGGTGCGCCGATTCTTGTCACACGCAAAAATATCGCGGACGGCCGCGCACAGGCGGTCATCTGCAACAGCGGCAACGCCAACACCTGCAACGCAGACGGCGAAAAAAAAGCGTGGCGCATGTGCGAAATCGCGGGCGAAGCGCTCGGCATTGACCCGCACGATGTCATCGTCGCGTCTACGGGCGTTATCGGGCAGATTTTGCCGATTGCGCCGATTGAGAATGCAGCCCCGGCGTTGGCGGCACTGCTGAACGAAAACGGTTCCAACATGGCGGCAAAGGCCATCATGACGACCGACACCATCGAAAAAGAGTGCGCCGTAAAGATTACGCTCGGCGACAAAGAGGTGTGCATCGGCGGCATCTCCAAGGGCTCCGGCATGATCCACCCGAACATGGCGACGATGCTGTGCTTTGTCACGACGGACTGCGCCATTTCCGTGCCGATGCTGCAAAAGGCCATTAAGGCGGCGGCAGACACCACATTCAACATGATCAGCGTGGACGGCGATACCTCCACGAACGACACGCTTGCCATTATGGCGAACGGCGAGGCGGAAAACGAGGAGATCACCGAAGAAAACGAAGCGTACAAGACGTTTCTTGAGGCGCTGACGGCGGTTTGCAGAAAGCTCTCCATGATGATGGCGGGCGACGGCGAGGGCGCAACGAAGCTGCTCATCTGCAAGACAACCGGCGCGAAGGACTGGGAGACGGCGAAGACGGTTGCAAAGTCCGTCATCTGCTCCTCTCTGCTCAAGGCTGCCATGTTCGGCGAAGACGCCAACTGGGGCCGCGTGCTGTGCGCCATCGGTTATGCCGGCGCGGATATCGACATCAACAAGGTGGACGTGTCCTTTAAGAGCGCGTACGGGCAGGTAGATGTCTGCGTGAACGGCGCGGGCATCAACTTCAGCGAGGAAGAAGCCGCAAAGGTGCTGCATGAAAAGGAAATTACCATTTTGGTGGAGCTCAACAGCGGCGACGCGGAGGCGGAAGCCTTCGGCTGCGACCTCACCTATGACTATGTGAAAATCAACGGAGATTACAGAACATGAGTGGAGAAAAGAAGATCGGCATCTCGAACAGCGACCGCGCCCATGTGCTCGTGCAGGCGATGCCGTATATCAAAAAGTGGGCGGGCGAGACCATCGTCGTCAAATATGGCGGCAATGCTATGATTAACCCGGAGCTGAAAGAAGCCGTGATGAACGATATTGTGCTGATGCAGCTCGTCGGCGTGAATGTCGTGCTGGTGCACGGCGGCGGCCCGGAGATCAGCGGCATGCTGAAAAAGATCGGCAAGGAAAGCCGCTTTGTCGGCGGTATGCGCTACACCGACGCGGAGACGATGGACATTGTGCAGCAGGTGCTGGCAGGCAAAGTCAATAAAGACCTCGTACAGCTTTTGGAAAACACCGGCGGCAAGGCGGTCGGCCTGTGCGGCCTTGACGGTTCTATGCTGAAGGCGGATAAGCTGCCCGCAGCCGAAGACCTCGGCTTCGTGGGCGAGATCCGCGAAGTGAGCACGAAGATCGTTGAAGATGTCATTGCTTCCGGCTACACACCCGTTATCTCCACGGTGGCGGCAGGCTACCACGGTGAGGTGTACAACATCAACGCCGATGTGGCGGCGGCGCGCATTGCGGCGGAGCTCGGCGCGCGCAAGCTCATTTTGATGACCGACATTGTCGGTCTGCTGCGGGATAAGGACGATGAAAACACGCTTATCCCGGTCGTAAACGTCAGCGACGTGCCGAAGCTGAAGCGCGACGGCATCATCAGCGGCGGCATGATTCCGAAGATTGACTGCTGCGTGGAGGCTGTGCGCCGCGGCGTAGAGCGCGCGCATATCATCGACGGCAGAACGCCGCACTCCATTCTGGTCGAGCTCTTCACCGATGAAGGCATCGGCACGATGTTCTATTAAAAGGGAAAAACCGCGCCCGTACCCGTGAACGAAAACGGCGAATGGGAGACGCACCGGGGTTCGTCGGCGATAGTATCGGTGTGGAAGACAAGTACGGATATGTTTTCAACAGGGTACAGACGATATTGTGGAAACAAAAGGAATTTTGAATATGAGTTTTGAAGCAATTAAAAAGCAGGAACAGGAGTATATCCTCCATTCCTACGGCCGTGTGGACGTGGCGCTCAGCCACGGCAAAAACGCCGAGGCTTGGGACGTGGAGGGCAAGCATTACTACGATTTCACCTCCGGCATCGGCGTAAATGCGCTGGGCTATTGCGACGAAGGCTGGGTGAAGGCCGTCACCGAACAGGCGGGCAAAATTCAGCACATGTCGAACTATTATTACTGTGATAAAAACACACAGCTTGCGGAGCTGCTTGCAAAAAACAGCGGCCTTTGCCGTTCGTTCTTCTGCAACAGCGGCGCGGAAGCGAACGAGTGCGCCATTAAAATTGCCCGTAAATACGGCGAAAAGAAGCACGCGTATAAGATCGTCACGCTGGAAAATTCTTTTCACGGCAGAACGCTCACCACATTGGCGGCAACGGGTCAGGACGGCTTTCATCGGCTTTTCACCCCGCTGACCGAGGGCTTTGTGTACGCCAAGGGCAACGACGCGGAAGACCTGAAAGCGAAGCTCTCTGACCCCGAGGTCTGCGCCGTGCTGCTCGAGAGCGTGCAGGGCGAAGGCGGTGTGGTGCCGATGGAGGAAGACTATTTAAAGGCCGTGCGTGCACTGTGCACGGAGCGTGACGTGCTGATGATGCTTGACGAAGTGCAGACGGGCATCGGCCGCACGGGCTACTTCTTCAGCTATCAGCGCGCGGGCATTCTGCCGGACGTTGTAACGGCGGCGAAGGGGCTTGGCGGCGGCTTGCCGATCGGCGTATGCATCGCGGGCGAGAAAGTAAAGGACAGCTTTGCCCCCGGCATGAACGGCTCCACGTTCGGTGCAAACCCCGTGGTGTGCGCCGGTGCGGTGGAGGTCGTTTCCCGCGTATCCAAGCCGGAATTCTTAAAAGAAGTGCAGGAAAAAGGTGAGTATTTCAAAGAGCGGCTGCTTAAAATGCCGAACGTCGAGTTTGTGCGCGGCCGCGGCATGATGATCGGCGTGAAAGTGAAGGACAAGGACGCCCATGATGTGCTGAATGCTTGCGCGAAAGCGGGTCTGCTCATTTTGACGGCGAAGGACCTTGTGCGCTTCCTGCCGCCGCTTACCATCACAAAAGAAGAGATCGATGCCGGTCTCGCGATTTTTGCGGAACAGATTAAATAAACGGAGGAAATTCCCATGAAACATTTATTAAAACTGCTCGATCTCTCCAAAGAGGAGATCATCGACATCCTGAACCTTGCCGACCAGCTCAAGTATGAGACAAAGCACGGCATCGAGCACCGCCATCACTGCACAGACGATCCAGACACCCCGCAGACTATTAAGGCGCCACCCCAACAGGGAAAGTGAAAGCAGAGAGAGCACGAGGGCAACGTGCCAAGCCACGACAAACGCGATTCCAAGAGAAGAATACTGCTCCGCACCCGTCCAGTATGCCAAGCGCCCGATAAGGAAATTCCAAAGCAGCAGCGATCCCAAGGCCAAAGCAGAGAGCAGCAACGGGACGAGATCCTTCCCCGCCTCCATACATCTATCACCCGCCTTTTCTTAGATCGAGATGCGCCGTCACTCCGGCTGAAACTTACCCCCAACGCCTACTCACGGCACGGTCCATCATAGCCGAAAAACCCTCGACACTCCCCCGCAAAGATAAGCCCGGAAGCCCTAAACCCTTCGTTTCACCCCTTTTGTACCTATTGCAAACGGCACGTTCCACCGTTTTGAGCGTACCGAACTTCCCTTCCGACGCCCTACCATGCATCCCGCGTCGTCTGCGAACAAGACGGCACAAACAACATTACAGGCTCGTGAAAGGAGACCCGCATGAAGGAGAGGGATATGGTGCATCCGACTGATCGAGAGCTTTCCAGAAGGTCATTTCTTAAAGGGACGGTGCTTGCAGGAGCAG
>OGOR01001432.1_pt1 | contig 13319 bp, 5 predicted proteins | sample 1552771 | NCBI WGS metagenome assembly OGOR01 (sample SAMEA2580124, study PRJEB22360) | human gut metagenome | biome: human gut; feature: human-associated habitat; material: faeces | place: Denmark | collected 2008/2010
AAGTAAAAAATAAATTGTTATCGGAAACCTATTTAGTGAAAATTTTTTACAGACGTTTTTGTTGTGTACGGGAAAATGATATGGACGACTTTTTTCGGTTGAGCATTATAGAACTTTTATCTTTCAAAAACAGAAATGGTAATCTGATTTATGGTAGCGCGATATAAATGGGAATCCGATGAAGTCAAAACGTATATTGGCTATGATTTAAGATGTTGTTTTTTTTGTCGGAGGTCTCTGTTTGTATGAGAAACGTCTTCATTCACAGTATAATATTTGACAATTTGTAAGATGCTAAGGGATAACAATGCGCACTACCTCTTTCCCGCAACGAGTTATATAGTATCCTTGTGAGAATGGGGTGGTATCCAATTTCCCTTTTCCGCTGCCGACCAATACCCCGTTTGCCGAGTAAAGGTATATAGGAAAGGAGGAGTCGGCGGCAACAATCTCGGTTCTTGTAAATACCAAGGATGGGGAGGTATCGCATTCGTTTCTTGCGCTCGTCTGGTTGGGTGTCATATCGAGCGGCTCTTTCAGTGTATTGCCGGCACCGGTAATGGAGTTGCTCACCGTAGCTTCGACTTCGGAGGCATTGTACAAGGTATAGGTGTAGGGAATATGCACCGAGCCGCGGTCGGTTGGTGTAAACGGTTCGCTGAACAGATTACCATGCCATACATAGGCCGTAGCATTTTTTTGAGAAAAAATACGATTTACGCCGGGAGAGAAATAATTGTTTTCGATCAAGAAATCGCTCTCCTTTTGCGGGTTTATGCACACCGAAGCTCCCGGACAATCATAAAAGTTGTCATATAGGTGGATTACACCGAAGCGAGCCATAGGCATACGATTTTTACAACCGGATTTCCACCAACAGTTTGCCCATGTAACATTCAGATTGTATTCGCCTTGACTCGGATCGTCCGATCCGGCGATCAAGTTGCTGAAAGCATGGGCATAACTACGTTCGCTATAAGCAAATGTACACCATGAAACCGTAACGAAATCGGCTTTGTTGGTTATATCTAAATTCCCGTCCATGCCATCGGTGAACGAACAATGGTCGATCCACAGATGAGTGCTACCGACGACCGAAATCAAGTCGTACCCGCCTACGTCTACCGAACCCGGACCGATAAACGAAAGGTTGCGGATAATGAAATTTTCGCAGCCATTAATAGTGAAGACACCCGATTTTCGATACCTTTCGGATTGGTCTCCCGACAACTCGATCAGAGTCTTTCGGGTGAAAAATTCCCCTTCTTCTTTTACATAGCTTCCATTGACGAGAGTCCCTCCTCCGCTTGATCCGCTCATGTTTTTTACGCCGACGCTGTCCAGAACGGCCTTTATCTCGTCTGTTACATGGAATTGGGTACATAAGCGGGCATTGTTGATGCCGACGATTGTCTTGTTGCAGATGTTTTTCAAGGAAAGAGAACTCGATACCGTAAAGTCTCCTGCAGAACCGTCGAGAATGATGACATCGTAGTTTCTTATGGCATTGTCGATACTCGTTCTCATGTCTCCTCCGTTGCTTTTCAATGTGATGCTTGTGCCGTTACCGCCTCCGGTCAATGCATAATCGTCTCCCGAAGTCAACGATGTGCAGACCGCCCAACCGAAAGGCGCATTGTAGTCGTATGGAGATAGTTGGGCTTGTGCGCAGTATACCGCAGCAAAAGCCAGAAAAACTGCCCGTATTTGTTTTCTCATGGTATAGATAGTAGTTTTGTCGTAAGGACCTTGTATTGCAAAGATATTTTGTTATTTTTTCAAAAGCAAATATTGCAGTTGATATAATGCTCCTGTTGCAAAGGGCGGGAGGAAATGTGCCTTTCTTTTGATTCTATTTTGCGGGAAAGGGGAGAAAAGCCTACCTTTGTCGCCGAAATAAGACGCCGTGAATAACGGCCGTGTATTCTAGGATAACCACGTAAAAAACAGGAGTGATGAAACAAACCGTGAATTTGGCATTTGCCTTGATGGGCATATTGTTCTGCGTATGCCTTACGATAGCGAATATTTTGGAAGTAAAAATCGTTTCGGTCGGCTCTCTGACCATGACAGGAGGGCTTATCGTATTTCCCATATCTTATATCATCAATGATTGTGTGGCCGAAGTGTGGGGCTATCGTAAAGCTCGTCTGCTTATTTGGACGGGATTTGCTGCGAATTTTATAGCGGTAGCATTTATTCAATTGGCGATTTGGCTTCCACCTTCGCTGGTTTGGTCTCAACAAGAGGCTTTTGCCTCTCTTTTCGGACTTACTCCCCGTATCGTTTTGGCCAGTTTTATCGCTTTTTTGGTGGGATCATTTATCAATGCATATGTGATGAGTCGCATGAAGCTGGCCTCGCAGGGACGTCGTTTTTCGCTGCGTGCTGTTGTTTCTACCGTGTTAGGAGAAGGGGCCGATTCTTTGCTGTTTTTCCCTTTGGCTTTCGGCGGTATTCTGCCGCTTGAAACTTTGGGAGTGATGATTCTTTCGCAGACGTTGTTGAAGTCGGCCTATGAAGTGATAGCGCTTCCCCTTACGGTACGGGTGGTACGTTGGGTAAAGCGCTATTCCGGAACAGACGTGTACGATAATGATGTGTCGTACAATGTTTTTAAAATCAAAAATTTGTAGACTTTGCAGGAATGTCGAGGACGATTCCTCCGCTGTGGGCGGTTTCTTGTGGTGCGTAAAGGCTTTGTATAGAAACACCTCCGTCGAGATAACGTCCGGGGCGATCCACAAATGTTTCGTAGCGTAAGATGTAATGCCCTTTGGGAAGATGCTCGATGTAGAATCGGGTGGCTGCATCACGGGTTTCTTGGAAGTAGGAGAGCCCCTCTTGGAACATCATTCGGGACTGTTGTTCTGCCGGTTCGAGACAGGCTGGCCGATTATCTTTGATAGCGACGAAGTCGAGGTCTCGATCGCTGGCAATGATAAGACGGGTTTGTATTTTATCTCCGACTTCTGGAGTTGTTTCGGATAGAGATAAAAGGCTGTCTCCCCGGACGACGTAAAAGCGCTTCTCTATGGAAAGTCCGTTACCTTGCGATTCGATTTTATCGGCATCGACGAAGTATTGCCGATAGAGTCCTATCCACGGCTTTAATCCGTTATTTTCGGTCGTGATGGATACCGTGCCCAAATCGGGTGTAATATCCGTTTTTTCTTTGATGATTTGAGTATAACCGTCAATGTCCGAACTTTCGGGGGCTATGGAGTCTTTTCCCCATATGATTTTTATCGGTTCGGAACTTGCGTCGAGGGTCAGTGTGTTGTGCGAGATAAGTGCCGATATGGCATCGAGTGTGGCTGGGATCGATCCCCAGTCCCGTGTTTCTTTTTGTTGTAACAGCCAAGCGGCCATACCTGCCAGTTGGGCGTTATGGGGAGTAACCAGAGCCACGGTGTTCATAAGAAGTGTATGTAATCGTATGTCTCCGAGGGTATTTCGGTTTGAACGTATATTTTGCCACCAGATTTCCTCGTCGGTTATTGTGGCATAACCGAGTAGAGAATTGACGATGCGTCGGGCCGCTTCTTGATTGCCGGTACGATATAGGAGCTGGGCGGTCAATGCTTTCCCTTCTAAATCGAAACTTTTCCAGCCTTTCTCCGCTTTTTCGCACAGCATTGTCCGACCGGCTCCTTCTGTTTCGGAGAGAGGAGTGGCGAGAATTGTCTGTAATACGAGATAGCGTAATTGGCTGTTCGATAATTTTTCTGTCTGGGCTATTCGGGCAGTATCTCCAGCAATTTTTTTATTTAGGAAATTTATGGCCTCCGAGCGTAACCGCACGAGGCTTTCGTTATCCCCAAGTAAGTTTTGCGTGTATAATTGGGCATAACATTCGAGAACCGAGAGTGTCTGTTCTATGTTGCTGCCCATTCCTTTTTTCCAGGGGAATCCCCCGTCGTCATTTTGCAGAGCGAGTAGTTTTGTTAGTGCACGATATTGCATTTTTACGCATTTTGCTCGATCGAGAAGTTCTGCCAGCTGGGTTATCCGTTCGTTTTCATTCCGAGCGGTAAGAACCCACGGTGTCTCTTCGAGAAGCAGCATTTTTAGTGTTTCGTTTTGGGTAAGGGGCGATGGTAGAGTATCGTTTTTTTGCCGTTGAGTTTGTATGGTCGCAACAAACCTGGGATTCTTCAACACAATGGCTTCGGCTAGGGTATTTCCGTAAAAAGCGGCGAGAAGAGAGGGAGTTGAGTTGTCGTCGGCCTGCTCCGTCAGTCCCGGGAAGGCTTGCAGAACAAACCATAGGGGGGACGGGGCGTAGCTCAATGTCGCTCTGAAATTTTCTTCTCCGTGAGATGTGTCTGCCAATTTCTTCATTTCGATTCCATACCGGTTTCCACCTTTTTTTTTCGGTGATGCGGCTTCTGTCAGGAATACCCGGTACGGGAGAATCGGTAACAAATGTTGTTCTCCGTCCGATGTTCCGTCTTCGGCCATGGCTTGCAGTCGTATACCTATGGCCGGAATGTTCCATTCCTCGGCTGTAAAGGTATTGGTGATACTTTGTGTTTTGCCCGCATCGGTTTTAAAGGGGAGTTCGGTGCGGTATAGAATGGAGTCATTTTCTGGATCGAATATCTCGAATGTGAATAATCCGCTGTAACCATTTCGGGTTGTATTGCTGATACGGGTTGAGATGGAAACTTTGTCGCCGGTACGGACGAAACGGGGTAAATTGGGATTTATCATGAGCGGTTTCGATGCGATAATAGTATCCATATAGAATCCGTTTTGCATATCCTCGGTTATAGCTGCCAGCATCAATTTCCATGATGTGTGGCTGTCGGGGAGAGAGAACGGTATTTCGACGATGCCTTTTTTATCGCTTTCAAGAGTGGAATAGAAAAATGCCGTTTCTCTGAAATCCCTTCGTAAATCGGCAAGAGGCATACTGTTTTCGGTTTCTGCTTGGTCGGTACTCGTTTCAGCTTTGGCCTCGGCAAGTACCGGAGATGTTTTGGCGAGCAGGTTTCTCGGGGCGATGCCGTTTCCATACATGGGTATGATGTCTCTGTGCAAGTAGAACGTGTTGAAGCGGTCGAGGTCGAACGGCGGGCAATCGTCTGCATCGGGAGTACGGGCCGAAAGGTAATTATTGTGAGGAGAATGGGTGTAGAAAAAATATGGAATAGGCGTATATCCCGGGTAGAAATTCCAGTACAGCGGTGCGATGGCGTCGAGAGCTTGGTCATACATTGTTGTGATGAGGCGTGCCTGTACGGCTTTTCCCCGGCTGTCTTTTATTTTGAATTTCCAACGTTCCGATGTTCCGCTGACGAGGTGGTCTCGGAATGTTTGGGGGATAATCATCAATTTTGTATCGGGGCTTTTGCGGCGAATGATGATTTCCGATGCGTAAAGTCTGTTTTCTTTGACGAAAGACAGTGCGAGGGTCAGCGATGGACCGTAATTCTTCTCATAAGGAATCTCTATTTCGATGTTTTTGTTGTCGACATTCAGTCGATAACATTTTTTTTCCATTCCCTTGTCAAAGAGTTGGCAAAGAAGTGAGACGTCCTCAAACGAGGTGCCGCAAGAGATAGAGGCTTTCTCTCCCGGTTTGACGTGAATTTCTTTCCGGGGAATCCATAAGGCCGATGGAACCGGCGGCCGTTTGTCGTCATTGCCGTAAAGAATGACATATCGGGATATGCTGTCGGCGATACCTGTATCTGTGGTTGCTTTCGCAACGATGCGGTATAACCCCGATTCCCATTTTTTTACTTTTAGTGAAATCGTCTTCTCTGCTTTGAAATGTCCCGATGCCATTTTTCGGGCTATTTTCAGTGTATCGTAGTTGCTATCCGATCCGAAATTATTGGTAATGTTTGTCTTTTCGGGAGCCTGTAAAGCGTATATTTCGTATGTGCGGTTGTTTAGCTTGGGAGCATTCGGAGCTGCCGTTATTGTAGCCGGCAGTGTAAGCGGTTGCTTTTTGTCGTGTATGTTCGGAAGATCCAATTCCATGTGTATGGGATTGTCCGATACACCGAACCATTGTCGGACGGTTTGGGTCTCTCCGTTCGCTGCGGTTACCGAGAACTCGGCTTGGTACATTCGGTACGAGGGTTTCTCTGTTGAGGGGCGGGGAACGAATGTGAGTAGGAAATTTCCGTCGGAATCCGATACCGAAGATCCGGTAATCGTCTGATTTTCACTCCTTCCGAAACGATAAGATGTCTCTTTGATCGAAAAATTCACGGTGGCATGTGCAATGGCATCTCCGGCATATCCTGTAACATGTCCTGATAATATAATAGGGTTGCCGGAGAAATAGGGTGTACGGTTATGGTCGATGGATATTTGGAATGTGGCTTTTTTGTATTCGGCGATTTGTGCGCTTTGAGAACCGTTGTACCCTTCGAGCCGGATATATCCTGTAATTTCTTCGGGTAAGACAAAGTAATCGGCAAATACGCCGTAATTGTCGCTCTTGACCTGACGCTCGGCGATTTTCCCGTTTACGCCGTAAAGGGTTATGTTTTGGTCCTCTCCGGCGATGGCTTTACTTCCGGAAATTTCTTTCGAAAATATGACGCCGGCAAAACGCAGTGTATCGCCGGGACGATATACCGAGCGGTCGGTAAAAAACACCGTCTGTATATCATCGCCTTCGGTAGGGATATTTTCTTTATTCCCGACTGTTATACGGGTGATGGGATAGAGCGAGTCGTTCTCGGCGACCGGTCGGAATCCTCGTATATCGGGATTGTTGACAAACAGAATTCCGTCGGAGTCGGTGTATGCGCTTTTTTCGTAGACATAGTTGTCGGAGTAGCGGGGAACGGTCGTGTACAATCGTACTTCACAATGACTTTGGGGTTTCCCGTCATATCCGTCGGTTACGACGATATTCACTCCTCCGTTATGGAGGCGGTTTTGAGTGTAAGTATAAAATTTCGATACGGCGAATGTCGTTTCTGCGTAGGTGTCGGTTGTCCCGTCTATCTCGAAATGCAGGCGGTAATTACCCGAGGGAAGAGGCGGAAGGGTATCTTTTCCCTCTTGGGATTCGCCTATTCGGGTAGAAATTACAGGTATTTCATAGCGTTTGACAGAAGTGGAATCGATCGTTGGTGCAATAGACATTACCAATCGGTCGATATGGGAATAGGTGAAATCGAAAGGTGTGTTTATGCCCGGATAGACGATTTGGGGTATGGAGGTATAAAAAATCGGTGCGGTGATTCTTTTGTACAAGTTTGCCAGACAGCCGATGCGGAAATAGTCGGCATATCGATTCATCTGTTTCTCGCAGGCGGAGAGCCATGAGGAAAGATGCGGATCTTTATCGGTTATGGTTTCGCCGATACGTATCAAAACCTCGGTCGAATAAGGAGATGCTTCGTATTCCTGATAAAGGGAGAATAAATTGTCGATATAAGTCGAGTCGGGAGCTTGTTCCTGCAAAAATGTTTCTCTATCGAGGCGAGCCATAAGCAAAGAGGGAGATTGTGGCTCGGTGTTCCACAGGTCGATGAGACGGTCGTAAACGTCAATGATACGTCGGCGTATGGCATAATTATCGGCCATATCGGGAAATGGCGGAGGAAGAATGAGGCTGGCTCGTGTAAATACCTCGTTTTGTACACGAAGGGACGGGTAACGCTCTATCAGGGATTTATATAAGTTTATGGCTTGGTGGGAAAGAAAGTCGTAAAGCGTAGGTTGCAGAACGGTTGCATCGGCTCCTTGTTTTAGGGCATCGGCATAGCGGGACAACGGAGTGGTGAACAATGTTTTTTCATCTTTCAACGAAGCTTCGAGCCGATCGCTTATGATATATATGAATCGGTCGGTGTCCCATTCCCGTATGTCGTCGGTATGAGTGTCGGCGACGGTTTCTCTTTGGCGTATGGTGTAACGGTTATTATCGTAGTAGCGGTTCAATAACCCGGCCTCGTAAGAATAAAGCAGCGATTGGCAGGCTGCTTCGGGACAGGTTCGAGCCTGAGTGTCGACAAGTTTTATCAGGGCCGGCAGGCTGTCGGTGGCGATGAGTAATTGATACTCACAGTATTCTATGATATGACGCACTACGGCAGGGTAGTTTTTTTGAGCGGAAGCTCGTTTGAGCGATATTTGGGAGAGTCTCAGACTGTCGGACGGATTCTCCGGAAGCTCAGTCCGATTCGGAGATTGGGATAATCGGTTTCCGGCTATGCTTTCGATGGAAAACAGAATCCCGGTCAAAAGGAGAAGGGTTGTCAGATAACGAAATGTTTTCATGTTGTTCATGAGGTATTTATTTACAAATATAGAAATTTAAGCGGCGGTATCTGTTTTATTTTCTATAAACAATTGTTAAGTACCAAATCTCTTGTCGCAAAATTTCTTACTTATTGTCATTCTCCTTATTTTTGCATATAAAAACCTATCCGAGATATGAAAAAAACAGAAAGAGATTTCATTATACGGTTGATAAAGCGGGAGGTTGTTCCCGCCATCGGTTGTACCGAGCCTATTGCGGTTGCCTTGTGTGTGTCGAAAGCCGCCCGTTTGTTGGGAAAAGAACCCGAAAAGATAAAAGTATTGTTGAGCGCGAATATCTTGAAAAACGCTATGGGCGTAGGTATTCCGGGGACGGGAATGATCGGGTTGCCCATTGCCGTTGCTTTGGGTGCTTTGGCGGGAAATCCCGATTATCAGCTCGAAGTACTGAAAGATATAACCTCCGATGATGTAGAGCGCGGGAAACAAGTGATAGCCGAGAATCGTATCGATATACAGTTGAAAGAAAATATTGCCGAGAAACTTTATATCGAGGTGATTATGTCTGCCGGTCCCGATGAGACGACAGCCATTATTTCGGGTGGGCATACTTGTTTTGTTTATGAGGCACGAAACGGAAACGTATTGCTCGATGAGCGTATTTCTGCTGTCGCAGAGGAATCGGAAGAAGACGGCTCTTTGTCTTTGCGTAAGGTCTATGATTTTGCTCTTACCGCACCTCTCGAAGAAATTGATTTTATACTCGATTCGGCACGATTGAACAAGGCGGCTGCCGAAGCTTCTTTCAAAGGCGATTACGGGCACTCGTTGGGTAAGTCTTTGCGCAATGACAATGAACGACGTGTAATGGGAGACAGCGTTTTTACCCGTATTCTTTCTTACACGTCGGGAGCGTGCGATGCACGCATGGCCGGAGCCATGATTCCTGTCATGAGCAATTCGGGTAGCGGTAATCAGGGTATTGCCGCGACGTTGCCTGTCGTGGTGTATGCCGAGGAAAATCAGAAAAGCCGGGAAGAAATGATTCGTGCGTTGGTATTGAGTCATCTTACCGTGATTTATATCAAGCAGAGTCTCGGGCGGCTTTCGGCATTGTGTGGTTGTGTTGTTGCGGCCACAGGTTCGAGTTGCGGAATTACTTATCTCATGGGAGGCGGATATGAAGAGATGACCTATGCCGTGAAAAATATGGTTGCCAATCTCACCGGAATGATTTGCGACGGGGCGAAACCGAGTTGTGCCATGAAACTTACCAGCGGTGTTTCTACGGCTGTGTTTTCGGCCATGCTGGCGATGGAGCACAAATGTGTTACGGCAGTTGAGGGAATTATCGAAAATGACGTCGATCGTACCATACATAATCTGACTCGTATCGGTGCGCAGGGAATGAATGAGACCGATCGTCTCGTGCTCGATATTATGACGCACAAATGTCCGTAATTCAGGAGTTAGTTATAGGATAATAGAACGGGGACGCTTTTTTCTGCGTACCCCGTTTTGTTTTATCATTTTCCCTCCTTGAATATACTGTTGAGTTATGACCATAGGATAGGATTTTTCCCCAAAAACACATGTCATTCTGAAAGGCTTTGTCTTGAAGAATCTCCTGCTAAATGAGTATTTTGTAAGAGATCTTTCACTCTCGTTCGAGAGACAATAGTGTAGCGTGTTAGAGATTCCTCGATAGGCCCGGAATGACAAGGTGTTTTGTCATTCTGACGACCGTAAGAGAGGAAGAATCTCAACGAATGGAGAATCGGGATCTCCTCACACTTGACCATAGATTTCGGTTTGGAATGATGATATATTTGTTCGTTCGGAATGTCCGGTATTTCCCACATTGGGGATATCTCGGGAAAGAGTCATCAGAATGGGTAACCTACTGCAAAGTGGAATGATGCGTCGCGGCTGAAAGTATGGTGAGCGATGACCCACGGACGATTGCCTATGCGGGACGGATCGTACATTTTAAGACCCATGTCGACACGTATCAGGAAGTAATTGAAGTCGAATCGTACTCCCAGGCCGTAGGCTAAGGCAATTTCTTTATAGAAAGAATTGAATTTGAATTTTCCGCCCGGTTGGGAGGGATAGTCTTTGATCGTCCAGATGTTTCCTGCGTCGAGAAAAAGGGCGAGTTCCAGTTTCCAGATGAGTTTACTGCGGTATTCGGCGTTCATGTCGAGGCGTATGTCGCCGCATTGGTTCATAAAGTCGGCCAAAGGATTGTTTCCCGAGTAGGTGCCCGGTCCCAATGTCCTCACCGACCAGCCGCGTACACTGTTGGCGCCTCCCGAGTAGTATCGTTTTTCAAACGGTACCATGTCGGAGTTTCCATAAGGGTATATAATACCGCCTCCGATGTGGAATGCCAGTGCGTTTTTTTCATTCAGGTTCAGTGTATAGGCATAGTCGAGATCGGCTTTGGCGTATTGCGAGTAACTGATGCCGAGTATTTCATATTCGCCCGAAGGGGAGCGTTTCATCGAAGAAAGAGATGAAATGGCGTATAGCAAGTTTCCTGCGATTTCCCAAGCCGATCGCAAAGTGTAGATTTTGCGTTGCTTGGCCGAGTTGGCGATATTGCTTTTCAGGTTCGACATATAAAGCACGTAAGCCGATCGCATGATGAAGTGATCTTCATAACTGTATCGGAGCAATGGGTTATCGGCGGCAATACTGTCGAGGTTGTTTTTGAATGCCGTTGTCATCTGGGGCAGATACACGTAGTTGATGTCGACGAGGTCGAAATGATGTCTGAACCGGTTTCCTCGCGTATACCATTTGTAGTTCCAGCCTACGCCCGATATGACCCTCACGTACTCGGGTCGTTGCTGGTAGTCGATATTGATGGTGAAATCGGTGGTGGCCCTCATACGTCGCAGGAATGAGGTACTGACAAAAGGAAAAAGAAACTTGGGGAAAGAGACACCCAATTCTCCACTCAATTCGAGATAGTTATTGGAAAGAAGTCCACCCAAATCGCCGGTAATATTCTCGTATGCGGCTCTGAATTTGGCGCTGAATGTCTGAGAGCCGTGAAAGATGTTTCGGTGTTGGTAGGTGAGCCCGAGGGAAAAACCGAAGTTTCCGGCCGAGTTTGTCCCTTCGAGTTCTGTCGTTACCAACTGGGTTTTCCCCTCGGTGAGCAGGATATGGCAGTCGAGTTGCGGTGTATCGCTGCCGGCTACGGGGGTAAATTGTATATTGACGTATTTTAGGACTTTCAACCGTGAAAATGCCGCATAGGTATTGTCGACCATGCGGGTGGAGTAACTCATGCCCGGTATGATATAACAATTCTCGACCAGTGTGGCGGGATGCAAATACTCTTTTTCTCCGTAAAGAATATAAAATCCTTTATATAAAATCGTGTCTTTTATCGAATAGCGTTCTTCCGGGCTACTGCCCATCGGGTTGTAATCGGTGATGAAATAGACGTCGCGTACGGTGTAGGTATCGTGTCTCTTGAACGACACGAGTTCTTTCCGTGAAGAATCAGCGACAGGAATATCCGAGAGATTGAGTTCGAGGTCGACACCTTTATTTCCGATCGTCGTATCGGCGGTATAAGTGATATATTCCTTGTTGAATGCGTAATAACCGGCATTCCGTAGTTGCGCCGTAATGCGTTGTCGTTCTTGTTCGAGGATATTTCGGTCGAATAATTTTCCCGGACGAACGAGAGAATTGGTCGAGTCGGAGATAACGATTTTCCTGATGGAGTCGTTGAAGATACGGTATGTCATTCGGTCGATATGATAAGGAGTTCCCGATTTGACATCGTATTTTACCTTGATGCGTTTTTTGTGTTTGATTGTGTCTACGGTTACTATTGCATCGGTGTAACCCTTGTTGTAGAGGGCTTTTTCGATTTGGCTTCGTGATTTTTCCGTCAGTTGGCTGTCGTAGATGACAGGAGGCGTACCGATGCGTCGCAACCAGCGGTTCCAACCGTTATCTTTATCGTTTGACAAGTTGTAGAAGAAAAGGGGGAGACCTATGAGCCCGAAAGTTTTGTGATTGGGCTCTTGACGTATATACGATTTTAATTCACTGTTTTTCAGATTCCGATTATCTGTCGAGAGCGATATGCGGTCGAGCAGATATTCGCCTTCACCCACATGCTTGGTTGCCCGACAGGAATATAGCAGCGGGATAATGACCGGTATGAGCAGCAACAGGCGAAGTTTCATCATAAAAACAGGCTCCGGACTTGAAAAATGAGATAACCGATATTTTTGCATACAAACGTACATAATTCTCGTTTCATACACAAATTATGGCATTTCAAAAACCATTACTTTCTGTTATGTAATATATGCGCCGTTTTGTATCGTTCAGATTGTTTTATGAAAATTTTTCTTGTCGGGAAGAATGTTTTATGTGTAAATAGATTTTTTCTAAATGTTTATAGACAGAAAAGCATTGGCAAATAATCTTCTTTTTTCGATAAATTGATAGAAAAAGTATTGAAAGTCGGATATTTTTCTATCTGTATCGTTATTTTTATCGCCTTTTTTTTGGAATATTCATATAATGATATACCTTTGCAACATCATTACCGATAAGCCATAAAAAGCTTGATTATATGATTAGCACGATTCTGCATATTTTCGATCTACTATCAGTGATTATCGTCGTCGTGGGCGCATGATAAAGAAGAAGGGTTATGCAGATGTTTATGTAAAAACATAAGGATATAACGACAAGGAAAACCTTTCTTCTCAATTTTTGAAGAAAGGTTTTCCTTATTAATAGGGAATATATGAAACACGAGTTGCGTAGTGCGACCTGTACGCAAGGCCGACGAATGGCCGGCGCACGTGCCTTGTGGCGCGCCAACGGCATGAAAGAAGAACAGATAGGACGTCCGGTGATCGCCGTCGTCAATTCATTTACACAATTTGTACCCGGGCATGTACATTTGCATGAAATCGGTCAGATTGTTAAGTCCGAAATCGAAAAATTCGGTTGTTTCGCAGCCGAGTTCGATACCATAGCGATCGACGATGGTATCGCTATGGGACATGATGGTATGCTTTATTCGTTGCCTTCCC
>OGOR01001433.1_pt1 | contig 13314 bp, 8 predicted proteins | sample 1552771 | NCBI WGS metagenome assembly OGOR01 (sample SAMEA2580124, study PRJEB22360) | human gut metagenome | biome: human gut; feature: human-associated habitat; material: faeces | place: Denmark | collected 2008/2010
CCCGGATGGTTGATTGAGATGGAATGTATGGGAGTGAAAGAATGTAAGAACAAGGGGTACGCTCCATTTTAAATCATAAAAGATTATACCGTTGAAAAGGTTACTTATTATCTTATATATCTGTCTGGTGGGACTACTCGCTGCAGCTACTTTTGTAGAGCAAGCGTATGGGACAGATTTTGTAGAGAGAAATATATATCATACATGCTGGTTTTGTTGTTTGTGGGGAGTTATTGCCGCAATTGCACTTGTTGCTCTCATCCGACGTGCTTTATGGCGACGGTTCCCCATATTGTTGTTTCATGGCTCCCTCCTCGTTATCCTGGTGGGGGCCATGATTACGTTTACCGGCAGTAAAAAAGGATACGTACATTTACTGCCGGGAGTGACGGCAGGTAGTTTTCAGGAGTCGGAAAGCGGAAGAGAAGCAGACCTGCCATTCACAATACAGCTGGATAGTTTTCGTATAGCATACTATCCCGGAACTGAAGCTCCGGCAGACTACATCAGTTATATCACCTACTCTCTTCCCGGACAAAAAGATGTTCTGTCACACGAACAGATTTCAATGAACCGTATATTTACATTACAAGGTTTCCGTTTCTATCAGTCATCTTTCGATGATGATGGAAAAGGGAGTTGGCTGACTGTCAATTATGACCCGTGGGGTACGGGAGTTACGTATGCAGGATATGTTCTGCTCGGTATCTCCATGATCTGGTTATTATTTTCCCGCTATGGCGATTTCCGACGCCTGCTAAGTCACCCGCTACTGAAAAAAGGAGGTGTATTTCTATTGTTCCTCTTCTGTCTTGCAGGTAGTATGCAAGCACAAAAAAAACTTCTCCCGGCACTGAAACGGGTACAAGCAGACAGTTTGGCACAAGAACAGGTCATTTATCACGACCGAGTAGTACCATTCAATACATTGGCGCGCGATTTCATTCAGAAATTGACAGGCAAAGCTTCATATAAAGGTTTGACGCCTGAACAGGTAATTGGTGGCTGGCTACTCTATCCGGAAGTATGGAGAAATGAACCATTGATATACATCAAAAATACAGAGTTGCAGCATTTGCTAAACTTACAGACACCTTACGCCCGATTAACCGATTTATTTGACGGTCCGGTCTACCGTCTTCAGAAAACCTGGCAACAAGAACAGGGAAAAGGTAGCAAACTCGCCAAAGCCATCCAAGAAACGGACGAAAAAGTGGGATTGATCCTGATGCTGGAAAAAGGAACATTCATTCAGCCATTACCCACTGATGGCAGCGTGCAACCACTCTCCGAACTGGAAATAAAAGCCGAACTACTCTACAACCGGATTCCGTTCAGCAAGATTCTTTTTATGATTAATCTATCATTGGGAGTATTGTCTTTCCTGCTTCTGCTTCAGTACAGCCTGCGAAGAAGGGTACTCTCACCGAAAGCCAAAGCGATTACCCGCACAGCAGGAGCGTTCTTTTCTGTTGCGCTCTATCTTGCTTTCATATTCCATTTAGCAGGATATTGCCTGCGTTGGTATATTGGCGGACGCATTCCACTTAGCAACGGTTACGAAACCATGCAGTTTATGGCACTCTGCATCCTCTTGGTAGCCTGCCTGCTCCATCGAAGATTCTCATTCGTACTTCCATTCGGATTCTTGCTCTCCGGCTTTGCGTTGTTAGTCTCTTATCTGGGACAAATGAATCCGCAGATAACGCCATTAATGCCGGTGCTCGTCTCTCCGTGGTTAAGCATTCATGTTTCATTGATTATGATGTCTTATGCCCTATTGGCATTTATCATGCTAAACGGAATACTGGCATTATGTCTCCGAAAAAAAGAGCCGGAAAACAATGTCTCTGAAAATGACGACAGACAAGATAACCGGATAGAACAGTTGACGCTAGTCAGCCGTTTGCTACTCTATCCTGCGACGTTCTTTTTAGGGGCAGGCATCTTTTTGGGAGCAGTCTGGGCAAACGTTTCCTGGGGAAGATACTGGGCGTGGGACCCGAAAGAAGTATGGGCGCTGATTACCTTCCTTGTATATGGAGCAGCCTTCCATTCACAAAGCCTGCGCATTTTCCGCAAGCCTTTATTTTTCCATATTTATATGATTCTTGCTTTCCTTACAGTCTTAATGACTTATTTCGGAGTGAATTATGTTCTTGGCGGGATGCATAGTTATGCAAACTCCTGAACCACCATACATAAGAATCGGCCGAAGTGATTCACCCGCATTTCTTTTATTTGGTTGTTAAGTTGAAAAACCATTAATGTATTCATTTTGGGATATGAATAGATGATGTATTCTAAAAGAGGTAAAGAGGGTGCACTTCACAAAAGGGTACCCTCTTTTACCCATCCAGTTTCACACACGTGCGTGCACCTCATGTTTCAACCACGCACCCGGCAGCATTTCTTTTTCACCTTTTTCATTCACCAGTTCCATCTGCAATACACCTCCGTTACAATCGAAGTAACGAACCTCTATCGGATGCAATCCGGCTTTCAATGCCTTCTGCACAATAATCTCTACCGATGAGTGTGCACCGTCATTATCTCCCAGCAATTCACCGTCAAGCGTTAATGTACTACCGTCATCCGATAGAAGGGCAAAGGTGTAAATACCATCAGCGGGAACTTCCAGATAACCGGTCATCACCAAGCCGATATTTCCTTTCACCTCTTCGGGGATAGATACCGATTCTACCACATATTCCCCTTTTACCGGAGCCGCGTCAATATCTGCACAAAGATTACCGCGGAAGTCATGCCATACAGCTTTCAAGCCGGGCTGCAAGGCAGCTGGAGCAGTCACCGCCTCCGCATAAGGAGCCTTTACATATTTAGTATGTGCCACATCCGAAGGAGAACCGTCCGGACGGAACGTGCGGAAAGCGAAATCGGTAGTCTCCGTCACGTCCAGAGCACCATTATAAAGAGTAGACTCTTTGGTAGGCATACTGCCGTCTGTCGTATAGCGTATTTCAGTACCGGGCAACGGGCAAGTCAAATCAACCGTTGTTTCATCAATAAATGCATTCACTTTATAGAATCCCTGCAAATCGGGCACACGATAATTTACCCTCATCACATCCATCCGTTTAAACTGCGGAACAAGCTGACGATAGAACTCTTCGAGGCTTGGTTTAGCAGCCGGCTCTGCCCAGGCTATTTCACTCAATGCAATCATGCGGGGAACGATCAGGTATTCAATGCGCTTCATTGTCGGAATCCATTCAGACCAGAGATTAGCCTGTACACCCCAGATATATTTCTTCTGCTCGGGTGATAATCTATCATCCGAACACGGATCGTATGCCAGTATTTTCTTCACTGAATTCTGATCCTGCGCATAATCGAAATAGAAATATTCATTCGGACAAGCAATCACTTTCTGCTTTTGCGCGGTCGCCGTAGGCAACGCGTCTTTCGCCCAACTTCTCCACCATGTAATAGCGGCATCGGAAGATAATCCGTCGGCTACCACTTCATCCCAGCCGATGAGTCTCTTTCCGTTGGCGAGGAAGAATTTCTCCATGTCACGTACAAACCATGCCTGAAGTTCTTCTACCGAACCCAGCTTCTCCGTACGGATACGTTTCTGACAGAGAGGGCATTTCTTCCAGTTGGCTTTTTCCACTTCATCACCACCCATGTGCACATATTCATAAGGGAAAAGCTCGAAAACTTCTTTGAATACATTCTGGCAGAATTCCAGCGTCGCGTCTTTACCCGGGCAGACAGGAGAAGAGAAGGTTTCTCCCCATCCGATTAGTCCGTCGCATGCCAACTCTGGATATTGACTGATAGCCGCGAGAAAATGTCCCGGCATATCGATCTCGGGAATGACATCGATACCTCTTTGCGTAGCATAGGCTACTATTTCTTTTATATCATCATGAGTGTAATAACCTCCATACAGCGTATCTCCTTCCACAATGCGTATCTTATCTTCCGGAATCAGGAAATCGGTATTATCTTCCTCTTTCGCACGTGCCATGCAGATCCGATCCTGCTCATTAAACTTACGCCAGGCTCCTTTTTCGGTAAGTAGCGGGTATTTCTCAATTTCTATACGCCAGCCCTGATCGTCAGACAAATGCCAGTGGAATTTATTGAGTTTATACAAAGACATCAGATCCAATACATGCTTCACCTCATTCTTATTCCAGAAGTGACGGGAAGCATCCAGCATAAAGCCACGCCATTCAAAGCGCGGTGAGTCCTCTATTTGCACGGCAGGAATGGAGAAAGTCTGTTTCGTTCCCTGCACTTCTATTCCGGCAGGCAGCAGTTGGTGGAGGCTGGCAATAGCGGAAACGATGCCCGAATAATCTCCGGCTTCAACCTGAACAGACTTGGGGGTAGCCTGAAGTTTGTAAGAGCCGGGCTTTCCATTATCCTGCCCTAGCTGGAGATAGATATCCGCCTTATCGGCTTCGGTCACCTCTACAGAAGTAGACACCACATTCCGAAGAATATCCTGCAAATATCCGGCAGCCGGAAATAAGGACTGATCGGAAACGCCGATTTTCATTCCATCCTTTAAGACGAAGGCACCCGGCTGTTCCGTCAGACTAACGGGGGTAGGTAAAATTGCGATCTCCTGCTTCACCGTAGGCGTGCAAGAGGACAAAATACATGCTGATGCAATCAGTAGAGAAGTACTTAGTTGTTTGAACATAAGGTTAACTGTTTAATAAGTTGATTACTTTGACTTTTATTGACTATCTATATATAATACAACTCAAACAGGCAAACTACTAAAAGGGAAAGAAAAGTTTTTAGTGATTTACTACTAATGATGCTCCATCGCTTCCATCAAACTATAAGGATATTCTTCCACAAAGATTCGGACAATCTCAATAATATTTTTCTATTCCGCCAAATCCGGTTATCATCTTATTCTCTTTCACTTTACAGATAAAGTTGTTTAATCGCTTTTCAAATTCTTCCGGTCGCTTCCTTGCTGCTTCAATGTATGCAATTCGGATACGCTTATATGCGTCGGAAAAATGCCGGTAGTTTTTCCATGCTATTTCATCTTCTTTCAATCTATCCATTATATCATTGGGAAAAATAAAAGGATCAGATAAAACAGTGCGTATTTTATCTTCAAATTCAGGGTGTATCATTTTATTTTCCAATAACCATTTAAGTCTTTCTTTGTTGGCCTGCGAGTATGTACTTTTAGGTTTTCTAGGCGTGAAACGTTGAATTCGATGTCCTTTATCAAGCGGTTTTATCGTACTGTCGATCCATTCGAAACAAAGGGCTTCTTCGACAGCATCGTTGTATGCAATACTTTTTTCACCTGACGATTTAAGAGGAAATACAAACCAAATTTCGTCTTCGGTTTCAAAGTTGTCCATCAACCACTTTCTCCAGTCTTCCCGATTTTCAAAATACTTTATTTTATTTTCTGTTGCCATAATAGGTCATTCAAACTAATTATTTTACTGCCTTTACATTCGTAATAATGAAGCATTTCGTCCATCTTCTTTTTATCATAACCCGTAATGCAATCTGATAAGACTTTGAATTGCTTACTTACAATCGCCAAAAATACTAAAAATCGGTCAGGCAGACATGATTATCGTTGAAATCATCAATGCCAAATCTGTCGCTTATTTATAAAACATCCGGAAAGCAATCGTTTTATCACATTCCCGGATGCATAAAATGTTCTGAAAATAACGGACCGATATCGTATCAATAACTGATCTTCACTCCGGCAAAGAAACTTCTCGGAAGCGAAGGACCGTAGATATAGTTGGAATCCCGGTTAGCTCCTCTGTCGAAGTCTTTCTGATACGCTTCAAAGATATTCTGGACACCTCCGCTAAGTTGTAAGTCTACCGTTTTATAGAGTTTGAAGTCATACGCTATCTTCACTCCCATATCGAAGAACCGGGGTGTACGGATGGCTTCCGCTTTTCGCTCGGGCATATCGCCCATTGCTGCGTTTTCTGCGCTGATGTCCATACGCTGCACAAGCATACTGCCGGTATATGTACCCGAGAGAGCGATGGACAACGGTTTGACGGGAGTATAAGTAGCCGTAAAATATCCGTAAGTATCGGGAGTACGGAAGATTTTTCTTTCTGCCGGCGCATCATCGTGCCATTTATGCGGTTCATCGTAACGGCTGCGCTGCAATGTCAGTCCTGCCTGTATTTGAAGCAAAGAAAGATAAGCAATCTTTCCTTCCAGAGTCAATCCCATTACTTTGGCTCCCGGACCATTGCTGCGTATTTTCACCAATACACCGTCACCACGGTCAAAGGGCTCTCCTAACACGAACACATCAGTCAGCCTCGTATAAAATCCTTCTACTAACAGATTAGTCTGAAAAGCACCAAAGCGGTGATACATATCTGCGGATGCACTAAAACTCTGCGATTTTTCCTCTTTCAAGTCCTTTGCACGCTCGATCATCGCCACTGTTCCACCTACATTTTCAATATGCATATCTTCGTCAAATGCCTGTGGGGCGCGGAAGCCGGAAGAATAGCTCAAACGCAGATTGATATTATCCGTAGGATTGAAACGCAGGTTAGCACGCGGGCTGAATATAATATGATCAATCAGGTTATGCTTATCCAAACGACCGCCAAGCAAGAATCCCCAATGATCGTTCTTCCATTCATTTTGCAGGAAAGCGCTACCGATATTTACTTTTTGATCTACCGTGCGGTGATATCCCCACATATTGTCTTCCAGCTTATCCTGGTTGAATTCGATTCCGGCAGTCAGGTCCGAAGGCATAAAAATACATTTTCCGAAGCTGTAGACATATTGTGATCCTGCCATCCAGTTCAGGTCGGTAGTGTTTCCGTAAGCATTCAGATCCTGCCCGCCACCATAATAGCTGTCACGATTGATGTGTTGCGCAGATGCAAACACATTGAAACGATGTTTCTCGTTAGGAGAGAAATAATCAAATTTCAGTCCTCCGCCATTGATAGAGTGCTCGGTCTGCTCCGCCACATTCGCTTCGTGAGGCGGGCGGCTCAATAGGTCTCCTCCCCTACGGAATTCTTCCATGTGGTGATATTCAAAAGTCAGTTTCGAATAAGCCGTTGTTTTCAAAAATGAACGGAACCCGACTGTCTGCCCGTGCAACTTGGGTATTTCGGAATATCCGTCACCATCATGGTCATACGCAGAACGATGGCGGTTCTGCCCGAAGATATACAAACCGGCACGCTGGTCGTCCGTCACAAGTGATGCATTCAGTGCTGTACTGTTGTCAAAAGCATCGCCATCACCAATACCTGTTATGGTATGCGACAACATACCGGAATTACGTATAGGTTCTTTGGTAATGATGTTGATTGTTCCGGCAATAGCAGACGAACCGAATAAAGCAGATCCACCTCCACGCATCACTTCCACACGTTCTATCATGCTGGCAGGGATCTGCTCGATGCCATACACACCGGAAAGTGCACTAAAGATGGGACGGGAATCGAGCAGGATTTGCGTATAAGGACCATCCAGTCCATTGATACGTACTTGTTGGAAGCCGCAATTCTGACAATTAGACTCTACACGGACACCCGGCTGAAAACTCAATCCTTGCGCCAAAGTCGTGGAATTGGTATTCTCAAAGATTTTCAAATCCACCACATTCACCAGCGTCGGAGCCAGGCGACGGGTAGTCTCATTACGATTGGCAGATACTACTACACCATCCAAAGCAACCGCATCTTCTTCTATCTCGAAATCTTCTTCCAATGTGCGCCCTTTCTTCAGCGTCACATTCCGTCTGACGGTTTTATACCCCACCGAACTAATTTCGAGCACAAAATTACCTTCGGGAAGATTCTTCAAGAAATAATGCCCGGTAGCATCGGTTACCGTTCCGATGGTAGTACCTTTCAAGGCGACTGTTATATAGGGTAAGTGTTCCTTAGTGTTTTTATCAAGAATATGGCCAATGATATTGGCGTCCGATTTACGTAATTCAGGATGATTAGGATATTCATGAGCTTGTCCTTCAAGGGCAGGCAACAATGCGCAGCACAGGCAGACAAGCGAAAAGATGTATTTCTTCATTTTCCGTTTGTTATTTGTTTTCGTTTAATACTTGTATGTACATATAGATAATCCCCTGCCTCAAATGAGACATGGTACCATCATTTAAATGGCGAAAAGACAAATAGCAGGCGGAGCACGCAGTGCTGTCACTCCATGATAAGGAGCATGAAAATGTGTATGCGGCAAGCGTCCGAGCAGCAAACACAATAGAAAAGAAACGAAAAGGGGAAGGACAAAAACAACAGTCGCACTATCCGCTATCAGATGAGACAGGATATGGATGTGCAACAATTCGACTGTTGAATGTTGATGCGCCGTCCCTTGCTTAAACGGGTGCGAATGGACAATTGTCACGCCATTAACCACATGGACGTGGGTAAAGAATGTAATACTTGCCAAATACGATATAAAAAGTATCGGCAAGAAATAGCGTGTTATATTTAAAACCAATCGTTTCACCTCATTTTCACTTTGGGACGGCAAAGATACAAACTATTTATTTCACAATCAATGATTAGACAAAATACTGTTAATATACCGCCGAAGCTATGATTTGTATAAACAGAATCAAAAATACCATAGCAATCGGATAAACAGTCGCGTAAGCTACACTAGGTATGTTGCTGTCTACCATTGAATCGGCAGCAGCAAGTCCCGGAGTACTCGTCATGCCTCCCGTTATCGTTCCCAGCAAATCGAGCAGACTGATTTTAAATACCAGACGTCCGACAATGGCGGCAACGAACATCGGCACCAATGTGATGGCTGCACCTACGCCAAACATCAGCAATCCGCTTTCCTGGAAAGTGGCTACCAGATTCTTACCGGCAGAAGTTCCTACTTCAGCAAGAAAAAGAAGCAGACCTAACTGGCGCAGCAATTGATTGGCTAGTCCGGACATAGACCAGATGATGGGGCCCGTCTTACCAATCGCACTCAACACAAGGGCTACCATCAACACTCCACCGGTCAGTCCCGGAGAGAATGACAGACTGTCAGAGAAAGATATATTTATTTTGCCGAACAGCACTCCCAATACAATACCCATCGCAATGGGGAAGAAATCCGTATCAGACAGTTTCTTCGCATTGTTACCCAGCAGGCGGGCTACTCCTTTAAGTCCTTCTTTCTCACCGACAACCATCAATTTATCGCCAAACTTCAAAGCGAGATCGGGAGATGGAGACAAATCAATACCGCTTCGACGGACACGGGTCACCGTACATCCAAAGTTTTTCTGTAAGTTCAAATCACCCAACTGCTTATTTATCATGTCCTTTTTGGTCAATAGTAAAGATTCTATTTCCTGCGTTTTATCCAAAGGCAACTCACCTTCTTCACGCTTGCCAATCAACACGGCAAGCTGATTCAACGACTCTTCGCTACCTACGGCTTGTATATAATCTCCTTCACGCAGCACCGTATGGGCCGTAGGGATGGATATTTCATCATTATGTTTCAGACGTGAAATGACAGCGCCCGTCATGGCGCGCGCATTTATCTGCATCAGAGTACGATTGAACACATGAGAATTGGTAACCCGATAAATGCAAGTAATCAGCTCCGGAAATTGTCCACGACGTTCTATCTCCAAGCGGCGGGCTTCTTTATCCAAATCTACCCGCATAATCTTAGGCAGCAGTTTGACAAACAGAATCACGCCGATCACTCCAAACGGATATGCGATACCGTAAGCGATGGACGCCAAAGGAGAATGGGTACTGTCGATAGCAACCGCCAGACCCGGAGTACTGGTCAGCGCACCGGCAATCAGACCGACAACGCTCGGTGTATCAATATCAAATGCGTACTTCAACCCGACTGCAGTCAAGCAGGCAGAACAAATAATAAGCATAGTAATAAGAATGAGCGTCTTTCCTTTACTACGGAAAGAATCGAAGAATCCGGGCCCCGCTTGAATACCGATGGTGAATATGAAGAGCACCAAACCGAAGTTTCCTAATTCTTTAGGAATAATAACACCATAATGCCCGAAAAGAAGGGCAATGAAAATAACTGCCGACACATCAAGAGATAATCCTCTGATCTTTATTCTTCCCAGCATAAACCCCAACGCGACTATCAGGAAAAGGGAGAAATAAGAGGAATGCAATAAGTCAGTAAACATAAAAATAAAGGTTAGTTAGTTAAGGGCGCGAAGGTACGGATTTTATTTAAGCCGTACAATATTCCTTCTCACAAGAAGCGACTTCCTCACGTTTAATACCTACATATAACTAAAGCTTGGTTATTTTTCATTTCTTTTAGGTATTTTCCATCCTTATAGTTCCCTATAACTTTGCAACCGAAAATTAAACAATCATTATCTATCAAAATTAACAGAGTATGAAAATCTTGAACTTTTGGATGGTTGCCTTTATGGCACTGTCACTCTCAACAACATTGACGTCTTGCAGCGATGACGACGAAAAGAAAGAAGAAACAGAGATGAAAACATTGACCGTTGACGCTACTGCTTATAATCAATGGGTATATGTAAATCTTAAAGATGGCAAAACCCAAACCGTAACTATGGAAGGAAGTGATGACGAATCTGCAGTTACCATTGACTGGCAGATTGCCATACATCGCTATACGGAAGTAAAAACCAATGGAGGCTCTGTTGTAAAAACAGATATGACGGATATGAGCAAGGTGACTACAATTCCGACAGGCGGATATGTCGCAGATGAAAGTGAACAGAACATACTCGTCAGATTCGCTATGCCGCCAACAGATGATTGCTACGTGAAAAGCCACTGTAATACTACAATGGTATGGACCGAAGGTTCGGCTATGGCTGGAACATTGGCAACAACCAACAATGTGTTCGTTCTAAAATGTAAAGACGGGACATATGCAAAACTCCAGTTCACCGATTTTGCAAATGCGGATAATGTAAAAGGGCACGTCACGTTTAATTACGAGTATCCCGTTAAATAACCAATCATGAAAAGAATCTTTATGATGTTATTGGGTGTCCTATCCACGTTGTATACGACAGCGGAGACGGGGTGCCTCTACGAAAACAATGAGAACGATAACGCTACTACGCGGTGTTTCAAAGGAGTTGTATTAGATGAAAACGGCACTCCCCTGCCCGGAGCGTCCATCGTTGTAATAGGTACGACAATCGGTGCTGGCACTAATACACAAGGAGAGTTTACATTAAGTTTAAGAGATAAAGGGTTTCCTATCTTGCGGGCCAGTTTCATCGGGTATACTCCTGTGGAATACAAGATTCAAGACAATGAACACAATAACATTGTCATACGCCTGAAACCGACCCAAAGCTCATTGGAAGAGGTCGTCGTTACAGGTACACGGACAGAAAAACCGCTCAAAGATGCCCCGATACTAACCAGAGTGATCGGGCAAAAGGAAATCCAGGCTTTAAATCCTATGGATATAGAGACCCTTTTACAGTATGAGCTACCCGGTATACAATTCAATTACAATTCCATGAGTAAATTGCCGGAAATCACTTATCAAGGAATGAGTGGCGAATACTTATTATTCTTGGTTGACGGTGAACGTATAAGTGGTGAAGGCTCGGATCATAACCCCGATTTCAGCCGTTTCAATATAGATGATATTGAACGCATTGAAGTCGTCAAAGGAGCTCAATCCACTCTCTATGCTTCAAATGCTTTGGGTGCTGTGATCAATATCATCACGAAAAGCGCCAACAGACCTTTTACAGGAAATGTAAACGCACGTTATGGCAATAACAGTGGACAAAAATACACTGTTTCAGGTGGAACCAAACAAAACCGTTTTTCTTCTTTCACTACCATATCCCACAGAAGAAGAGATACATACACAATTTCTGATGACAAAGAAACAGAAAGAACAGTCATCAATCCGGACGGTTCAATCACCATCGATAAAAGTGCTAACAGCAGTACCATTCGGGGATATCAGATCTGGGATGCCTCGCAGAAGTTCGGTTATGCTTTTACCGACCAGTTTAGTGCGGAAATAAAAGGAACATATTATCGGAATAAACGCGATAATGCTACGGCTAATGCAAAAACCAATGATATATTTTCAAACTACTCGGTAAATGGTAAATTAAAATATTTGTTTAATGTCAATCACAGGTTGGATCTTTCCTACATCTTCGATAGTTATAGAAAGGATATAGACTATTTTGTAGCAGGATATACCAAAAAGAACTACGATAACTTCGTGCAAACAGCACGTTTGAACTATACCGGAAATTTCAACGACCAACATACATTTACAGCAGGACTGGAAGCCAATCTTGAATATTTAAAACATTATATGTTCAAAGACAGTACCAATTATAACCAACAATCATACGTGTTCTATGTGCAGGAAGACTGGAAAATCTCCGAGAAGTTCAATCTGATAGCGGGCATACGGACTGATTACCATTCCAAATACCACTTCCGTATGACTCCTAAACTATCGGTAATGTATCGGCCGGTAGAACTGTTAACCCTGCGTGTCGGCTATGCACAAGGCTATCGGACACCGACTTTAAAAGAACTGTATGAAGAATATGACATGGGAGGTCTGGGGATGTTTACCATTCATGGTGATGAAAATCTGAAAGCAGAGAACAGCCAGCAGTTTTCCCTGTCTGCCGAAATTAACAAAGACATCTTTTATGCCTCCATATCCGGCTATTACAATAAATTCAAGAATAAAATTACACTAGCTTATCTTGATAATATTGAAGACGGGAAAAGTATGCCGGACATGAAATACATGAATTCCGACAATGCTGAAAGTATAAGTATGGAAGCTATTGCACGAGTAAAAATGGATTGCGGACTGATGTTACAAGGTTCTTACGCATACGTCCATGAAAAAGAAGAATATAAAGGATACAATTTATCCATGACACGACCTCATAGTTTAACATTCAACGCATCCTTTAACCGTAAATTCGGTAAAGTCAATACTTCCGTTTCACTGAACGGGCAGTGGAGTTCCAAATTACACACATACTCCTATTATTCCGTTGACAATACTATAACTGAATATAATTACTCTCCACGTACTATTTGCACCTTGAACACTAGTGCAAGTTTTCCTCGCGGTATCTCTGTGGGACTGGGTATAGACAATTTATTCAATTACAAAGATAAATCTGCCGATTATGGAATCCAGTTACCACAGCAAGGTATCGGCTTTATCGGAACTGTTTCAATTAATCTTGCCGATTTGTTCAGACTATAACGAGAGTTAAACTACATACAAAGCTAAAAATAAGAGAAATGAAAAAGAAAAGTAAAATCATCT
>OGOR01001438.1_pt1 | contig 13288 bp, 29 predicted proteins | sample 1552771 | NCBI WGS metagenome assembly OGOR01 (sample SAMEA2580124, study PRJEB22360) | human gut metagenome | biome: human gut; feature: human-associated habitat; material: faeces | place: Denmark | collected 2008/2010
TCTAAGATTGTCATACCGTATGAATTTGATTTATAAATTTCTACGGTAAATTTCGTTATTTATAAAGAAGGTGAAAAATTATCAGATAGGTGATACACGACAATGAAACGATTGTCGTAAAATGATATAAAAAAGGCGTGAAACCAATGGAATCACGCCTATATATAAATCCTTAAAAATTAGGATTTATTTTATAATCTGATGTAAAATCTTTCATATAGATATTAAGCCTACTTTCTGCCATTTCTACTGAATTAGCTAACTATCCAGGTTTATAGTAATCACTATCACCAGTTCTTTTAGTCCAATGGCTCAACTCCATATACGAACTCATCATATTTTATGATTTTTTGCTCTTACCCTTAAATCAATCTTAGAAAAATAGAAATGAAGCGTTTTTACCACTTCTGTTATTTCAAATTCCAGATATTACACTTTTAATTATTGCTTAATACAACCTTAAATTAATACTCCGTTTTCAATTTAATGCCCAGTGCCTGAGAAATACTGATAAAACTGGAAAGTTGCATGTCTGTTTCTCCTTTCTCTATTCGGGCTATATAGGCACGCTTCTTTCCCACCTTTTCAGCTAATTCTTCCTGTGTAAGATTTAATTCTTTACGCCTATTACGAAGAATCTCTGCAAATTCAGATAATGTACTCTCTCTCATTATGCAGCAGTTCCAATTTCATACAAGAACTCAGGAGCGAGGTCAGCGCCATTTGCCCATTCAATAGTAACACGAGTTAAACCATATTGAATAAACTTATCTTTATCCAATAACTCTCCGAAAACCTCACCTGTCAAATAAGGTTTCAAGTCAACGTTCTTCTTGCTTCCGTCATTGAAAGTCACAAGAAGTTCGTAATCTTTGATATAATCAACATCAACGACTCGTAACATAAGCGTTTATTTTAAAGGTTCTATTTTATTTATTTTCTCACCATTTTGGACTTTTTCCCATAAGGTTAGAATTTCAGCTTCATGTAAATCTATCCATTCATTTACTTTTGCAATAACCTTTGCAGGCGCTTGGCCGTCTACAATCCTATCCAATACACTAATAGAACACTCATAGTCACCATAGGTAAAATGAATATGTGGTGGGTTATGGTCTTTCCAATAAAGACTTATTATGATACCAAAGAATCTACAAATTTCAGGCATGACATATAATATTTTAATTCACACACAAATGTAACTAATTAGTTTCATTCATGCAAGAATATAGCAAAAAAATAACGGTAATCCTATCGAATCACCGTTACCCCAAAGGAGACCTAACAGCCTTTACTCTTTTACTAAAATTATAACCCCCGTAATTTTTCTGATTAAGAAGCATTTTTTATCCCTTATTTCCGATTTGCTCATTCTTTGCCCCTTGTTTCTCCTTGATTTCTGCAAGCTCCTCTTCTACCCTATCAGCATTCCCGGCAAACATGATTCCCTCACGCGTTGACCAGATGCCACCACTGACAGCGGAAACGGCAGTGGTCACCTTATCATTCAAATCATCAATCATATATGGAACCAGTTCTGTTTCTATGTCAATGGTCTGCGATGCCTTGCTAAACTCGGTTGGATTGATAGAGCCTAAAGCGGAAACAATGAAATTTACTCTCCGCTGTAAAAACTCGCCGATAACCTCACCGTGATTTTCTACCGCCATATGTGCACCCATGAACATAAAGCGGAAAGCGGTTCCTGATGCTTTGCCTACCCCCTTCAACGTCTCAAAGGATATTCTTGGAGTGTTTGACATATCATAAGCCATATTAGTGAGTGTTTCTGCTTCAAAACGTACCGTATCCGGAACTTGGTTCCACGTCAGATACTGGGCATCCGCACCTTCACCTGTAAGTTTGACCATTCTATCCTTAACCTTACCCATGAAACCCTCTACATCTCCAATTAGCTTCAGCAATGGGAAGAAATGATAATCGATGCAATCGGCATAGTTGGATAGTAGTTTCTCCAACCGGACACGGAAAGTCTTAATCTTCTTGCAATAAGGTTCAGGACGATAGGCATAGATAACCGGCAATTTGGGGAATCCATGAGCGAAAGACGTTCTCTCTTCATATCCCTTAGACAAATCCCACTGATAAACCGCCTTATCCGTGATAGTCATAAAGCAGGTGACCTCTGAATCATCCATGAGCTTTTTCTTGTATTCGCGTGAGAAAGCAATCATTTTACCTTCATCATTGAAGAACGGATAGAGCTTATCCCCACGAAAGGGTGACCAGATAACCGATTTCAGCTTCTTGGTGGGCTTGACCTTGCCACCGAACGTAGTCTTAACTTTCTTCCAAAACTTTGCCCAAAACGAATCATCATCGGTAACATACCAATATTCTGCCGCTTCTTGTTCGGAGAGCCAGGCACGGACAATCTTCTTGTTTTGGTATTTGATTTTGTTGGACTTGAATACAGCCTTTACCGCATCCAGCAGCTTCTTTTCATCATCATCAGTCGGAGTGCAATCCATAGACGGTTCTGTGCCGACCGTGAAAGCAGTTTGAATATTCACTATATCTTGTTCCAATGGAATGGAAATACGGTTCACCGGTTCAGTCTTATACTTTGCTTCGATTTCATAAGTCTTACCAGTTTTTTCATCGAAGTGTTTCTCTGCTTCTTTTTCAAGAACCTTTCTGTCCGGATACTTCTTTTTGTCAACCATGATTTCATGGCGTTCCGGATTCCAATCGTCCCAAAGTTTACAACGGTCGGGAAGTTCAGTTTTCCTACCTTTCTTCAGGTAGTTTATCTTCTGCCCGATGTCAGACAATGCTAATATTTCTTCTAAATTCAATGGCATAGTTTATATTTTTAATGTGTGAATATTCCTGTTAAATCTTTCGGCTTCTGAATCTTACCAAGAAGCTCACCCAATACATAGTAACGTACAGCATCTATTCCGTGATTGTCATGGTCTTCCGGTTCGTTGATATAGTTCCCGTCCTTATCCTTTGCCCAAACATACTTTCTGAACTCGCTTTGCAAGTTGTACGAGCGTTTGGTTATATAAATCTCCATATCTTTCATTTTGTCAATTCCGGCATTGATAGAGCCTGCACCTTTCTCTACGGCATATATTTTTATTCCTCCGTTGTGTATCTCTTGAATCAATCGAGGGTCAGCACTATCTGCTATGACTTTCAAACCCCACGGGCGAAGAGTCTTGATGATGTCAGAAGAAAGCAATCCAGTACGGTAATCCACTTCATCCAAGTAAAGGGCGTTATCAACGATACCACAACGAATGGAAGCAGACGGGTCATGCGTATAACCGAAGTCTTGCCCGAAAGCAACTTTCTTTGCCCAAGCCGGGAACTCGTCAACAATTCCCCACTTCTTGAACACAGCACCTTCCGCCACGTCAGCCCACCGGCCGATAACCACATGAGCATACTTTTCAGGATTACTCACCTTCATGTCATCTACCTCTTTCAGGAACTCAGGAGAAAGGTTATCCAAGTTATCAAAATACGTAGTATGGATATGGAGCACATTCGGATGAGTGGAAATCTGAACCTGCACACCATCAATCTCTACCAGCTTGTGAGTTTTCTCAATGTATTTCTTGTAGATGAAGTGATTGGAATCGCATGGGTTCATTATAATGATAATCCGGTTCTGAATACCCTTCTTGCGAATGGAGAGCATTATCTTGTCGAACTCATCTTCGCTTGTCCACTCTTCCGCTTCATCGCAGACGAAAGTCGTAATGCCTTGAATGGATTTCAGTTTTGCAGTCTGGTTCCCGGAAGAAGTCTTGATACCCCGGAACATGATACGGCTCTTAGTCATCTTATTGACTATGTCCGTCTTTGTGGTCTTGAAATATTTCGTGGTACCGTCCAAATCTATCTTCTCCATCATTTCGGGGATGATAGACATACCAGCAGAAACCATCGTGTAACGGGTGTAAAGAATCTGATGAACTATTTTCTCTACGGGAGTCATTTCAAAAGTCAACCGCTCAATAAAGGTAGAAGCATTGAAAGACTTTCCCGAACCACGCCCACCGGTAATAAGAATTATAAATTTTTCCTTATCCTCGTATAATGGATGGTAAATTTCTTGAGGTACTATCATTTCAGCTTGTCTTTAATCCAGGAATCAATACTGATTCCGTGGTCTATGTCGGTAGGAATGTCGGCGTCATCTTCTTGCGCAATAGGCGCACGCCCAAATAATCTATCTTCCATTCCATCCAATACGTCAGTTATACCCTTTGCTGCATTACGCTTCAATCCACGAGCAAGAATTAGTACCCACATGGGGGTATCTTTCTTATCTATGATTTCATCAATTTCTTTCGGAGTACACTGAAGTAAGTACAGCTTTACTTCCTTCCATTCCTCACGTGATACGTTATACGCTTTCTTTGCGATAGTGTACAACTTGGGCTTCCTGCCACGGTTTGCTGGCTGGTTGGTGCTTGAAAAGCGGTTGCCTTTGCCTTTTATATGTTCGTATTCTCCTGCCAAAACGCTTGTTTAACGGTTGATTTTATAATTATCCATTTATTGTTTGTATCTTTGCATCATACTTATAGTCTGGGTCGGGAACTGACAGCCCCCCAGTTGCTTAATAGGACATTCCCTATCGGGTAAGGTAGCAGCGTAAGTCAGTGACCGTTGCTTTTTCAAGAGTTATGCTTATGCCGATGTATTTTACCATTTTGTGTAACTATTATCATTTCTTTAAAACGATATTTGCTTGAACTTTCAAAATACCTTATCCCATCTTCGACACTTTTCCGTGTGTGTCCATTCCCTTTCATATAAAGTACTGGTATATCAGCTTTCTTATCTCTACCATGATATAAAGAAGCCCTAATATTCTTAGCGGTATTTCCTATTGGGGTTCTCTGTTCAAATGAAGCAGTAAATAAATATCCGTCAGGTGTCTTATTCATTCCACTTTCATTTTTCAAAACTACTTTATACCCTTTATTGGCAAGGATACGAGCTGCTTCCAATTCTTCAGGCTTGTGTTTTGCTGAACTTTTCTCGATAGCCACATAGCCACCACCTTTGCCCAGCTCAACACTGGAATACTTACCACTTTGTTGCATGGCTTCAACTTCCGCTTGTCGTTTACGATAAGTGGAACTTCCGCTTTTGTATGTACGCACACCGCCCGAAGTCTTTGCCATATTTATCTTCTACCAATATATCCACCACGCCCAGCTCTAAACTCTCGTTTATCCTTTGTTTCAAACTCACGAGCCAAATCACGGTTGTAAATATCATATTGGGTGCCACGCTTTGTATCTTTATCAATAGCTGCTGTAGTTGCAAAGCCGGATTTAGCCGGACTGTCGAAACGGGAAGCTACTCTGTCAATCCATTGTTCTGCTTGCTTTTGTGTACGGAAATTCTTTTGCAACCATCTTGTTTCTCCTTGACGGTTTTCCACTGCAACGGATGCCTGATAATTGCCCCCGCTACTTCTTGGTAAACTTTTACTTCTAACTCCTCCACTTGTTTTAGCCATAACTTATATTTTTAATCACCAACAAACTTACTTCCGAAACGCCCCCTTTTATTAGATGTGTAAAACGCAGATTCCGGTATAGATAAATCATCATAAGAACTTCTTTGAGCTGGTTTCAAATCTTTATACGCCTTTTTTATTTTATCAAGATAAGACTTATTAGCGCCCGCTTTATAATCAGTAGTTACCGCTCCACTGCCATAGCCATAGCTTTTCCAAGATTGTTTTATGCTTTCTGAAAAAGACATTGTTCCACCATAAAGCCTATATAATTTATGCGCCATCGTCATTACTTTAGAACTATTTATCCGAGACGAAGTTTTATTTCTTACTCCACCTGCCGTTTTAGCCATTTTTACCCCCTTTCTTAACCCTATTAGCCATGAACTGCTCCACGTAAAGCACATTGTTCTGTATACATAGCTCCTTTATCTTCTCACCTCCGCCGTAAACTATCATGTTCGGATTATCCCTGCCTGATATTTCACGGGCGATTTGTATTTCCAGCTTCAGATATTCTTGCCTATCGGCATAACCACGTGTGGCAAAAGCGTTGTAACCATCAGGAATACCCAAACGATTATACTTGTAAAACTTTTGTGCCACATTTAGGTCAGTATAGACTTTTGCTCCACACTCTTGCCAAAAACGGGCAATCCAACGCTTCATATAGATTTGCTGTAACCCGTAGGCTATCGGTGTAGTATCGAACAAAGACAGGTTAGGCTCTACCAGTTCGGTACAACCACTATCCAATACTGAAACGGGATTATTCCAAATGTTGGTGAAACGGTAATCCTCCACGTAGAAATGATAGGTAGAAATGCCTTTCTTGGCTCTTGTGTCCGCTCCCCATCCGGCGAAAGGCAGAAGCAACCCACTTGTAGGCTGGTGGTCAAGGCGTAAGTTAGGTATGTCAAACTCATTATTGCTGTCATATATTCGGTCACCCAACATGGCGGCAAAGAAATCCGGCCGTTCCTTTATTTCCTCTTCGGATATTTCTTTAGAGGATTTGGTTTTAGGTTTTTCCTCTTTCGATTCTTGCCACACGTCAAAGCCCCATTCTTCCAATTCAAGGCTATCCCATTCATTAGCCAAAGCGTCCCAATCATTCTCACCAAAAGGATTGTTGTCTTGGATAAGAATCTGCCGAAGCTTTTCCACTGGCATATTTTCAGGCAAGACACAACAAGGCACTTCTTTCCATCCGAGATTCTTATAAGCTTGCAAGCGCATATTGCCGCCAATGACAACGTATTCCCCTTGGTATGGATATACAAGAATATCCCTCGCTTCCGTCATTTCAGGAAGATTCTGAATAGAACGACACAACTTACGAAATTTCTCATCTTTAATAAAACGGGGATTTCTCGGAAGTCCTTCTATTTGGCCTTCATTCGGGATTACTTTTGATATATCTATCTTGGCTCTTTGCATAAAAACATCTTTGAACTATTATTTATTCAAAGGTACTATCATAACCAAGGACAAGCAAATATAGTTATCTACTATGTACGACAATCGGGTGATTGTCGCAAAAAAGTTTTTTAAGAGAAATAAGCCGGAGCACTAAACTCCGGCTCATTAATTGATTAGCCCTTTGATTCTTAACTGATTTACGATTTCGGTGTAAAGATACTCTATATCCCCGCTGAAATCCCCATAGTTCTGATACAAAAACACGACATCAGCGCAGTTGTCGGAAATGGTACATTCTGATTGAACACCAAGAACCCTTGCTAATTCAGGTCGTAACCCTGCTGTCATTTTTCCACCAGCAAGCGAGCTTGGAGAAAACAGATACAGGATAATGAAAATGAATTTTTTCCGCTGGGTCACACTGTCAATATTCGGTGGGCATCCTCTCTCATTCAGTAACTCGACAAATATCTTGTAGATTTCATGGATAAGGCTTTTGTCTTTCAAAATCGGGGCAGTCAAGGCGTTTTCTTCCTCTGAAAGTTCTGATTTCTCGATACGAATCTTTTTAAGACGAATGATTTTATTAAAATCCAGCTCCATAACACGATTATTTTAAAAGTAAATAGTATATTTGCATCATAATCGTGTGAGGGAGGATTGAGTGGTCGTGCGCTTGGTTCTCCTTTTTTTATTTTACAGAGTTATTCTTTTCCTGAATAATCCGATTTTGCTCGTTCACCTCCCTACCCCATATCATAGCGGAATAGATGGCTTTTGCATACAAAAAGAGTTCCTCACGACTGGTAAGGAACTCAACTCGAAGGGCTGCACATTTCGCATCAGTCCAAACTGTTTCATCTTTTTCCATTTCTCAAATCATACTTCTTTATATAGTTATCAACAGTGGTTTTGCTCACTCCCAATTTCTTTGCAATATCTTTCAGGCGCATACCGCTGACAACAAGTTCCCTTACTTCTTCGACATCAACTGTTACCCGGTATCCTCCACCCTTCTTTTCAATCGCTGAAATAGAATTGAATAGTTTTCGCTTCTTCTCTGCATATTCAGGGGTAAGCTTATCTTTTGTTACATATATGACTGTACGGCAGTCTATACGTAACGGGAAATGTTTAATACTTTTTTCCATGTTTGTTTTCTCTCAATTCATTGTATCTCATCTTCTGATTGATATGCCATATAAGGTCTATGTCCAAATGTTTAGCAAGCCCGAAAATAGCCAATAGCATGCTGTTTAATTGCCCTCCTAATGGATAGTCGTATTCATACTCATATCTGATGGGAATTGTGGATATAGCGTATATACTTTCTGTAAAGGTCTCATCATTGCAACTTTCCTCTGCATCGTACAACATTTCTTCCGTAAAGTCCTCAATGTCTATCTTACGCAATCCGCACAAATCAAGCAGGCGTATGCAGGCGTCGGCAAGCTCGTCTTCCACACAGTCTTTGATATATGCTTCAAAGTTTTCCGCAAAATACTTATTTTGATAATGAAAAGTCCGTTCGTCAAATATTGTATCTTTTTTATCGACCGGAACTTTGGCAAATCGTCCTTTCCTATCCGCTTCCACAGCTTCCATAAGCTCGGATATTACAAGGCAAAGGCAATGTTCGTTACTCAATTCTTCATCATGGAAACCGTGGTCGCAAGCGGTTTTATAGGCGCGGTCGCGCAGTTCATTTAGGTTCATCTGTTCTTTCTTTATCAGTTAATATTCCGTTTCTCTTGTCGTAATTACTCATACGGGGGCATTTCCCGTCACACCGCATGTTCACATGCGCATTACTTGCCATACTCGATATGAATGACTTTTTGTAGCATTGCCCACTGTAGGGGCTGTAATGCTTGCAGTGTTCCTGGTATTCTTTTCTATTCATGGTTGTATCTTTCTTTTAACTCTTTCAAAACAATCTCCATGCCTTCATCCAGTCCTTTCTTGTAGCCTGATATATGCTCACCTATGTTGTAAACCAAGCATCCTGCAACGATAAGAATAACTCCTACAGTCCTATGCCAATAGGGTAGGGATACACTGAACGGTGAGAATCTCAGTCGGAAGTGACCGATGAATAATGCTGATACGATGAATATTGCAAGAAAAAATATTAGGTTTGCTTTCATAATCAATCCTCCACTTTTTCAAAGTGCACATCTTGTTTATCTTGTCTTTCAAAATGCAAGCAATAATAATCACTGCATTCCGGTTTACCATTAAAGACGCATCTATCACATTCGTATATAAAATCGCTATCTTGTTTCACGATAATTTTTTCTCCATTATATTCAAATACCTCTCCGATTTTTCTTTCTTGTCCCATAATCAAATCTCCTCTACTTTAAAAGATAATTTTTCAAGTTTCTCAATCTGCTTACGAAGAGAAGCGATTTTCCTAATCCTCATTTCTTCCGCCTTTTTCAACGCTTCGGATTTATCGGTGAATGCGTTTTCCCCTATACAGAAGTAAGAATATAAACCATCCCTTACATATTCTCCATCTTCAAATCTACTTCTAATAATATCTGCTTCTATCTCTTTAATACCTTTTGTTAAGGCATACTTTGTTATAAATACTTTTGCCATAGTTATAATCATTTATAAGGTTAAAGTGAATTAGGAGAGGCAGCGGACACGGGGCGAACCCAATTGTAATCGTCCTGATTGCCGGCGTACCTATAACCATAGTACCAATCGAGAACAAAATTGCGTTTGTTTTCTTTTCTCGTAGAGCACCAATACCAGTCATCTTTCACTGGTTGTTTTCCGCAGATAGCTAAGGCTGCATTCAGCATAACCTTATGTTCGTACCCTAAGACACTCTCTTGTAGTGTAGGAATGTGCCAACTTAATCCACATAAGTCCAATGCTATGACTTTCTCAGCAATTTCGCTTTCGGATGCAGCCAATGCTTTGGTATTACCTATTCCATCGGTATCCTTCATCCCTTCTTCTGTGGTTGGATATATCTTCCCTGTTTGCTCTTTCTCCCAATCAAGAAGAATATGGGTATTATTATCCATATCTTCCGGATAGAAGAATAAAGCATTGCCATCATGGATAATAACTACACATTGTGCCTGTTCGTTTTCTTCATGCAGTCCCCAAAATTTAGGTTCTACAAAATTCTTATTGACGGTAAAGATGAATACACCATTACCTACATTTTCTTTTGTGTAAATTCCTTTGCTCATAATAGCTATATACTCTTATTCGTTAATCATTAAACAAATCAACAGCTTTCGCAACCCAATACCATATCACGAAATAAAAAGCGTATTTGGCTAATCTTTCGCAAGCTTGCGAAGGCTCTAACCCTGCAATAAAATTCCACGTATTATACTCATATACACAAATTAGATATGATATAATGATAGAAACCAGTATATATATAAATCTTCTCATATAAGTTTTAACGCTTCTTGTATCCCGGCTTCCAGTGCTTCCTCGTAGGTGTCATATACTTTATAGCCATTCCCTTTGTTTATTTCGTTCTCCATCCAGTCGCTTTCTTCTGTTGGAACATTGAAATCACAAAAAGAAAGCTTCCATCTTTTCCCAATAACAGGTTCTACATATACATACACACCTCTTATTTCACGCAGCCACTTTTGGGCGATATACAATACTGGACACAAAAATTCAACTGGTTCGTCATCTATTTCCGTACAACACGACATACTTTGCGGAAGGTCATATTTTGTAATAACCTTATTGCAGCCTATTATGTGTTCACACTTCCAATTGAAACCTTTCTCTTTCAGCAGCTTCGCTGTTTCTAACGTTACAAGTTCTTCGGTCATGGCTATTGTCTTTTCAAATTAATAATCTTCGTTTCGTAGTTGTCAAGTCCCTTTTTATGGGTACGGATAATCACTATACTATCATTGAGATAAGTCACGCTTCCCTTGCTTGTACGGTGTTCTATAGGGTATTCTCCAGGGTTATTGCACCCGAATAGTGCAACTGTTGCCAAAATGATAATTATTTTCTTCATACTTTAAAGTGTTCAATCAGTTCGTTTACGGTAGCCTTACGCCAATGAGGAAGTATGTTGTCAAAATCATCCGGACATGTATTTAAATCAAAGTCTCCAACTTTCCACTCTTTACCATCAGATTCTTTATAATCACTCGTACAGACAAACCATTGCATATAATTTGTATCATCCCTTAATGCAGCGATAGCCAAGAAAAATTCCTCGTTGGTTCCGCAATCAATACTTCCATATTTTTTCAAAGGATGCCCATTCCTTATCACATGGTTCTCTTGGGATAGTAAAAAGAACCTTCCATTGTGACACATAATAAAATCATACTTGTTATCATCATCATCTGCATAATATTTAGGCTTACCATGTGAATACCTCAATTCTTCCAACTTCTTCCGAAGCTCCGGTGTATTTTTGCGAATAAAACACGGTGTCGTAAATCCCATAGTTATTCCTCCTTATCTATCTTAATATCTGTCACTTTGCCACGATTGGAAAAGCCTTCACAACTAAATAAATCAGTCATACATGATGTGTAGTCCACCTCTGCGCATTTCTCGTACAGAGAGCATGAGGCGCAATGAATATTATCTTGCACCGCTTCATGCAGCACTCCGTCTATTATTATTCCGTTCTTTATTTCCATACCTAACCAAATTTAAACAAGGGGTATATCCTATGAAAAGGAGTAAAGTGTCTAATTTTAAACTTAATCATTATGAATATTGGATATACCCCTTTTAATTTCTACTTTTGTTTTTGTCTAATTTTAAACATTTATGATTATGCAACAAAGAGTTCTAACTTTCTCTCGACGTTTCAACGTCATTGATTCCTATGGAATGAATTTAGATGATGTAACCAAGCAATTAAACGAAAATGGGTGGACTGTGAAACAGATTGTTTCTACTACATTCAACCATCAAATCGGAAAAGACGGACAGCCTTATCCAGTATTTGTTATCTCATTGCTTGTAGAGAAAGCCTAAAGATTGTATCCAACCTTTTGCTTTTCTTTGTACATTTTCCACTGTCGGAACTCTTGCAACTCCGACAGTGCTTCATCAGCCCCCTTTATGAAAGCATAAACCAATGGTACTTCGTCTAATGTGAACCCAGCTTGTTTCACTAAGTCCAATCTTAATTTTTCATCTTTTTTTGTCCTAAACATAATTCAATCTCCTTTCTCTTTAATCCGTTCCAGTACATCCTTGTTGGCTTCGAGTATATCATCGAAAGAGGGGATGGGGCACCAAGCTACAACTTCTTGTTTGAGGAACTCCCCAAGAACATCTGTAGTGTTGTATATCCTCCTGAAATTTGGTGTATTGAAAGTGTCGCTCGTTTCGGTATGCCAAAAGCCGTCACTTCTTAATTCTCCAATTTGCGGAATACCTATAAAGCCATCTCTTTTATCACGTATAATGACAAGTACCCAATCGTATTTTGGTTTTTCCGGCAACCGTTCCTCAACGCTTATCCACGGAGATTGCCTTGCCTGCCAGTCTGCACCTTTCTTAAAAGCCCGTAATGTAACCGATTTTGCCAATGCCTTGATAGCTATACTGTCTCTTTCATCATAGGCAAGCTCTGCATCTTTATTATATGTACTTTCACTCCAATGAGTGCGGGCTGCTTCTTCTACTGTCTGTTTCATATTTTTCTCGATTAAATTATTACCATGACATCACGTTTTCTGGCGAATATAGAATCCGTTATATAGTACGTGATGGCTTTCTCTTCCGCATCTCTCAATAATTCATGTTTAAGAATCTTATAGTAGGAGTTGGTATGTTCTGTATAGACCATGATTTCCCTTACCCGTTTCAAATCGTCTAAAAAGGATTGAGGGTTATGTTCCTTTATTTTCTTTATATTCATTTGTTTTCCTTCCTTTTATTCCGTTCCCGATTGTCTTCCGAAACACACATCTTGCACCATGATGTCTTGATGTGATACGCCTTTCCGTTGCGGTAGATTGTCCTGCCATAGAAGCAGGATAGTAAAAGCGGCCTTTTGCAGCGGCTGCACACCTTGCGTTCTACACCGTCCACCATCACCCGGTTCCTCGGTTTCCGTTTCACTATCTCGCACGGGCCGCATTCGGATGCACCGTACTTCCGGCAATAGGCAAGGGAATGCTTGCCGCATTTGGCGAAAGAGATGCAATCGGAGCGGGGGACTGTCTGATGGATGTTCATACTATTTGCCTTTTTCTATAGATTCTATTGCCAGGAATATCTCATACATCACTTGTGGGACAATCGCATTGCCGTATGCCTTTATCGATTCCTGCCGCCACTTTGAAAAGGCAATACCGTCCAATCTGGTGGAAATCCCAT
>OGOR01001439.1_pt1 | contig 13288 bp, 8 predicted proteins | sample 1552771 | NCBI WGS metagenome assembly OGOR01 (sample SAMEA2580124, study PRJEB22360) | human gut metagenome | biome: human gut; feature: human-associated habitat; material: faeces | place: Denmark | collected 2008/2010
TGAGTCGTTCCGTGCCGCGGCGATGGCGGCATGGCAGCCGGCAAGGCCGCCGCCGAGCACCAAAACGTCGCAGGAAAGCGTTTCGGTGATGTCTAATTCATTTTTATATGGCCAGTTATAGGTCTGCAAAGCAGATCCCTCCTTGTTTGAGTGTGAAAAGCGGAGCTTCAGCAAAGCTTTAGGCGGTGTGCGTCTTTTTATGCTTTGCGTGCCTGTATGCGAGCAGGCAGATGATGCTGCCCAGTACCACGAGCGCCAAGATCATCAAAGCGCAGTGCATGAAAAAGGTATCGGGCAAAATGGTGATGACGGGGTCTGTTGCGGCATCGAAGATCCAATAGTTGTTATGGAAGACAATCTTATGGAATAGGACGAACACCGTTTCCCAGTTTAAGGCGATGAGTACACCGAGCGCTGCGGGAATGGCGATCGTTAAAATGCCGGAAAGCAGCAGATACCCCGGGTTCTTTTTAAAATGGCGGTAGATGATGCCCGCAAGGCTCAAAATGCCGCTGATGATGAGCGTGATCTCGAAGACGCCGAACACGTTTTTGACTTCTTCAAAATGGATGCGGCCGCTCTCGCTCATGGCGAGCGTGGGGAAATGCAGAACTTTTGTGCCGAAAATGGAGTTGTAATCGATGAGCACGTTGTAGTTCTGCAAAATTTCCTCGCGCGGCAGGCCGGACATGGCGGTGATGTTTAAATGGTCAACGTCAAAATAATAGAGCGGACGGAAATTGAGCGTGAAGACGACAGCGGCGCTGATGATGAACAGCACGAGCGCGACGGCGAGCACGATATTGAAAACGACCGCCAACGGGGATTTTTGAAGTTTATCAGACACGGGAAATACCTCCGAATTTTTTATCTTGCAAAGGCAGACCCGCACGGTGCTTTCTGCGGGGACATGCCCTCCGGGATGGGCTTTTCTAATTTTTTTGTGGAGACAAACGTCATACGGTGTCCCTCCTTTTTTGAATTTATAGGAAACATGGTAGCACAATCCCTGCAAAATCGCAAGGAAAACGCGCAAAAAGACTATTTGATAACGCGATACTTGCCGAAGCGCTGTCCGTTTGGCGTAAAGCAGATGACGCGTATGACGGAGATTAAGGATTGCTTCGGTGAATGCGTTTAAAAACAGGATAGATATGAGAAAACCGCCGTATACCGAAATTTTTCCGGTATACGGCGGTTTTGTGTTTTTTATGATTCTTTGACGAGCACATCGATGACTTCTGCGATGTACATTTCGTGGTAATCCTTGTTCGGGTACCAGCATCCGTCTACGGTTTCGTCGAGGAACTGCTCGGGTCTTAACGGCGTGCGGCTCATTTTGCGGCAGACGAACACGAGCTCCGCTTCTTCAAAATACGCATTGCCGTTTGTGAACGCCGGGGTGAAGCCGACTTTTTTGACCTTGTCTTCATCGCGGCCGGAAACTTTACCGAGGTAGGAGAGTGCGTCTTTTTTCTCTGCGGGGTAGAACGAGAGCGTGAAAGTATCGCGGGTATCGACAAACTCTTTCGTGTAGCGCTGCGGGCGGATATACACGGTGACGGACGGCTTGCCCCACATGAAGCCCATGGCGCCCCAGGAGACGGTCATGGTGTTGAATCCGTTTTCATCGCCGGCAGTGAGCAGGGCCCACTCTTTGCCGATTTTTGTGAACGGGTTTAAAGACAAGGAGTCATACGGTACGGAACGAAATGTCATTTAAAACAGTCCTTTCGGAAAAAATTTACAGAAGTCAGGCGGTCTGCTTTTGCGGACCGCGGTTAATAACGCGTTTGATGGTGAGTGCGTAGACCAAAATGGAGATGAGCGGCGGGAAAATATCCGAGATGGGCTCGCAGAAGAAGATCTGCTCGATGGGCAGGAAGCGCGGCAGAATGAAAATGCACGCAAAGAAGACGACCTTGCGAAAGACCGAAAGCGGCAGCGCGATTTTGACAACGCCCATGCCCGTAAAGCCGTCCACAATCTCGTACTGCATGCCAAGCAACACGGTGCCGAGCGTGTAAATACGGATGAGCCGCGCCGTCATGGCAATGTATTCGGGTTCTTTGGTGAAAATGCCTGCAAAAAGATGCGGGATGGTCTGCGCGGCGAGCGTCATGAGGGCGCAAAAGCTGACCGCGATGACGAAGATGTACCGCTGCGCGCGAAGGATTTTCTCCGGACGGCGTGCGCCTAAATTGTAGCCTAAAATGGTCTGCGTGCCCATGGTGAGGCCGCCGAGCGGCATGGTGATGAGCAGCTCGAAGCTTTGCACGATGGTGTTGCAAGTGAGAAGCATGTCGCTGTTGTCGCCGCCGTAGCGCTGAAGCATCATGTTGAGCGAGATGAGCATGACGTTATCGAAAAGAATAATGAGGAACGCGCTCATGCCGATGCTCGTCACACGGCCGATGACTTTTAAATCGTATCCGCCAAATGTGATGGGAACTTCGATGTGTTTGCCGAACAGGACGCACAGCACGAACGCGCAGCTTGCAACCTGCGAAATGACCGTGGCGATGGCCGCGCCCGCGACGCCCATATTGAGGGCAAAGATAAAAATGGGGTCGAGCACAATGTTGATGATGGCGCCGATTAAAACGGAGAACATGCCGCTGCGGCTGTGTCCCTGTGTGATGATAAACTGGTTCATGCCTGTGGCGGTGAGGGCGAAGACCGTGCCGATTAGGTAGAGCGAAAAGTAGGTCTCGGCGTAGGGGTAAACGGCCTCGGTCGCGCCAAACGTGAGCAAAATGGGGCGGCGGAAGATATATGCCAACACCGTGACGGGCACAGCGAGGGCCAAAATGTACACGAAGCAGTTTGCGATGACTTTTTTAGCGGCGTCTATGTTCTTTTCGCCAAGATTGATGCTGACAAGCGGCGCACCGCCGATGCCGACGAGAAACGCAAACGACGAGATGAGCGTGACGATGGGGCCGCACACGCCGACGCCCGCGAGCGCCTGCGTGCCGTTGCTCGGAATATTGCCGATGTACATACGGTCTACAATGCTGTACAGTACGCTGACGAGCTGCGAGAGCATGGAGGGAACGGCCAAGGTCCAGACGAGGCCTTTAATGTTATCCGACCCGAGGTCGTTTGTGAATTTCAAAGGAAAAGCGCCTCCTCAGTGCTCGTGACAGACTTGAAAAATATAGAACTTGAGGTAATAGGATTCGTCGGCACTCCACAAAATGGGATGATCCGGCGACTGGGTGCGGAACTCCACCTGACGCAGGCGGCAGTGCGCGGCACGCGCGGCCTGCCCAATGGTCTGGGCGAAGAGCTCGGCGTTCATGTAGTGCGAGCAGGAACAAGTGGCAAGGTAGCCGCCGTCCTTGACGAGCTTCATGCCGCGCAGGTTAATCTCGCGGTAGCCCTTGACGGCGTTTTTAATGGCGTTTTTGGATTTTGTGAACGCCGGAGGATCGAGAATGACGACGTCGAACTGCTTGCCTTCGTTTTCGAGCGCGGGGAGCAGGTCAAAAACGTCGGCGCACTTGAACTCGACCGTATCGGGAAGATTATTTAGAGCGGCGTTTTTCTGCGCCTGCGCGACGGCGAGCTCGGACGCGTCTACACCAAGGACGTGCTTTGCGCCCGCGATGCCGGCGTTCAGCGCGAAGGAGCCCGTGTGTGTGAAGCAATCGAGCACATCCATATCCTTGCAAATGCGCTGCATGGCGAGACGGTTATATTTTTGGTCGAGGAAAAAGCCGGTCTTCTGGCCGTCTTTAACGTCCACGATGTAGCGCACGCCGTTTTCAACGATCTCGACATCGGTGTCGAATTCGTCGCCGATGAAGCCCTTTTTGCGGTCCATGCCTTCTTTTAATCGCTCTTTGGCGTCGCTGCGCTCGTACACGCCGCGAATTTTGATGCCGTCTTCGAGCAGGACTTTCTTTAAGATGTCAACGATCTGCAGCTTCATTTTATCGATGCCGAGCGCGAGGGACTCGACGACGAGGACATCGGAGAATTTATCGATGACAAGGCCGGGTAGGAAATCCGCTTCGCCGAAAATGACGCGGCAGGCGGAGGTATCGACCGTGCGCTTGCGGTATGCCCAGGCGTTGCGCACGCGCATCTCGAGGAATGCGTCGTCAATCTCCTGTGACGCGTCGCGGGTGAGCATGCGAACGCGAATCTTGGAGTTCTGGTTGATGAAGCCGCGGCCGAGCGGGCAGCCGTTTTGCTCCTGCACGGTGACGACGGCGCCGTTTTTGAACGTGCCGTGGATGCTTTCGATCTCGTTGTCATAGATCCAAAGACCGCCCGCTTTGAAAGCGCGACCTTCGCCTTTTTTGAGTGTTACAATAGTTTCATTCATAGATGGGTTCCTTTTATATAGTTGAGATGGGGGAGCTTTTTCTAAAGGCTTGCAGGGCAAGCCTTTCAAGGGATCCCTAATTGAGTCCCTTGCGGTTCAACTGTCCACCGGACAGTTGAACCTATCACTCCTGATTTTTGGTTAGGCAAAAGGGTTTCGTCGTCTGCGGACGACGACCAAAGGTTTCACCTTTGGAATCTGACCGACTTCTTGAAAAAAAGTTGGATCAAAAACTTTTAGCCAACGCTTTCGGAGAGATTGGCGTTCGCTTTTTCCGCTTCGATCTGCTTTGTGACTTTCTTAATGCAGTGCAGGCAGGTGGGGGTGATGTAGAGCACGGCGGCGATCCACGCGGTTTGATCCGAGAAACAGATAGCCGTATAGCCGAACGCGCCGACAAAACCGAGGCTGACGATGGAGCGCGCGAACATTTCCGTTACGCCGGAGAATACCGCGCGGCCGGAGAAGCCGATGCCCTGCGTCGCCATGCGGCAGATGTTGAGGATGCCGAGACTCCAGAAGAAGTAGCCCATGCAGCGCAGATATTTTGCGGAAGCGTCGAGCACATCGCCTGCGCTCAATTCAACAAAGAGCATGGACATGCTGCGGCCGAAGAAGATCATGACAAGGCCGATGCAGAAGCCGTAGGCGACGCCGACGATGACGCCGAGCCGTACGCCCTGACGGATGCGCTCTGGTTTTTTTGCACCGAGATTCTGACCGCAGAAGACGGAAACAGCAGAGCCGAGGGCATCAAACGGGCACATGCAGAACTGCTTTAAGCGCATACCGGCCGTGAAGCCCGAAACGTACACGCTGCCGAGACCGTTGTTCGCCGCCTGCATGACCATGCTGCCGATGGCCGTGATGGAGGTTTGAAGCCCCATGGGGATGCCCATGACGACGAGGTCACGGATGGATTCCGCATCCGCTTTGCAGTCTGCGCGGGAAAGCGTGAGGAGCGGTACGCGGAAGCGGATATAGATGAGGCACAAAATGCCGCTGACCGCCTGCGCTGCGATGGTGGCGATCGCCGCGCCCGCAACGCCCCACTTGAAGACAATGATGCAGAGCAGGTCAAGACCGATATTCAGGACAGTCGAGATGGCGAGGAACAGGAACGGCGTGCGGCTGTCACCGACGGAGCGCAGGATGCTGGAGAGCAGATTGTATAATAAGGTAAAGGGGATGCCGAGGAAAATGACGATGAGATACGCGTAGGCGTCGTCAAAAACATCCTGCGGCACGGAGAGCATTTGTAAAATGAGCGTGCAGCACAGAGAACATACCGCCGTGATGAGCACCGCGAATAAGGCGGTAAGCAGCACGGAGTTGAAAATGTACGAACGCATTTTATCAAGACGCTCTGCGCCGAAGCTTTTGGCGATGGGGATACCGAAGCCGATGCAGATGCCGATGCAGAAACCGAGTACCAGAAACTGCACGCTGCTTGTAGCGCCGACGGCGGCAAGTGCGCCGGTACCGAGCACACGGCCGACGATGGCGGCATCAACCAGATTATACATTTGCTGCAAGAGGTTGCCGAACAAAAGCGGAACCGCAAATTGCAGGATAAGCTTGAGGGGCTTACCCTCTGTCATACTTTTTGTCACGAAAATCACCCGAAAATACATAGTCTCTTTTCAACCTTCTTATTTTATCATACCTTTTTTATTTTGGCTATGGCAGAACTGCGGATTTTGCACGTTGTTTTCCACACTTTTTGCGTGAATTGCGGAAAAAGCGCCTGATTTGCGAAAAAAGGAAAAAACGGTGGGAGAAAAGGTGTTTCCTGCAAAACTTACAAAAGAAAAATTTTGACAAGGCGGTCGAAAAGCATTGACAACGGGGAAAGCGGGTGTTATAATCTATTCAATTTCATAACAAAAAGCGATGACGAAGACTGTCTGTGCAGAGCTGTTTCAGAGAGCCGGTGGCAGGTGTAAACCGGTGCAGAGATGCAGAGATTTCTCCCTTCCGAGCCGGATGCCTGAACAGCGAATTCAGTAGGGTATCCCGTGATTGCTACGTCAGTGCATAGAAGTTATTGGACTTCGAAGAGCGGCGGAGGTTCTCCGCAATTTGAGTGGTACCGCGAGTGCATAATTTAGTTATTACACCCGTCTCAAAGCATAAACGGCTTTGAGGCGGTTTTTTTACACTTCAAAGCGGAAGAACAAGGAAACAAGCTGCAAGTTTGAAAGCACAAACTTTCAAATTCATAAGGCTTTAAACCGAACACAGCAGGAAAGGCAGAAGAACATGTTATCATTAGACAAAGTATTTGATGCACAAACCGTTCTAAAGAGCATCATCCGCGAAACAAACGTCGTGAAGACCTACGGCATCGCGCCGGATTGCGACCTGTACCTAAAGCCCGAGAATTTGCAGATCACCGGCTCTTTTAAGGTGCGCGGCTCTGCGTATAAGATCTCCCAGCTTTCCGCAGAAGAGAAAGCAAAAGGCGTTATTGCCTGTTCCGCGGGCAACCACGCACAGGGCGTGGCGCTGGCGGCAACGAAAAACGGCATCAAATCGCTCATCTGTCTGCCGGACTCCGCACCGATCTCCAAGGTGGAGGCCACAAAGGGCTACGGCGCAGAGGTTTGCCTTGTGGAGGGCGTTTACGACGACGCGTATAACAAGGCGATTGAATTGAAAGAAAAAGAGGGCTATACGTTCGTGCACCCGTTTGACGACGAAGACGTTATCGCGGGTCAAGGAACCATCGCGCTGGAGGTTCTGAATGACCTTGACAACATCGATGCCATTGTGGTGCCGGTGGGCGGCGGCGGACTTATCTCCGGCATTGCGTACACCGCAAAGCACATCCGCCCGAGCGTGAAGGTGTACGGCGTACAGATGACCGGCGCACCGAGCATGTACAACTCCATTCACGACGGCAAAATCGAGACACTCGACACCGTGCAGACCGTGGCGGATGGCATCGCCGTAAAGCGCCCGGGTGACAACACGTTTGAGATTGTCAAAAAATATGTGGATGACATCGCGCTGGTGAGCGAGGACGAAGTTTCGAGCGCAATCTTGGCACTCATCGAAAAGCAGAAAATGATCGCGGAGGGCGCGGGTGCTGCTTCCGTTGCCGCCGTGATGTTCAATAAATTTGATTTAAAGGGCAAGCGCGTTGTGTGCATCGTCTCCGGCGGCAACATCGACGTGACGAGCCTTTCCCGCGTGATTGACCGCGGCCTGATGAACTCCGGCCGTTCCGCGAGCCTCCTCATCGAGCTTATCGACAAGCCCGGTCAGCTCAAGGAGATCTCTTCGATCATCGCGGACTGCGGCGGCAACGTGACCGGCGTGCACTATGAAAAGGGCAACACCGAAAGCATTAACGGCTGCTTCCTGCGCATCGAAATGGAGACGCGCGACAACAACCATGTGAAAACGATCAAAAACGCCCTGCGTGAAGCAGGCTTCAGAACCACCAAGGGTTGAGAGGAGAAAGCAAAATGATGGACGCAAGCAAATATAAGGTCGGGTACTTCCCGGTATCGAAAGAATATAACAAGTGGGTGGAAAAAGACCACATTGAAAAGGCGCCGATCTGGTGCAGCGTGGATATGCGCGACGGCAACCAGAGCCTTGTCATCCCGATGAGCCTTGAAGAAAAGCTTGAATACTACAAAGTGCTTTTGCAGGTCGGCTTTAAGGAGATCGAGGTCGGTTTCCCGGCGGCGAGCGAGACGGAATATGAGTTCCTCCGCACGCTGATTGACAACAACATGATTCCCGAGGACGTTACCGTGCAGGTGCTCACCCAGTGCCGCGAGCACATCATCCGTAAGACATTCGACGCGTGCAAGGGCGCACCGAGCGCGATTATCCACTTCTATAACTCCGTCAGCGTTGCACAGCGCGAGCAGGTGTTTAAGAAGTCCAAGGAAGAAATCAAGAAGATCGCCGTAGATGGTGCGAAGCTCGTCAAAAAGCTTGCGGCCGAATACGAAGGCAACTTCCGCTTTGAGTATTCTCCGGAGTCCTTTACGGGCACCGAGCCGGAATACGCGCTGGAGGTCTGCAACGCGGTTCTCGACGTTCTGGAGCCGAGCGAGACGAACAACGTCATCATCAATCTGCCGGTCACGGTGGAAATGAGCATGCCGCACGTGTATGCTTCGCAGGTCGAGTACATGAGCGAGAACCTCAAGTACCGTGAATTCGTGACTTTGTCTCTGCACCCGCACAACGACCGCGGCACGGGCGTTGCGGACACCGAGCTGGCGCTCCTTGCCGGTGCAGACCGCGTAGAGGGTACGCTGTTCGGCAACGGTGAACGTACCGGCAACGTGGATATCATTACGCTTGCGATGAACATGTACTCCCACGGTGTTGACCCGAAGCTCGACTTCTCCGACATGCCGTACCTTGTGGACGAATATGAAAAATGCACGCGTATGCATGTGTACGAAAGAGCCCCGTATGCGGGCGCACTGGTGTTTGCGGCGTTTTCCGGCAGCCACCAGGATGCGATTGCAAAGGGCATGAAATACAGAGCGAAAAATAAGCTGCATCAGTGGAACGTACCGTATATTCCGATCGACCCGAAGGACATCGGCCGTTCCTACGAGGCCATCATCCGCGTGAACTCCCAGTCCGGCAAGGGCGGCATGGCCTACCTGCTCAAGACCAACCACAATCTTGACCTGCCCAAGCGTCTGCAGATCGAATTCGACAAGATCGTGCAGAACTACGCTGACACGACCAAGAAGGAAGTCAAGGACGAGGATATCTGGCGTCTGTTCAAGGACGAGTACCTGCCGGTCGAACAGTCCGGCATGACCGCCGCCGGTGTGGTTGTGGGCGATACTCATGACGCCTCGCTCGTGCCGTGGGGCCGCTTGAAGCTGCTCAAGGTGGCCGTCAGCTCCGGTGAGGATGGCTCCGACACCGTGCTCAAGGCTCGTCTGCTCGACCGCGGCGTGAACGTCGGGGTCGATGCGCCCGTGGAGCGCGAGGTCTCCGGCATCGGCAACGGTCCGATCGCCGCTTTCCTCAACGCCATTTCCAACTTTGGCGTTGACGCCTCGATTATGGATTACGTGGAGCACACCATGTCCGTCGGCACCGACGCCATGGCCGCCTCGTACGTGGAATGCCAGGTCGGCGAGGCCGATGACGCGCAGATCGTGTGGGGCGTCGGCATCGATTCGTCGATTACCACTAGCGCCCTGAAGTCGATTATCTCCGCCATCAACCGTTTCCAGCGCAAGCGCTGAGCGCTAGCAGAGCAAAAACAAGGCTCCCTCTGATTGCATCAGAGGGAGCCTTGTTGTCTGTGTTTTACTTACTACTGAGTGACGCCGTTGGTGCCGGTGTTCCCGCCGGTGCCTCCGGAATTACCATTATCGTTGCCGGTATTGTTCCCGTTGTCACCGCCGGTATTGTTGCCGGCGTTGCCATCTCCGCCGGTAGTGGTGCCGGGATAATTCGGGCACTCGGTGGAATAGCTCGGATTGGCGAGGCACTGCTGGGCGAACTCCTGAGCCTGCTGTTGCTTCTTGGCTTCCTCTTCGGCCGCCTTCTGCTGTGCGTCCTGCTCAGCCTGCTTCTGCGCGTCTTCGGTGGACTGCTTGTTGGTGTTGTTGGACAGGCCGCTGCTCTGTCCCTTGCCCAAGCCCCAAGTGCCGTCGGAGCCGCCGATCTTGCCGTTGTCTTTAGCGGTCGGGAACTGCTCCGCCTCGGTGCCTTGCAAGGCCTGAGCCATGAACTCCTGGAACAGGTGGGCGGGGTATCCAGTGGAAGAGACGCCGTATCCGGAGAAGGCTGGCACCACTTGCGGATTGCCCTTATCGTCCGGATTCCAGATAGCCCACACATTCATCATGCTGGGGGTGTACCCCACGAACGACGAAGCCATTTCGTCGTTGGCGGTACCGGACTTGCCGGCGACGGGCCGGCCCAACATGCTGGATGTGCCGGCCGCCGTACCGTACGTGGTGGTGCCCTGCATGGCCTTCTGTACCAAAGCGCAGTCGTTGGCATCGAACACCTTGGTGCCGTTGCTGGGCGCGTTGTACATGTCCTTATTGTTGGAATCAAGCACTTTGGACACCATGTGCAAGGTGTTCTTCACGCCATTGTTGGCGATGGTCGAATGGCCTTGCGCCAAATCCCACACGGTCAGGGCGTTGATGCCCAGCACGTTGTACATGGAGTTTTCATCGATATCGCCCTGAATGCCCGCTTCATGGGCGATTGCGGCCGTGCGCTTCGGCGTCAGATGCTCATTGACGTTCATGAACACCGTGTTCACCGAGTTGGCGGTGGCCTGATACAGATTGATGTTGCCCCAGTTGTTCTCCAGAGCGTTATTCACCTCTTGATCCAAGCCGGTGAAGTGCTGGTGGGAATTGCCGTTGAACAACGTATCGAAGCTGACGCCGGATTGCGCGGCCCCCAGCAAAGCGAACGGCTTCATAGTCGAACCCGGTTCGAATACGGCCTGATCGGCATTGTTGAGCTGCTTGGACAGATAATCTGAACCGGCGTATACGGACAATACTTCACCGGTCTTCGGGTCCAGCGCTATGCCGCCGATTTGCAGGGATTCAGGCATGTCGTCCAGACGGGTGTCGCCGATGGACTGCATAAGGTCCTGCTTGCTCTTGTCGATGGTGGTGATGATCTTGTATCCGCCAGTATCCAAATCCTCTTTGGTAAAGGCCTTGGACTGCACCAGCTCGCGGCGCACCATATCCAGCAGATAACCGTTCGGCCCCGCGTATTCGTTCTGCTGCGCCACCGCGGCGGTCTGCGGGAACTTGGCATCAGTGTGCTGCTTGGCAGTGATGTAACCATCCTCCTGCATGATGTTCAGCACACGCTTGAAGCGCGATTTGGCCATATCGGCGTTATCGGCCGGATCCCACGTGGACGGTGACGGAATAATGCCGGCGATCATCGCCGCCTCAGACAGCGTCAGATCCTTGGCGTCCTTATTGAAGTATGCCTTGGCCGCTGCCTGGATACCGTAGGAGTTGCGGCCCAGATAGATGGTGTTCATGTAATTGCACAGCACCTCGTCCTTGGATTCGGTCTGCGCGATTTTGATGGCCATGATGGCCTCGCGCGCCTTGCCCGCATAGGATGTGGTTTCGCCCATGTAATACCGCTCGGCATACTGCTGGGTGATGGTGGAACCACCTTGGCGCGTGCCCTTGGTCACATTATTAATGAATGCGCGGGCGATGCCCTTCAGATCAAGGCCTTTATCCGTGTAGAACGTACGGTTTTCGGACGCCACAATCGCGTTGCCGATGTAGTCCGGCAGCCCCTCGCAAGAGATGATTTCACGATTCTGCTCCGCGTAGGAGCCGATCGCGGTGGTGCCGTCCGCGTAATACACGGTGGTTTTCTCGGCCAACGCGAACTTTTCGGGTTGCGGGACCTCGGTGGTGGTGTACAGGTATGCGAATACTGCGATACCGGCCAGCAAGCCCAGTCCAATCAGGGAGAAGAAGATGCCCAGCACCCATTTCAGTACACGGTGCTTGCCTTTTCCTGTGTTCTTTTTCTTCCTGTTCGGGGCTCGATGGCTATTGGAAGCCTTGTGGCTTGAGTGGCGGGAACGGCTCTCCTGGGGCGTATAGGGGCCCTCCTGTGCGGAGTGGTCGGCTCTGCTTTGCGCGGTGCGCGGTTGCCTCAGAGCGGGGCCATTGCCTCCCGAATGTGCACGACGAGTATAAGAAGCCATGGTGTCCACCGTAACTGTTGGCCTTGAACAATCGTTTGACGTGAGCGTAACCACACGCATTTATGCCGGTATTTTTCCGGAATTCTTACAATTGGGCACGTTCCTTGATGCTGCATGAATATTGCCTGAATGCGCTGGTTGGCCTGCCGTGCGACCCGGCGCGCACGTTTCGTGTCGCTGCGCTGGTCCATACGTCTCCATAGACTTATCCCCAGCCTCCACGCGGCGCTATGTCACCCAACTCCCCCAGGGCAGGAATGCAGCAAGGGTAAGTGGCCTCTGACGGGTGCGTGGAGGTTTTCCATTTGTGCGGATTTGGCCGTGAGCTGGCACGAGCACGGCTCCCTGTCCGGGGCGCGGCCGTACAGTCGAACGTATGAATGACGCACAGACCCCTAGAATTCGCGACCCGCATGCGGCGGTCAATCTGGTCGGCTCAGGCGCAGCGCAGCCTGACTCGTCGTCGAACGTTGTTGACCCATTGGCTGCGCTCGGCCCGGTCTCCGGTTCAGATGCATCGGCATCCACATCAGGCTCCTTAGGGGATTTCAGGCCGCTGGGCATGGACGATGCGGATGGGGCATCTGATATCGACCGTGGCTTGGCCCGGCTTGACCCGCTTACCGTGCGCCCGCGAATCTCCAGCCGCGTACTGTGCGTGGTATTCGGTCTGCTCCTGATCGCTATTGGCTTCGGCGTGTGGTGGGGGTGCGTGTTTACCGAAAACGGACAATCGTACGACGAACTGGTCTGGAAAAACCTGCACAACGATGTACCGTCCTGGACCACCGGCATGATGAACGCCGTCGCACAATCCTGGCTGGTTATCGCTGTCAGCTGCACAATTGCCGCAATCGGCATTATTACGGCGCTGATTCGACGCCGCTGGTGGTTGGCCGGGCAAATCGCCGTGTTCGCCGTGGTCTGCTTGGCCGTCACCCGTATCAAGGGTCTGTTGCCGCGTCCGTTCATCATCAACACTGAATCTCCTGCCGCTAATTCCGCGCCTTCCGGTCACACGATGCTGGCCGCAGCCTGTGCGGTGATTCTGCTGCTTACCGTGCCTCGCGCGGTTCGAGCTTTGGCGGGCGTCATCGGCGTGGTTTGGGCGGCGACCGTCGGTGTCTCTGTGATATACGGGCAATGGCATCGCCCTTCGGATGTGGCGATGTCCATCCTGCTGGTGGCGGGATTGGCCCTGCTCGCTCTGGCGGGTTCACGCCAAGCAACAGTCC
>OGOR01001456.1_pt1 | contig 13150 bp, 12 predicted proteins | sample 1552771 | NCBI WGS metagenome assembly OGOR01 (sample SAMEA2580124, study PRJEB22360) | human gut metagenome | biome: human gut; feature: human-associated habitat; material: faeces | place: Denmark | collected 2008/2010
TCCTCCATATCTACATTCCATTTGTGGATTTGGGGACATAGGGTGAACAGCGCTGCGATATGTTTTATATCCCGTGCATTTCTAACCGAGGTTCGAAAAATGAGTATTTGCTCTTCCATAGTTACTATCAATTACTTTTGTTTTCAGTGCAAAGGTAGGTTTAAACAAGGTTCTGTATAGGATTATTCGACGAATGCCCTGATTACTCATGACGAAATAAGCAATCGGGGAGATTAACTTCATATACTTATCCTTTGAAAAGTCAGTCATCTGTACCTGTCAATATATAAAAAAGTGTATCTGTTCTCGTCTTTCTTTTTTGATTTACTTTGCAGTGTTGTTTTAATCTCCTAATATACTTAAAGGTTATGAAGTTGAATTTTGCTAAAAGAATGTCTTATATAAAGGCTTCGGAAATAAGAGAAATATTAAAAGTTACCGAACAGGAAGATGTGATTTCGTTTGCAGGTGGTCTGCCTGCTCCGGAACTTTTTCCGATAGATGAAATCAATGAGATCAATCAGATCGTATTGAAAGAGGCAGGTACGAAAGCGCTCCAATATACCACAACAGAAGGTTATGTCCCTTTGCGCGAATGGATTGCCAACCGGATGAACGAACGTTTGGGCACGGCTTTCGATAAAGATAATATTCTGATTACCCACGGCTCACAACAGGGATTGGACTTATCCGGAAAAGTTTTTCTGGACCAGGGAGATATCGTACTTTGCGAAAGCCCAACATATTTGGCTGCAATCAGCGCGTTCAAAGCGTATGGATGTAGCTTTATTGAAATTCCCACGGATGAGGACGGTATGATGATGGATGTTTTGGAAGAAATTTTGAGCAATACTCCTCATATAAAGCTGATATATGCAATACCTACTTTTCAGAATCCTACCGGAAAGACGTGGAGCCTGGAAAGACGCAGGAAACTGGCTGAATTATCCGCAAAGTATGGTGTTGCAGTTATTGAAGACAATCCGTACGGCGAGTTAAGGTTTGAAGGAGAGTCTTTGCCATCTATAAAGTCTTTTGATGAGGCTGGAAATATCCTGTGTACAGGTAGTTTCTCGAAAATATTCTGTCCCGGTTTCCGGATTGGCTGGATTGCGGGGGATAAAGAGATTATCCGCAAATACGTATTGGTCAAGCAAGGTACGGATTTACAATGCAACACTATTGCCCAAATGACCATCGCCGAATACCTGAAGCGCTATGATATTGATAAACATATTGCCAAAATAGTAGAAGTATACAGAAAACGCAGAAATGTGGCGATTGAAAGTATAGAACGTTATTTCCCTGATACTATAAAGTTTACTCGTCCCGAAGGCGGATTATTTACATGGATAGAACTTCCCGAAGGGATTTCGGCACGTGATGTTTTAGTCAGAAGCCTGGAGAAAAAGATTGCTTTTGTTCCGGGAGGCTCCTTTTATCCGAACGGAAACAAGGAAAATACGCTTCGGATCAACTACTCTAATATGCCCGAAGACAAAATAGAGAAAGGACTTAAAACCCTCGGCGAAGTGGTAAAAGAGTATATCAGTCAATCAGAATGATTCTTTGATAATGTTTCCCAAAACCTGCAAGCGTTCTTCAATGAAAGCACTCCATTGCTGACCGAAACTCAAGCGCATACAGTTTCTGTACTGGTCGTGCAGAGTAAACATGCGTCCGGGAGCAATGCTGATCTTATGTTGCATCGCTTTGTAATATAGCTCCGTGGTATCAATCTTTTTATTCAGTTCCACCCAAAGCATAAAACCTCCTTGTGGAGTGATGATTTTAGTGTCTTCGGGAAAATAGTCGGTAATAGCTTGTGCCAAATGAAGACTATTGGAATGTAGCTCATGGCGCAACTTGCGTAAATGATTCTCATACCTGCCGTTCTCCATGAAGTTGGCAATGGCTTCTTGGTTGAGGGTAGGAGTGGATATTAAATGAATATGTTTCTGACGAATAATAGCATCCTTAAACTTACCGGGGGCAATCCAGCCTACCCGGTAACCGGGAGCTAACGTCTTTGATACAGAACCACACCATAACACAAGTCCCTTTTCATCGAAAGCTTTGCATGGCTTAGGGCGTGAATGTCCGAAGAATACATCGCCGTATAAATCATCTTCAATCAGAGGAATATTGTGTTCCGCCAACATCTGTACTATCTCTTTCTTATGTTCATCGGGCATGCAACTCCCAAGCGGATTACTGAAATTACTGATAAGCAGGCATAGATTGATCTGCGGCAATACTTTTCTTAAAGCATCGGGTTCGATGCCTGTTACAGGATTGGTCGGCAGTTCCAGCACATGAAGCTCCATACTGTTGGCCAACTGTAATATCCCGAAATAAACAGGACTTTCAACAGCTATCGTGTCTCCTCTTTGAGCAATAACAGATAATGCTAAAGAGATGGAATTGGTTACTCCTGTGGTAGTAACAATATCATCTTCGGTCAGATTTCCATTCCAGCTATACGCAAAACGGGCAATATAGTTTCTCAAACGAATGTTTCCTTGAGGGTCTTCATACCTGGTGCCGTTTCCCGGAAGTGAATACATGGCCTTGGCCAGTTCTTTATTGAGTTTGGCAATAGGCAATAAAACATCTTCCGGTATTCCCAGCGAAAAACGGGTGATAGACGAATCTTCGATGGAATGATATACTTCCATGATTAAGTCTGCTTCTTCCTTTCCCGGAGATTGGGCGGAAGGCTGTGTTGTTGCCGGCGCAGACAAATTTAGTGGCTTATAATTGACAATGTACCCTGATTTGGGGCGGGAAATGATGAATCCTTCCTTTTCCAATTCATAATATACTTGAATGGCTGTGTTTAAACTTACGCCATATTCATTGCTGATAGTACGTAAAGAAGGTAATTTCTCGCCTGCTTTCCATATACCTGTTTTTATTTGCCAGGCGATAGTGCCGGCTATCTTTTGATATAGGATTTCTTTTTTCATGTTTATTCTGTATCCGGCAAAGATACAAAAATGATGTCTGTATCTGTTGTTGTTTGATTGCAAATAATTCATTCAGTCATTTTTTATAATTGCTTGCTATTCAGTTATAAATTTATTCCATATCATTATATTTTGGACATGATAAGATTATCATTGAAATATATTTCAACATATGCATTCCTACGATAGAAGTGTCAAAAATAAAAGAGACTAACAATTTCCTTAATTATAAGTTTAGGACTTTATCAGTTAATTCGTTTCTCGGTGAGAAACACTTCGTTTCTCGGTGTCGAACAGGTTGTTTCTCGGTGAGAAACGGGGCGTTGGTTTTAAAGGAAAACCCCGAATAGTAACCGACTGGATAACAGTGCTTTACAAAACAGTGTTATCTATCAGAAATACATAGGAGTTTTATTGACATTTTTTTGGTAACACCATTTGTTTCTATTGCATCTATTACTGTGATAATATTTACATTAAAACTAAAATATGGCATTTATAAAAGAATCTGTTTCATTCCTTTCCGTACCGTTTTGAATCAAATAACAATAATTGGAGCTTGGGAAGAATCTACATGATGAAGTAGATGAAATCAACATTTATAATAGTGGCATTTCTATTCTCGTCACCTGTTCTTCTTCGGGTACGTTGGGATTGCTGTAATAATATTCAATGGATGTTCCCGAAGGTTTGTAACCGTTGGCTTTTATCCATTCCATCATCTCGTTGTACAGGACAGCCAGTTCGCTGTAAGTTCCTCTATGCAGACAGGAAACTATTTTTCTTTCCGGTATCGTTATGGAGCGTATATCCCCTTCACCCTGTAACTTTTTGGATGACTTTAGACCAATAATCATTTTGATATTGTGTTCCGTCAGACTTTCAAAGTTGGGATATTCAACGTAGGGGATGTCGGTAGTGACTTCACCCTGTTCCTTAAATAAAGAGTCTATTTTTACAAAGTTCTTTCCGATAGCTTCCGACATTCCGTTCATATCTGTTTGTACTTCAACAGCCAAAGCGGGCTGTTTCGGTTGCTTCAATAGCATGATTTCTGAAATTTTTCCCATAATACATTGTTTTTAGAGGGTTGATAATTAATTATTTCTTGATGACCGGAATATAGATGTCGGTAATTAGTTCTGTTCTAAGGGTGGAGGCAGGGCGGTTCATATACATTTCAAAGCTAAAGGTGCTTTGAGGACGATATTTACTTTCCGGGAACCACTCTTCATAAATAGTCCGGTAGAATTTATGCAATAAAGAGTAGTCACCGATATGCCTGAATATAGCATAACGACCACCGGGAACTTCTATCACTCCCGGCTGGAAATCATTTTCTTTGTTATCGATTATGACCCCGAGATAGAAGCGATATTTATCTATTGGGGTGATGGCCGGGTCGTCCATACTAAGGCTGACAAACTTATCATTCGACTTTTCTTCATTGTGCTGCCTCGCATAGTTGGTGAGCCTATCCCATATTAACTTGTATCGGAGTTCATCCTTATACTTTTCACCCACCTCGATACAAAATACTTTCATCGGCAGAATCGACCGGATTTCAGGAGTGATAACCGCATGCTGTTCGTCATACATCGGCTTATACTTCTCCCTATATTGAGAGGTTGACACTCCAAAATGTTTTTTGAAGGCTTTTGCCAGACTGAATTTAGTCTGATAGTTTGTCTGCTCCGAAATCTGATTTAATGTAAAGTCGGTGGATACTAACAGATGTGCTATATGTTCGAGGCGCAAACGTTGTATGTAGCTTCCAATATTTTCTCCGGCAACGGTTTGAAACACTCTTCTGAAGTGATATTTGGAAAGTCCGCTTATCGTACTAAGTATATCTGCATCTAAACTATCGAATAAATGGTTATTGATATAAACGACTATATCCTGAATCTTTTGGTGATGGATATTACTGGTTTCCAACTTCTGTTTCCAACGGTTCAGTTTGGGGAGCCGTTCGTTGAGTATTCGCCTAAGTTCCTCCGGCGAATAAGCGGTATCTGCATATTCATTGTACTTGTCGGTGTATTTTATCCAGATATTAATCATTTCCGACATCGGAATGTCGACGATATATTTTCCATCTTTCAGGCAGTAGTAGCAATATTCGTCACTTCGGGAACCGTCGGAGTTAGTACCCAGATATTTCTCTATATCAAAGCGGAGAGGCATCCCGCAACTTTGACAATACCTTTTATTTATATCTGATTCAATCATCGGTTGGGTTTTCGTTTGATGGATAGCAGTCGCTCCATATCATTAAATAAGCAAGTGTCTTTCAATTCGAACATAAGCCACTTCCCATCGTGGAAAGTAGTCGTCTCATCGTATATCTTTTGAGTCTCATTGGAGAATACTTCTCGCAGAGATTCAAATTTGGCACGCTCATCTTTACCTAAAATGACCAAGAAGCCAATCGTTTGTTCTTTGGCGTATAGGGCACACAGCGTTTTTCCGCCTTTGCGATATTTATATTCGTATATCCATTTTTTTCCTCCATGGTTCCATAGTTGTTCCATATTGTACTTTTGCTCGATAAGCTGGCAAAGTGAAGTCCATATATCATAAAGTTCCTTACCTATCAAGGCTTCCAGTGTTTCGGGAGTGGGAATCTGCAAAGTTTCTTTCATGGTATTCTGTATTTACTTTTGATTATCCATATCACAAAGGTAGGCTGATTTTCTAATAGATCGTTGTCCAATATAGGCATTTTGTGTATAGCTGGTGAACAATCTGCCCGGAAATTAATTTATTTTGTAAAAGCGAAATATTGGCAGTATAACCTTTATCTTTGCATTAATTTAAAAACAAAGCCCCAATTAAAGAAAATGAAAACAATATTATTAGCAGTAGGTACGCTCTGCCTCATGGCAGGTTGCTCGTCAAAAGTGGCAAGCTCAAAAGGAATCGTTAGTGATGCAACCATGAATACGGTAACGATTGTTACTGATAAGAATGATACCCTTTCGTTCAGTACGATAGATGCAAATAAAGATGAAGTCAACGGTTTGCTTCTGAATGATACGCTGGAAGTGTTCTATACCGGAAAATATACACCGGGAATGCCGGCTTCTAAATTAGTTCAGTATCCGCAATCTCCGATTGTGGGAGGTGATCGGGATGAACATGGCTGTATCGGTTCTGCCGGATATGTATGGTGTGAAGTGCAAAAAGACTGTATCCGCTTGTTTGAGAAAGGAATCCGCACGGAATCGGTGGACGATAGCAATGCTTCTGCCTTTATTGTGTTTAGTCCTGACTCTACGCAACTGGAACTTTTCTTTTCCAATAATCAGCCCAATGAAATATTGGAAAGGCGTGGACTGCTTTCAGGAGGTTATGCATGGAACGTGGAGGACGATGATACGAAAAATGTACGCTTGATAGATGGCTTGTGGACAATCAGCCAAAGAGATAAATTAATTTATAGCCAGAAGGCCGGAAGCTGATTTAAAAAGTTCCGGTATTCTGTAGGCTTGTTTATAGCGTCATATTCCTGGCCGTCAATGTGGCATAGACATTTTCTGCATATTGTCTTCCTATGGGGATTACAATCCGGCGTCCGGTCAGGTTTATTTCCCGTTTAGAGAACCGTTCCACCTTATTAACCGGAATGATATAGGAGCGGTGTGTACGTAGAAAAGACTTTTCGGGTAACATCTCCTGAATACTTTTCAGACTTGTGCGCGATAATATATAGTTGCCGTTTATACGGAATATTTTCGTATAATTCTCCATTGCTTCGATATAAAGAATATCGGAGATAGGGATGGATATGTTATTGTATTCTTGTTTGATTATGATGTTTTCCGGTACTTTATGCTGACGTGCTTCAATAAAGACAATCGCTTTCTCAACAGCTTTTTCAAATCGTTCATAAGCAAAGGGTTTATGCAGGAAATCCACGGCATCGAGGTCGAAGCCATCCAGTGCATACTGTGCATGGGCTGTCGTAAAATAAGGCAACTTTCGGGAGGAAGCGCATGGGCAATATCCAGTCCGTTGGTACTGTTCATTTCAATATTCAGAAAGACCAGATCAGGTTTGCGCCGGGCTATTTCTCGCAGTCCGGTCAGCGGTTCGCTGAAAGTAGTAAGTTCCAGTTCGCCTTTTCGTTCGCAAAACTGGCGTACAATCCATTTGTCTACCGGCACTAGCATGATGATGGGCAGCATGATTACCGGAATTTAAAAATCCGATTATACAGCTACGTTACGAGGGTGGCAGTATGTTGAAATTCGTCCGCAGGTGAGTGGCATTATTACCGGGATATGTATCAATGAAGGGGATCCTGTTCATAAAGGGCAGACACTTTTCATTATTGACCAGGTTCCTTATAAAGCAGCGTTGGAAACAGCAGTTGCCAATGTAAAAAGCGCGGAAGCGAAGCTTGCCACTGCTAAATTGACAGCAGATAGTAAAGCTGAACTTTACAAAGAACAGATTGTGTCCGAATTCGATCTGCAAACAGCCCGTAATGAACAAGCGGCGGCAGAAGCGGCATTGGCACAGGCTAAGGCACAGGAAGTGAATGCGCGCAATGACCTTTCTTATACCGAAGTGAAAAGTCCGGTGAACGGAGTCGCCAGCATGATTCCTTATCGGGTAGGGGCGTTGGTGAGCAGCAGTATCACCGGGCCGTTAGTCACTGTTTCGGATGACAGCGAAGTATACGCCTATTTCTCCATGACGGAGAATCAGATACTCGACTTTGTACAACAATATGGCTCACTTAAAAAAGCGATAGAAAACATGGACGAAGTGGAACTGACTATGAGCAATGGAAAAACCTATTCCCATACCGGAAAGATAGACGCTATCAGCGGTACGGTGGATGAAGGAACTGGTGCTGTTGGACTGCGGGCTGTTTTTGCCAACCCCGACCAGTTCCTGCGTAACGGTGGAAGTGGTAAAGTAGTAGTTCCTACTATAAAGAAGGGATGTATCATTATTCCGCAAGCGGCTACTTACGAATTGCAGAATCGTATATTTGTATATAAAGTGGTCGATGGCAAAGCGAAATCAACCCCGGTAGAAGTGTTCCGGTTGAATAACGGTACTGAATATATCGTCGAAACAGGACTTGAGCCGGGTGATGTTATTATAGCCGAAGGTGCCGGACTGGTGCGTGAGGGAACAATAATCAAGAGTGATCCGACTAAAGAATAAGATGCCGTTATGAAAATCAGAACATTTATAGACCGGCCTATTCTCGCAGGAGTAATTTCGGTCGTTTTTCTTATTATCGGATTGATAGGACTTTCGCAGCTTCCTGTTGAACAGTTTCCTGAAATTGCACCTCCTACCGTCAGCGTTTCCGCTACCTATACCGGTGCTAATGCGGAAACTGTACAGAAGAGCGTAGTCGTGCCATTGGAAGAAGCGCTCAACGGGGTAGAGAACATGATGTACATGACCTCTTCCTCTACCAATAACGGTTCAGCGAGAATCACCATTTACTTCCGTCAAGGGACCGACCCCGATATGGCGACAGTTAATGTGCAGAACCGTATTGCTACGGCACAAGGATTATTACCGGCAGAAGTCACCCGCAGCGGTATCACCGTCCGTAAGCGCCAGACAAGTAATATCAAAGCATTGGCATTGTATAGCCCCGACAACACGTTCGATGAAAGCTTTTTGAATAACTATCTGAAAATCAATATCGAACCCCGTCTTTCACGTATTGCCGGCGTGGGTGAGGTGAATGTGATGGGAGCGGACTATTCGTTACGTATCTGGCTCGATCCTGCCAAGATGGTTAAATATGGATTGGTTCCGTCCGACATCACGACGGTACTTGACGAACAGAATCTGGAAGCCCCTACGGGAACGCTTGGCGCCGAATCGAAGAATATTTTTCAGTATGTATTGAAATATCGCGGACGTTATGAAGAAGAAAAGGCTTATGGCAATCTGGTAATCCGTTCGCAGGCAGGAGGCGAGGTGCTACGGCTGAAAGATGTGGCACGTATCGAATTGGGTGCCAACTATTGTTGTTAGTCGCTTGTGCGGGATTGTTCCTTCTGATGAAAACCACCAAGACCGGGTTGGTTCCTCAAGAGGATATGGGAACTATCTTTGTAGATGTGCGTACTTCACCCGGAAACAGTCTGGAAGAAACCAAAAGTGTAATGGACGAAATAGATAAGCGTATTCATGACATACCGCAAGTCAGAATGTTTTCTAAAGTGACGGGTAACGGTATGATAAGCGGTCAGGGAGCATCGAACGGTATGTTTATCGTCCGTCTGAAACCGTGGGATGAACGTACGGAAAAGGAAGACGGTATCAATGCTGTTATTAACGAGATTTACCGGCGTACGGATGACATTTCTTCTGCGCAAATTATGGCCTTTGCACAACCGATGATTCCCGGGTATGGGGTAAGTAGTGGTTTTGAAATTTATATCCAGGACCAGAAAGGCGGTTCGGTAGAAGATTTGCTGAAATACACCCGTCAGATGATTGATGCATTGAATGCCCGGCCTGAAATCGGACGTGCTTCGACTTCGTTCGATACAAAATGTCCTCAATTCTTGGTAGAAGTGGATGCCGCCCTTTGTAAGCGGAATGGAGTGTCACCTTCGGATGTCTTGAGTACTTTGTCCGGCTATATCGGTGGTAACTATGCATCCAATATGAACCGTTTCTCCAAACTTTACCGTGTAATGGTGCAGGCTTCACCGGAATTCCGTCTGGATACCGAAGCTTTGAATAATATGTTTGTCCGCAATTCCAACGGAGAGATGTCTCCTGTCAGTCAATATCTCACTTTGACACGAGTCTACGGTGCAGAGTCGCTGACGCGTTTCAATCTGTTCTCTGCCATCTCCGTCAATGGTGCTCCGCAGCTGATAACACGTTCTACGCTTGACAACCAGCGTTTCCCGGAATCCCTTTCAACCGGAGTGCCGTTGCAACTATTGCACCGTCGTCCGGATATTCGTCAAAAGGAAGCTGAACTGGCTGAGGCTTTTTATGCAACGAATCAGGCACGTTCTGCTTTTTATCCCTCTATCACGTTGGGTGGTTCCGCAGGATGGACAAACTCGGCAGGTGGCGCTATAACCAATCCTGGACAGTGGTTGCTTTCCACTGTCGGCTCATTGGTTCAGCCACTTTTCAATCGCGGGCAGAATATTGCTAATTTGAAAGTAGCGAAAGCACAACAGGAAGAGGCGTTACTCACCTTCCGCCAAAGTTTGCTTGATGCGGGCACGGAAGTAAACGATGCATTGGTGCAATGGCAGAAGGCGCAAGGCCGTTTGGCACTCTCCAAACAGCAGGTCATTTTGCTTCAGTCCGCAGTGCGTAGTTCTGAACTATTGATGCGGCACAGTTCGCAAAACTACCTGGAAGTACTTACTGCCCGTCAGACTCTTTTGCAGGCGGAATTATCCGTCGCTTCCAATCGTTTTGATGAAATACAGGGAGTTATTAATCTTTATCATGCATTGGGAGGAGGATACTGATTGATAATAGATGGATTAAAACAAAATTGTTAATAAGTTGATATCAAAGATGCTGAATATATAAACTCCCATCATAATCTTTGTATTTAGCATCTTTGTATATATCAACCAGTTGATTACTGTAATCAAGGATAATATCTTTGGAAGCTTGTGATACGTTTGTCGCCAGAATACCACTTCCCAAAATGCCCGGATTACATAATATACTGTCTTTTCTTATTGAATTCATAGTAAGCTCTACACCTATGTAATCCTTGATACCTGCCTTTTCCAGACTGGATACAATATAGTTGTCCAAAGATTCTTTATCATCTTCGGTCATGAATCCATACCATAATAAACACTTCATTCTTAATAAAGTAGCCTGTATCAGGACATCGAGATAGGTTACTCCAGAATTTCCTTTCTTGTCTATTTCGTAAGGATCGATATGGATGAAAGAGGATGCGGGGAGTGAGGGCAATAACTCTATGGTACCTCTCGAAGAGTCGGTATGATGTATCTCTACAGAGGCACTTAATCCGATTTGTTTGACATAGGTACCCACATTCTCCAGTGCACTCTTTTCTAAATCAAAGAATACAAACCTTTTTGCTTGCTTCCCTAATACATTCATAGCCAAGGCAGGTGAACCTAAATAATTTCCTTTTGCCATCTCTTCGCTTTCCAGTTGGTAATATACAGAATCCTTTAGAGATAGGACCTCATCTGCTTTCGCCAGAAAATGATAGATGCCATATTGTTGCTCCGGGGTTTGTGTCATCGGATAGATGGCACATGCCGAATTGGTCTCTACATATACTTGCGGAGTTTCATTCTTGAGTACTTCACAGAGTATCAGATGTTTCAAGACATCGGGTTGTTTTGCGAAATGAGTGTAAGTTGCCATATCGGTGTATTTAGGAATTGACCAATTCATGAATCGAAGTCGCACCAATAACTTCGGAATTTGGCATGGTGCTTCCTTTCTTTAAATGTTCTTTGTGAATTACATAATTCTACAAATATAAACAGATAGATAATACGGGAAAATAAAAGGGTGCTTTTTTTCTGAAATCATCGTGGACGAATCATATTTTTAGTTAGTTTTGTAGAAATAAAACAAAGAATTATGAAAATGAAGGTCTTGCTATCTGTCATTGTATTTACGCTCTATACTGTTTCTTATGCTCAGAATATGAAAATGATTGATACTAGTATGCCGAAAAAAGATAAAAAGGATGCTGTGGTAGTTGAATATGATTCGTTAACTAATATACGCCCTTATAAAGATGCTTCATATTATAAACAATTTGTTGGGCAAAGTATTTTGTTCTATCCCCGGAATCCAAATTCTTCGGAATCACTACCTAAGTATTATGCTAATTTTCTGACTTCTAATAAGCAGGTTGTTGCCATTGACACTATTTGGCGAAAAAAAAGATCCAACCCTAAACCTAAAGATTATAAATTAAATCAAATAACCTCCAAGAGATATAAACCTCAGTTGGTGAAGGATGATTATGTTACTTTATGTGTTTCTTTTCACGATATACTTGAACAAGGATATAGGATTTTTCCATTTGAAATATATAGAGCAACAAATCATTCTATGGAAAAACATGATGGCATTTTCACACCTTATAATGAGATAGAAGGCAAGAGTTTTAAAATTTTAGATATAGAGCTGTCTGATGCCGAAGTTGAAAAAAATACAATTTTTGCACTACAGTCTGAAGAAGGTGATACTCTTTATTGGTATGCTAAACGTGGTGAGTATGACGGATTCAATTATACTAGGCAACACTATCCTGTCATTGTATTAGGATTTATGGATAAAATGAAACAGTTGTTTTTGAATAAAGACATATACATTAAAAATATTCATCCGATTAATAAATATAAATGTATGGAAATAGCCTATTCAGGCAGTGAAGATACTTATATGGTTCCTTCATTTGTTCTGAAGAATGATAGTGCCGATTTGATAATGCCATTATGTGAGAGTCCATCTCTATTTTCATACGAAGTAAGCATATTTGATAATCAGAAAAGAATGACTCAGATGTATTTCTATAATTTGGATGTTGTCGAAGCAGAAGTTTATGAGGAAACAATGGAAAGAGAAAGACTTGCTAAAGAAGAATTATTGATGAAGGAAAAGTTAGCACAAGAAGAGGCAAAGAAGTTAGCCAGTATAAAAAGACAACAGAGAACTAAAGAATTATATAAGAAATACGGAAAAGCTACGGCGGACTTGATATTAAAAGGCCAAGTGTGCATTGGGATGACTAAGGCTATGGTTTTGGAGTCATGGGGGCATCCTTCGGGTGGCATTAATAGAACTACCGGTGCATGGGGGACACATGAACAATGGGTATATGGAGTGGGACAATACTTGTATTTTGAGAATGGAAAATTGACAACTATACAAAATTAGTCTGTTCTTGTTTTGTATGAGCAGTCTGTAATTTTAACAAGGGAGACACAATGAAATATCAGTCTTTCTTAAACCACCTGTAAACCCATTTACCCACCTTCTCGTAATGCCGGGTTTCGGTATCAGTATATAGTTTAGAGAAGAACGACGTATCTAATGGTTCTCCCGATTGGTTCGGATATAATACGATTAAGCTATTGTTGGAGAAGTATTTCCCAAGCTGTCTCGGTAGTTTCTCAAAAGAACTGTCGTAAGAGAGAGTTCCCGGTCGT
>OGOR01001459.1_pt1 | contig 13123 bp, 9 predicted proteins | sample 1552771 | NCBI WGS metagenome assembly OGOR01 (sample SAMEA2580124, study PRJEB22360) | human gut metagenome | biome: human gut; feature: human-associated habitat; material: faeces | place: Denmark | collected 2008/2010
TGAATCTGGGACTGCTCACCACAGACTGTACAGCAGGTGAACCTACAAGTGAAGACGAACCATGCACAGACTATGAGTCCAGAATTTATGTTTTAACTGCAAAATAATAACCGAATCAGGTAAGCTCCTTATGGAGGTTGCGAAAAGCAATAGACAGAAATAAAAAATCAAAAAAAGCAGGCAGAACGATCACACGGGATCGTCTACCTGCTTTTCGTTAAATTTATCCATCATTTCTTTATGAGTCTTATAATTCTTCGGACTCATTCCAAACTTCTTCTTAAAAGCCTTGGAAAAAACAAGCTGGTCTTCATAGCCCACATTATTAGCAATCTCTTTAACAGACAGACTGGTGCTGACCAGAAGATTGGCTGCTTTATGCATCTTATAATCAATGAGGAAGGTCTGTGCGGACATTCCAAGCTCTTTCTGAAAGGAACTGTTCAGATAGGCACGGCTGATTCCGATATTATCTGCAATATCAGAGATGCCGATTCCTCTTTGATACATATCTTTAATATATTCAATGGCAAGCTCCACGTAAACACTGGTGCTATAAGCATATTTGGCATTTTTTTTGTTCTGTGCAGACTGTTTTTCATGAAAGTCGGCAAGCTCGGCTAACAACAGGATCAGATAAGCCTGGCGCCTTAGATCATTGGCTTTGGAAAGCTGCTTATGATTCAGCATATAATCGATGTGTTTCAGGATTATTTTCTGATCCGGTGCAGGAAGTACTAATTGATTTTTGGAAAATCCACATTCTTTTACCATTGAGTGAGCTCGGATTCCGCGAAAACCAATCCAGGCATAAGTCCAGGGATTGGTTTCATCAGCACCGTATGTGACTGGTTCATTTGGATAAATTACAAACATCTGTCCGGGAGTAAGGCTCCAGGTCTGACCTCCGGCAGAATAGAATCCGGTACCGTCCAGCACAAAATGGATGATGAACTCATCTCTTGGCATGGAACAGATATGTCCGGGCGGGCAGTGTTCTTTGCCCGTATGGATCAGACTGATATCAAGGGAGCCTTCTTTCAGATTTTCAAGACAGCGGAAAGTAGCGCTGTCCGTATATTTTACATTTGGCATTTGGGTAATTCCTTTTTCTATTTTCTTTGATTGCAGATATTGTTGATATAAAGACATAAGGACTGATATCCTGCAAATACGCATAAATTCAAGTCGTTGTTGACATTTTACCATAAATTCAGCGGTTTTTCCATAACGATTATGACATAAATTCATTTCATTAGTCCATTTAAAAAAATAGACAAAAACGTATAATAAGAATCACAAGGAACACGTCGAAACGACGAATAAAGGAGGATGTATATGAGAAAAAACATGAAAAAACTCACAGTCGCAACAGTGATCGGTGCTATGACAGTTACTGCACTTGCACCAGTAAGCGCACAGGCGAAAGACAAAACTCTGACAGTTGCAATCTGGGATAACGGACAGAAAGCCGGACTTCAGGAAATTATGGATGAGTTTACAAAAGAGACCGGAATCAAAACTGAACTTCAGGTAGTAGAGTGGAGCAGCTACTGGACACTTCTTGAAGCAGGTGCATCAGGCGGAGACATGCCGGACGTATTCTGGATGCATTCCAATGAAGCTGTAAGATATATGTCCAATGATATCTTACTTGATCTGACAGACAAGATTGCAGACAGCGACAAATTGGAAATGGACAAATTCCCGGAAGATATCAAAGAAATGTATCAGTGGGACGGAAAAACATACGCAGTACCGAAGGACATCGATACAATTGCTATGTGGTACAACAAAGATATGTTTGATGAAGCAGGAATCGACTATCCGGACGGAAGCTGGACATGGGATGAATTCTATGATATTGCAGAGAAACTTACAAAAGAAGACGGAAGCCAGTACGGTTTTGCAGCAAACCCGTCTAACGAGCAGGATACATGGATGAATATTGTTTACTCCATGGGCGGACGTGTACTGACAGATGACAACAAATCCGGTTTTGATGATCCAAACACTATCAAAGCAATGGAATTCGTTGACAAATGCGTTAAAAATGTAATGCCTCCTGCATCTACAATGTCCGAAACAGGTACAGACGTACTCTTCGGATCTGGCAAGGTAGCTATGATTTCTCAGGGATCCTGGATGGTATCTGCTTTCAAAGACAACGATTATATCAAAGAACACTGTGATGTGGCAAGACTTCCGAAAGATGCTGAAACAGGAGAGAGCGTATCTCTTTACAATGGTCTTGGATGGGCAGCATCTGCAAACACAGATATGCCGGACGAAGCTTTCCAGCTTATTGAGTGGTTCGGTTCCAAAGATATGCAGAAGAAACAGGCTGATCTTGGTGTAACAATGGCAGCTTACGAAGGAATGTCCGATGGATGGGTTAACAGTGTTGATTGCTTTAACTTACAGCCATACATGGATGCAATGGACAATATCGTATTCAGACCACACACAAATGCAACACTTGCATGGTGGAACCCAATGTGCGAAGAACTGAAGAAACCATGGAATGATGAGGAAAGCATGGATGATGCATGCAAGAATATCGTTACTATTATGAACGATGCCATCGCAGAAGAGTCCTATTAATTAATGTTTAACAAAACCATTCATAAAAAATAAGAAACGGAAAAGCTGCCGCAGAAAAGATTCCGATCATGTGATAACCACAGGAGTCACAAAGGGTATGCTCATATGCGGCAGTTTTCCATTCAAATCAGCAACAAAATTCTATGATAAGAAGGAGTGAGAGCCGTGGCAAATCCAAAAAAAGGTACCAGTCAGGCGCGGAATGAATTCATCTGGGGATGGGCGTTCATTCTTCCTACAATGCTTGGTCTGATCATCTTAAATATCTATCCGATTTTTAAGACCATTTATGAGAGCTTTTTCAAGACCGGAGATTTCGGTAAGGGAAATATCTTCATTGGTTTTGACAATTATGTAAAGCTGTTCCACGATGCGGAAGTATGGCAGGCATTATTAAATACATTTAAATATGCCATTGTGGAAGTTCCGTTTTCCATTGCTATCGCACTTGTACTGGCAGTTTTATTAAACCGTAAAATGAAAGGCCGTGCTGTTTACAGAACTATTTTCTTCCTGCCTATGGTTGCTGCTCCGGCTGCGATCGCCATGGTATGGAGATGGCTGTTTAACTCAGAGTTTGGTCTTCTCAATCACATTTTTCATACAAAGATTAACTGGATTTCTGATCCGAAGATTGCAGTCTATGCGATCGCAGTGATCGGTGTATGGTCCATCATTGGCTACAATATGGTACTTTTCCTATCAGGTCTGCAGGAAATCCCAAGAGATTATTATGAAGCAGCAAGCATTGACGGAGCAACCGGAATCAAACAGTTCTTCCACATTACAATCCCACTGCTTTCACCGACCATCTTCTTTGTAATGGTTACCCGTGTCATCGGTGCCATGCAGGTATTCGACCTGATCTTCATGGTTATGGACAGAAACAGTCCTGCACTTTACAAAACACAGTCACTTGTTTACCTGTTCTACCAGAATTCCTTTGTACAGAATAACAAAGGTTATGGTTCAACAATCGTCGTACTTCTTCTGGTTGTAATTATGATCATGACAGTATTCCAGAATATTGCGCAGAAGAAGTGGGTTCATTATAACTAAGGAGGGATAATTATGTCAGCAAGAGATAAAGCAAACAGAGTTCTGATCCATGTTATCCTGATACTGGTATCTATTACCATGCTGGTTCCTTTCTTATGGATGATTCTGACAGCTTTCAAAACTATGACAGAGGCAACCTCTGTCAACCCGTTCGTAATCCTCCCGTCTACATGGAGATGGGACAGTTTTAGAGAAGTAAGCGCAAATATGGATTTCTTACATCTGTATATCAATACCTTACTTCTGATCCTGGGTCGTGTTGTATGTGCGGTTCTGACAGCAACACTGGCAGGCTATGCATTTGGACGTCTGAACTTCAGGGGGAAAAACCTGATGTTCTCTCTGGTACTTTTCCAGATGATGGTGCCTGGACAGATTTTCATTATCCCACAGTACTTAATGGTAAGTAAAATGGGAATGCTCAATACCATTTTTGCCCTGGTATTTCCCGGTATTGTTACTGCATTTGGTACATTTCTCCTCAAACAGGCTTATATGGGACTTCCGAAAGATCTGGAAGAGGCAGCACGTCTTGACGGATGTAACATCGGTCAGACCTTCCTGTTCATCATGGCTCCTCTGACACGTTCTTCCATGGTGGCACTGGGAATCTTCACAGCAGTATTTGCATACAAAGATCTGATGTGGCCTCTGATCTGTAACAAAGATGTAATGCCTCTGTCAGCAGCACTTGCAAAAATGCAGGGACAGTACACCAACAATTATCCGCAGCTGATGGCAGCATCTCTGCTTGCATGTATCCCGATGATCGTACTGTATCTGATCTTCCAGAAGCAGTTCATCGAAGGTATTGCAACATCTGGTGGTAAGCTGTAAGTTAAAAAAAATAAAAAGAAGAATCCGGGAGGTTCGGGACATTTCCCCTGAACTATACAGGCAGAATTTTGTTATACAACTGGAAAGAGAAGAATAACAGAAGGCTGCCTGAAACTGGATATCTGATTGCTGAATCATCTGTAAAGGTGAAAGTCAGGACAAAATCATTAAGATAGAAAAAGGAAGGGGTAATAAAAAATGAAACCAGGAAGTCTTTATGACAGGATATTTGGATTTTTAGGTCAGTTAATTGCATTGAATTTACTATGGATCGTGTGCTCTCTTCCTGTTATTACAGCAGGGGCATCCACCACTGCTTTGTATTATTGTACATTAAAACTCCACAAGGATGGAGATATCCGGGTATTTCATGATTTTTTTAAAAGCTTTAAGCAGAACTTCAAACAGTCAACTCTGATCTGGATCCTGATGGCAGCAGTTGCAGTATTTCTTTATATGGAGAAAGAATCGTTGGTAACTATGCCTGGTTCCATGCCACAGATTTTCAATTACGTGATTCTGGCGGTATGTATTCCGCTGATTGCCATTGCACTGTACATATTCCCGACAGTTGCAGCATTTGAAAACAAAACAATGACTTTGATCACAAACGCATTTTATTTTGCGGTTAAACATATAGGTTATGCGATAGCAGTGGCAGTGATCACGATACTGCCAATGACCATGACACTTGTAGATGCAAAACTTTTTCCGGTATATCTGCTGATTTGGCTGATGGTGGGATTTTCCCTGACAGCCTATGCAGATTCCTGGTTTATGTGGAAACTGTTCAAACCGTATTTCAAAGAGGACGAAGAAGAACATCACTATGTAGATACAGAACCGGATCAGTATGCTTTTTAACAAAAAAACAACAAAGAAATGAGAGGTACAGAGTATGGAATGGATTAAGTATCATGAGGCAGAAAAAGTATTTGACCTGAGAACAGAAAACAGCACCTATCAGATGCAGGTAAGAGAGTATGATACTCTGGTTCATCTGTATTATGGATGCCCGGTAGGGGATTCCCTGATTACGGACAGGATTGTATGTGTGGACAGAGGATTCTCCGGAAATCCGTATGAAGCAGGAAAAGACAAAACATTTTCCCTGGATACTCTGCCGCAGGAATATACAGCTTACGGAAACGGAGATTATCGTATCAATGGTCTGGAAGTAGAGCAGGCAGACGGCAGCGACACTGCAAATCTGAAATTTGAATCCTATGAGATCACAAAAGGAAAATACAGCCTGAAAGGTCTCCCTGCAATGTTTGCAAAAGAAGATGAGGCAGAGACATTGGAGATTGTCCTGGCAGACCGTGTCAGCGGACTGAAAGCACATCTTCTCTACAGTGTATTCCCACATCTGGATGTGATCACCAGAGCAGTTCGTCTGGAACAGACTGGTGAGACACCTGTTACAGTAAAGAAAGCAATGTCTATGGAAATGGATTTTGAATATAGAGAAATGGATGCAGTTCATTTCTATGGCAGACATAACGTAGAACGTCAGATGGAAAGAACACATCTGGGTCATGCAAACTGGTCTGTAGGAAGTATTCGCGGCACTTCCAGTCATCATCATAACCCATTTGTAATCCTCTGCGACAGAAACACAGAAGAAACATATGGAAACTGCTATGGATATGCACTGGCTTACAGTGGAAACTTTACATTTGAGACAGAGGTAGATCAGGTAGGACATACCCGTGTGGTAATGGGAATCCATCCATATCATTTCGCATGGACACTGGAAAAAGGTGACACATTTGAAACTCCGGAAGTGATTATGTCATATTCCGCAGAAGGATTTGGAAAACTTTCTCGCATTTATCATGATGCATACAGAAACAACCTGATCCGCAGCAAATACGTAGAACAGCCAAGACCAATCCTCGTAAACAACTGGGAAGCTACCTATTTTGATTTTGATGCAGACAAACTGTATCATATTGCAGAAGAAGCCAGGAACATCGGCTTGGATATGTTTGTTCTGGACGATGGATGGTTTGGCAAAAGAGATAATGACTGGTGCGCACTTGGTGACTGGGAAGTAAATGAAGAGAAGATCAAAGGTGGACTTCCTGCACTTGCAGAGAGAATCCACGGACTTGGACTGAAATTCGGTCTCTGGGTAGAGCCGGAGATGATTTCCGAGGACAGTGATCTCTACAGAGAATATCCGGACTGGGCATTGAAGATTCCGGGACGTGCTATGAACCGGAGCAGACATCAGCTCAATCTGGACATTACCAGAAAAGAAGTCCGTGACCATATCATGAACCAGATTTTCAAAGTTCTGGATGCATGCAAGGCAGATTATGTAAAATGGGATATGAACCGCAGTGTAGACAACGTATTCTCCGCAGCACTTCCAAAAGAACGCCAGGGAGAGGTTTATCACAGATATGTACTTGCAGTATATGAAATGATGGAAAGCCTTGTGCAGAGATATCCAAATCTCCTGTTTGAATCCTGCTCAGGTGGCGGCGGAAGATTTGATGCAGGAATGCTCTATTATTCTCCGCAGATCTGGTGCAGCGATAACACTGATGCTATTGACAGACTGAAAATCCAGTACGGTACTTCTTTCGGATATCCGGTAAGTGCAATGGGGGCTCATGTCAGCGTATGCCCGAACCACCAGTCCGGCAGGATCACACCATTCGAGACAAGAGGAACGGTTGCATCATCCGGTACATTTGGCTATGAACTGGATCTGATGAAGATGTCCGAAGAAGACAAAAAGACAGCCAGAGAGCAGATTCTGAAATACAAAGAAATCGAGCATCTGGTACAGTCCGGAGATTACTATCGTCTGATAAATCCATTTGAAAACAACAACCATGTACTCTGGCAGTTCGTATCCAAGGACAAAAAAGAGACAGTTGTATGTGGCGTAAGACTCCACAGCGAAGCTAATCCGTATATCTATCTTTTCTATCCTCAGGGACTGGATGCAGATCTGCATTACGAAGACATTGCAACCGGAAAAGTATACACAGGCGCAGCACTGATGAAAGCAGGACTGCCATTACCACTGACAACAGGTGATTACCAGCCAATCAGATTTACATTTAAGGCAGTGGAGAAATAATTACCGAATCAAATAAGTTATCTGATTCAATTGTAGGTGACTGTTTGAACATAATAAAAAGATGAAAACCAGTAATTAAGTTTATTAATAGCAGATAAGCTTAGTTACTGGCTTTTTTTGTCCTTTGCCATCTATAGATATCAATCAATAAATAATCACAAAATTTTATATGATATATCTTTATAAGATGTTGTAGAATGATGTAAAATAGTCGTAGAATTATAAAAAACGAGGCAGGTAAAGAAAAATGAAAGAGAAAATCAAAAAAATGCCGGGAAGAATCAGAAATTATTTTTGCTCACATATGAGTGCGCAGGTTACAGTAACAGTAGTATTACTTCTGATTCTGGCAGGTCTGGTCCTTCAGATTTACGTAAAAAATCAATATTTTAATTATCTGCTCAGGAATACCAGATCAATGGAAGAATCCATGATTGAAACATCGACGATTAATATTGATGCAAATCTGAAGGATATCATCAGTGCTGCATGCAATGTAGGAGTTAATGAGACATTAAGAGTTCTGGTAGAAAACACGGAAGCAGACGGAATACTTCTGGCAAAAGAAAAACTGACATTGGGCAGCAGAATGGATGATATTGCTCATCAGATTGGAATGTATCTGATTTTCAGTAAATTGGGCTTTCTTGGAAATCATCTGACAGCTCCGGTTGCGATTGCAGCCAGTTCTATACCGTTTGTAATCGTAACATTGAGACCTTATTTCAGAAGTATTCCGGTATCATTGGATGAGGCCGCAAGACTGGATGGATGCGGATCGGTAAAAGCATTTCTTATGGTTATGCTTCCGGCAGTAAAAACAGGAATTATTACTATCATGGTTATTTCATTCCTGAACGGCTGGAATGATCTGGTATATTCAATGACATTTAATGTTGCAGAGACAATGAGACCTTTGACAGCGAATATTTATAAATTCCAGAGTGCATATGGTACAAGATGGAACTGTATCATGGCTTATGGTGCAATACTGGTACTTCCGGTAATTCTGATGTTTATTTTCTTACAGAAATATATTGTAGGCGGTCTTGTCGCAGGTGCGGTAAAAGACTGATAAAATAAAGCTATTATTTATATTATAAACAAGTTCAGCGGATTAGAACAAAACAGATAAAACTGCAGTTCCAATTCGCTGAAACTCCATTAAGAATGAAAAGGAGAAGGCAGAAATGGCAAATCAGGAAGAAGTAAGAGACGTATATGGGTATTTTGAGCAAAAAGGAAATGCGCTGTGCTACCGTTATGAGGCTGAACGGGTAAGAATTGAGCCGTGGGGTGCTGACAGCCTTCGTGTACGTGCATGGAAAACCGCAGAGATGGATCAGGCAGACTGGGCATTGATCAAACCAGAGAAGGAAATCACACCGGAAATCGAAGTTCGCGAAGACGGAGCAACGATCCGTAATGGTAAGATCCGTGCAGAGATTAATCTGATCGGTAAAATTGCATTTTATAATCAGAAAGGAGAACTTTTACTGGATGAGTATGTCCGCAACAGAAAAGATATGTTCGGAAATACCTGCAGTTCTCTTGAAGTAGAAGCTAGAGAATTTAAGCCTATCACAGGTGGGGATTACAGACTGACAATGCGTTTTGTTTCCACACCGGAGGAGAAAATATATGGTATGGGCCAGTATCAGCAGCCATACCTTGATGTAAAGGGAGCTGATCTTGAACTGGCACACAGAAATTCACAGGCAAGTGTTCCGTTCATGCTTTCTAGTCTTGGATATGGATTCTTGTGGAATAATCCGGCTGTAGGACGTGTAAATTTTGGCAAAAATATTACAACATGGGAAGCATTTTCTTCCAAGAAACTGGATTATTGGATCACAGCAGGTGACACACCGGCCGAAATCGAAGAAGCTTATGCAAATGCAACAGGCAAAGTTCCGATGATGCCGGAATATGCAATGGGATTCTGGCAGTGCAAACTTCGTTATCAGACACAGGAAGAACTTCTTGAAGTAGCAAGAGAATATAAACGCCGTAACCTCCCGATTTCTGTAATAGTTGTTGACTTCTTTCACTGGCCAATGCAGGGCGAATGGAAATTTGACCCGACATACTGGCCGGATCCGGATGCAATGATCAAAGAACTGAAAGATATGGGAATTGAACTGATGGTTTCCATCTGGCCGACAGTAGATTACAGAAGCGAGAATTTCAATGAAATGAAGAGTAAAGGTCTTCTGATCCGCGTAGATTCCGGATATCCGATATCCATGGATTTTCAGGGAAATACACTTCATTACGATGCAACTAATCCGGAAGCACGTGAATATGTATGGGAAAAAGCAAAGAAGAATTATTATGATAAAGGTGTAAAAGTATTCTGGCTGGATGAAGCAGAACCGGAATATACAGTTTATGATTTCGAGAATTATCGTTATCATCTCGGACCGGATATTCAGGTTGGAAATATTTATCCTGTTATGTATGCAAAGACATTTTTTGATGGAATGAAAGCAGAAGGACAGGAGAACATTATCAATCTTCTCCGCTGCGCATGGGCCGGTTCACAGAAATATGGTGCACTGGTCTGGTCCGGAGACATCAAATCTTCCTTCCCGAGTATGAAAAATCAGGTTGCAGCAGGTCTTAATATGGGAATTGCAGGTATTCCGTGGTGGACAACAGATATCGGCGGATTTTTCGGAGCAAATATAAATGATCCGGAATTCCATGAACTTCTGGTCCGTTGGTTTGAATATGGATGCTTCTGTCCGGTTATGAGACTTCACGGATATCGCTGGCCGCTTCAGCCTCAGTATGGTACAACTGGTGGAGCTACATGTGTATCAGGAGCACCAAATGAGGTATGGAGTTACACAGATCAGGTTTGTGAGATTCTGTCAGATTATTTGAGATTAAGAGAGCGCATGCTTCCATATATTACAGAATTGATGGAGGAGGCTCATGAAAAAGGAACTCCTGTTATGCGTCCGCTGTTCTATGACTTCCCGGAAGACAAAGAAAGTTGGAATGTAGAGACAGAGTATATGTTTGGACCAAAAGTTCTGGTAAAACCGATCACAGATGCAGATGCACGTGAGACAGATGTATATCTTCCTGGTGGAGCCTCCTGGACAAATGCATGGACAGGTGAAACCTTTGAAGGTGGACAGAAAGTACATGTGGCAGCACCGATCGAGCAGATTCCATTGTTTACAAGAGATGGTTACAAACTGCCGATGAAATAAAGAAGTTTAAAGATCAGGAGGGTGTCGCAGAATTATCGAGGGATAATTTTCGACACCCTTTTAAAGAACATTTAACGGTGTCACCGCTGATCCAAATGGATGATAAAGGAGAAGAAAAAATGGGAAAAGCAGCAAATTCAAGTATTTCTCTTAAACAGATTCATGTTACAGATAATTTTTGGAATAAATATGTGCATCTGGTAAAGGATGTGATTATTCCTTATCAGTGGGATATTCTGAATGATAAACTGGAAGATGTAGAAACCAGTCATTGTATAGAAAATTTCAAAATTGCAGCAGGAGAAAAAGAGGGAGAATTTCAGGGCGCCGTATTTCAGGATACGGATGTTGCAAAATGGCTGGAAGCAGTTGGTTTTGTGTTAAATTATGAAAGAGATGAAAAGCTGGAAGAATTGGCTGATGAGACGATTGAACTGATCGGACGTGCACAGCAGCCGGATGGATATTTAAATACATATTTTACGATCAAAGAACCGGATGGACGATGGAGTAATCTTATGGAAGGTCATGAGCTTTATACAGCAGGGCATATGATCGAGGCAGCAGTAGCATACTATGAAGCAACCGGAAAACGTAGATTCCTGGAAATTGTATCAAAATTTGCAGATCTTGTCTGCCAGACTTTCGGATCGGAAGAGGGAAAAATCCATGGATATCCGGGACATCAGGAAATAGAACTGGCACTTGTAAAGCTTTACCGTGTAACACGTGAGAAAAAATATCTGGATCTGGCAAAATATTTCATAGATCTGAGAGGTACTGGCAAAAATTATTTTCTGGAGGAGGAAAAGAGACCGGGACATAAGCGTATTTTTCCGGATTTTGTAAATTATGATACCATGTATGCGCAGGCACATAAACCGGTAAGAAAACAGAGGACAGCAGAAGGACACGCTGTAAGAGCAAACTATATGTATTCTGCAATGGCAGACCTGGCATATGAATATCAGGATAAAGAATTACAGCAGGCATGCCGAAACTTGTGGGATAATATGGTGCACAAAAGAATGTATATTACAGGAAGTGTTGGATCTTCTGGATTCTTGGAACGATTTACAACAGATTATGATCTGCCAAATGACAGCAATTATTCTGAGACATGTGCTACGATTGCACTTGCTATGTTTGGAAAGAGAATGGCAGATATGGAGAAGGATGCTTCTTATATGGATGTAGTGGAACGGGCTTTATATAATACACTTTTATCAGGCATAGCTATGGATGGAAAAAGCTTTTTTTATGTAAATCCTCTGGAAGTATGGCCGGTAAGCTGTATGCCGAGAACTTCACGCGAACATGTGAAACCTGTCAGGCAGAAATGGTTTGGTGTTGCATGCTGCCCGCCAAACATTACCAGAACATTGGCATCTCTTGGACAATACATCTATTTCCAAGAAGAAAATGAAATTTACGTAAATCTGTATGTTGCAAATGAAACAGAAGTTACACTTAATGGAGTTCCGTTCAAAATTACGTTAAAAGGAAATTTCCCATGGGAAAACAAGATGACAGTTTCTGTAGATGGTGTGCAAGAAACAGAGGCGATGATCGCATTCAGGGTTCCGGCATATGCAGAGAATTTCAAAATTTTGAGAAACGGTAAAGAAGAGAATCTGACAGAAGACCATGGATATATTAAAATTTCCGGAAAAATGTATAAAGAAACATTTGAAATAAGTTTTGATGCAGAGCCAGTATTTGTTCATGCAAATCCACAGGTAAGAGTTGACAGTGCAAAAGTGGCAGTAGTAAAGGGACCTCTGGTTTACTGTGTGGAAGAAGCGGATAACGGGGAGAATCTTTCTTCTGTTATGGTTAATACTGATCAGAAGATTGAAGAAACATATGATGACGAACTTCTGGAAGGATGCAGTGTACTCCATATAACCGGCAAAAAAATTTCAGAGAAGGGTTGGAATGAAGGAATATTGTATCAGAACAGAAAAGTAGAACTGGAAGATGTTAAATTGACACTGGTACCATATTGTTATTGGGGAAATCGTGAAAATGGAGAAATGCTTGTGTGGATGAAGGAACTTTTTTATATGTAATTCGCTGATAAAATAAAGGAAAAATAAAAGGAGATCGCAGAAAAATATGTGGTCTCCTTTTGGTCTGTTCAGTATTTGTTTGATTATAGGCTGACAATTATTTTTTCTTTTTGGAATTATGCTCCGATTCCGGATTCATCCCGTCGATTATATGCTCGATCATCATCTTTTTTACATAAACATCAAAGCTTAACAGACAGATAAAGGAAAATCTTTTCAGGTTCGCC
>OGOR01001467.1_pt1 | contig 13072 bp, 10 predicted proteins | sample 1552771 | NCBI WGS metagenome assembly OGOR01 (sample SAMEA2580124, study PRJEB22360) | human gut metagenome | biome: human gut; feature: human-associated habitat; material: faeces | place: Denmark | collected 2008/2010
TGGTCTCCCAGCTATGCCGCCAGACCTCGGCGTACTTCTGGTCGTTCCAGTCCACCGTGTTTTCCTTATGGCACTTCCAGTTGCCGGATGGGAGTTGGATGCGCTCGCCGTTCTCGTCAAGGTCGTAAACCTTCCGGGCTTTCGGCAGCCACCTGCCGTGTTCGTCCATTGCCCGGATGGTCAGCAGAATGTGGGCGTGTGGGTTGCCGTTGCCCTTGTCGTGGATGGCGAAGTCGGCAACCATGCCTTTGGAAACAAACTGCTCGTTACAAAATTCTTTGAGCATAGGAACATACTGGTCTTTCGGAACTTCCTTCGGAAGTGCCAGCACGATACGGCGGGCAAGCTGAGAGTTCCATTGATTCTCCACGGCTTCCACGGCATTCCAGAGCGTGGCACGGTCTGCATATCCGGGCGGCGCATTAGGTGGCAGCATGATTTCAGCATGGACGAGTTCTTTCCTCTTGTTGTAGAATTTCGTTTTTTGGTCGTATTCGCTGAACAGCCGTTCGCCGCTCTGGTAGGCTGCGCCAGCAACAGCAGACTGCCCTTGGCTGCGTTTTACGATGGAAATTTTGAAGTGCGGACACGGCATAGGCATCACCCCCAAACAAAAAGACCGCCCAGCAAGATTGCTCTTGATGAACGGTCTGGAATCGTATTTGGTTGTGCTCACCGCCTTAGAACGGAGTGCTGTGCGCTTCGGTCTTAGGCGGGAGCCGCAAAAGGATAGCTGCAAAGCAGCGCAAGGAAAATGCAGTTTTCCTTGGGATGGAATCGGGCTGGCGCACAAACGCCAGCTTCGATTTCATCGAGCCGTCTGCAAGACCGCAATTTCACCGGAACGGTGTATAATTGCGCCCTATTTCATAGGGGGTTCGGAACGTTCTGCTTTTCGTGAGCGTCATGCACCATCTTTGCAAGCGCCAGCACGACTTCCGGCTGACGGAACGAGATTTTCAGAAGTTCCATCACCTGATCGTCGGTCAGTTCTCCCGGACAGACCAGAAAACTTTCCAGCATTCCGGCACGGGTACAAAGACGATGCACGCGCTCTCTCCGGTTCAGCTCTGACATCTGGCGTTCAAGGATCTTCTCCCGGTGCTGACAAGCGCGCAGCTTCTGCTCTGCTTTGGCTTTTTCGTTGCGGAGGTAGGCAAGGTCGGTTTTCGGTTGGGTCAATGGCATCACGCTCCCTTCCTTTTAAATAAAAAGCAGCGAAGCTTACAGAAGTCTCGCTGCTTTAGAGTATGTAGTACTAGAACGGATAGTCCTCATCAATAATACTGAATTCATCCATCAAAGGATCATCAGGTCGAGGAGTATCTTCTTTGAACACAGATATGAGATCGCAAATTTTCTGATGTAATTCATCAAAGGTTATAATGGTCAAGTTGTTGAAACTGTTTCGGTAAAGTTCAAATGCTTTCTGCTGCTTAGCATTCAAAGTGTTGATTTTCCCGATAACAATAACACATTTCGGCGAGAAAGATCGAACAGTGTCATCATCTTCCAAATCTCTAGTAAGTTCATTGAAATTCTTTTGAAGTTCATCACGATAGTTAAGAACTTGATTAACTGCGCCACTCATATCAAGACTCATGCTATATGTTTCACGATATGGTTTTCCAACAATCTCAGTGCACGGTGTTTTTATTTCAATCAATGCAACATTTTGAGTCATTTTATTTCTGTAGATAAAGTCACATACATTGCCGCCTTTATTATTAAGCGACTTTCCACCAACAAATGCTTTTTGAGCATATATTGTGCATGGACAAGAAAAAATTTGTGCTAGCACCCACTGATTTTCATTAAAAACAGTTTGCTGCCAGAATTCTTCTTTCCCATTATTAAGGTTTTCTCGCATAAGTGTTTCCACACGCTTCAGTCTCTCCAAACTGGCAGAAGTGGTTAAAGCCTGCAAATTTTCATTTGCAAGATTTGCAAGACTGTTTTTTAATGATTCATGGGAATCTGCTTGGGTTATCATCTGGAGAAGAATTCTAATAAGTTCAAAATTTTGAGGTTCTCCGATCATTCTTGCTGCAGAAGGATCGCTGCGGATGACTTCAAGAAAACTTGAAAAGGTACTATCAATCTGCGCAAACCGTGCTGGACCAAATGGTATTCCGTCCATGCATCCAGACAGGTCATATAGCCTTTTTAACCCCATGAAGAGATTGTACGTTTCTTTTGAATGCAGTTCCAGTTCTATCCAGTCACCCTTTTTTGCCGTTCCTCTTGTTATTCTTTCGCAAGGCGCTACCGTATCTGTTGGAAAAAACTTATCATTTTGAGGCTTTCGCTCAAAAAGGATTTTTCCCCGTACTGTACACTCAGGGCTACTTTGGTTATCAACAATCGTTGGCACGAAACGAAATCGCATGCGCTCTGTCTCGCTTAGTACCACCGGAGTAGCATCCGCCGTAGTAGCGGATGTTGATACGACATCTATACACTGTCCATCCATAGGAAGTCCCTCCAAAGTTTCTGATTATACCGCAGTCTTTAACTGATAGGCTTTTTTCTCAACGAGTTCTCCGATATACTGTTTCCAAGAAGGTGCTTCCAAAATATCTCTCTGCGCTTCACATTCCAGAAGTAGCTCACAAAGAGTTTGAGGTGTTGCCTTATCTGCCTCGAACATTGCGACAAAGTATTTTTGGAATTGCGCCAATGTTAAAGGAACAATATTCAACCGTTGTTTGACATCATCCTTGGCATACCAAACACCATGCCGGAAAGTTTCAGCCGTGTTGGTATCAATCCGTACAGCAACAAACATTCCATAGACAGGTTTGTCGTATTTAAGGACAGCATCAGAAACATGGCGACGGACTGGCTCACCTTCCATTGCTTCTTGCCTAGAAGATGTAGACATTGTAACCTCGGTCAAAATGGTGAAATCCTCAAATTCACAGTACAGATCGCCCTTGCCGCCACCTGCCGCCGAAACAGGCATAAAATCGGAATCGAGTTTGAAACCACGCACCTCATAGGGCATATTCACCAGATGGTCAATGGCTAACGATGCTCTCCAAAGCGTCCACTCTAAGTAAGCCGGGGTTTCGTCTTTGGGAACCTCAATGGCGTTATCCTCGTCATATACAGTTTTTCCGCCGCCTTTGATTAAAAGCGTCATATAGTCGGAAATTTCTTTCCACTGGTTGCACTGCGCTTGAGCATACTGGATTTCATCAGTTTGGGCAATAACGCTTTCAAGCCGACGACGAGCAATATTGATCTCCGTTGGAGTGTCCAACGGAAGATCAGAAATATCAAATGCAATCCGCCGTTCTTTCATCTGGCGCATCAGGTCGTTCAAAACAGATTTCGCTACATCTTCATTATCTGTAGGCAACGGAGCACCATTACAGAGTATTCTGTATTCTTCGATAAGAGGTTTATCATTCGCTGTACTTTTTGCAAGAGCTTCTGCTAGCACATGCTTTGCAGGTGAAATAATAAGGCCACGACCTTTTCGTTGTAAAACACCTGAAATGCGAAGATACCGCATATTCATATCAGAATAGTCCAAGAAATTATCCGACTTCTTATCATAGTCTTTAGCCCGAACAGCGATTTCCTGCCGATCAAAGGTTTTCTTTGCGGGTGCTTTTGCTCGTCGCATTCTTAAATCCAAGATATTGTCCACAACCTCAGACAAAGAATATTTGGGATTTGTAGTGTGTCCCCACAATGCAAATTCAATGCGGCTCAACTCAGATGAGCCAGTTCTTTTTTCAAGTTCCAGCATAATGGCAAGAATCCATCTTAATGGCGAAAAATACGAAGATTCGCCAGCCAGAGGAAACTGTTCGACGCTCATTGCCCGCAAAAAGCACTCTTGAACAGCAGGATAAGTGTCCGCTTTCAAAAACACACGTCCGAATGGCGTTATATCGTCCATCTTTCCAAGAGCAGCTTGTTCACCATATTTTTTATCAAGCTTCGGATAGATCAAGCCGTTCTTAGAGAACATAAGCCGCCATTTTCTGGCGTGACTGCCGGATTCATCTTTTCCACCTTCATTTTGAATGATACCTTTCTCATTCAGAAGATTCATAAACGCAATATCGTTTTCCCGACCTCGGAGATTTCCAACGAAAGAGGATTCTGCAAATACAGAGAATCCATCCTTGATTCTATTAGGATTTCTGAGACCAGTGTTTCCAACCAGCCAAATATCAATCGGAGTCCCCATTTTGAACTTCCTCCTTAATAACCGACAAATAAATACTCCTGCACAGAGTTTCGATGGGTTTTGGCTTCGCCTTGATTTCCAAAGGAATATTTATAGTCAACAGGAATCACTTCAACGTGCTTTTTGTACCGAGCCATAATCTCTAACATTTCGTCTTGTGTCGGAAGGCTGTTGGAAGAATAAGACACAATCAGAATACTGTTCGCAAATTTCTTAAAAAGCTTATCGAATGCATCTGCCGCCCCTTTTCTGGTGGAAAAAGGGGTCGGGTAGGATTTGAATTTTTTGGTCTGGGTGTGTTCTTGAATTTCAACGCCCTTCCAATCACGAGCAAGACCCTCGACAAAATGATACCTTCTGACATATTCGTTGTCGGATAGCGGAGAATAATATGGAGGGTCCATATACACAAGGTCTGCCTTGTCTGCCCGGAGTTCCATTGCATCGCCGTGTTTAGAAAGACAGCTCATTCCATTGTCAAATACGGCAGCATTTACGGCCTCGACAGCTTCCAAGAACTGCTGCTCTAAGCTCTTCTGTAAGTCCTTACGACCGTCATTGTACCGATTTCCTGTATAGGTAAAAATTCCGCGGGGTCTTTTTTTAGTACAGGCACGAATTAAAGCCGTCATAGCAATAGCACGTTTGTAAGAGTCTTTAATACCTGCAATATTTGTGCGAAGAATGTCGATCAGTTCGTTTTCTGCATCAGTATAGTATAAATCCTTAAAGGTGGTCGCAACAAAATGGTCTGATTCCTTTTTCTTTGCCAACAGTTCTTTGGCTTCTCTTTCGGACAAGGTAACATGGCTGTTCTCAATCATTGCTTTTGTAAAAGTCGCAGACATTGCCATGTAATCGTTACTGATAACAGATTTACCCTGTGCCTTGAACATATAACCGACAATACCAGAACCCGAAAAAAGATCAACCGCAGTTTCAAACTCAAACTGTGACGCGATTGCCCAAATCTGAGAAAGCAGTTTACTTTTAGAACCCATAAATCGTGTGGGAGGATAACAAGATACCTGCTGCGGCAGAGGTTGGGGAGCGAGTTTCATAAGAGTTTTATGTTTCGGAGGAACCGTAACGATAACATCCTCGCCCTTTCTGCTCTTTCCATTGCAGGAGATGTGACGTTTCGTTTGAATCACATCGATCTTAAAGGGAGAATACAGTTCGTGAACCAGCGGATGGTTAGAGTTTGTCAATACAACAGAGCAGCCCATTTCATGCAGCCGCATCACCATCTTTGCAAGTTCCACATGATCTTCCTCATAGAACTGTTCCTTAGTATACCGTTTGAAATCAGAATATTCAGAAATTGGAAGATAAGGAGGATCCAGAAAAATAAAGTCACCCGGCTTGGCATAATGCTCCAGCACCAGCAAATAATCACCACAAACGATCTCTGCTTTCTGCAAAGCCTTAGATACTGCATGAAGATTTTCTTCATCGCAGATTTTGGGATTTACATACTTTCCGTATGGAACATTGAATTGACCCTTGCGGTTGACACGATACAAACCGTTAAAGCACGTCCGATTGAGATAAATTGTTCTAGCAGCAGCCTCCGCAGGAGGAAGTTCTGTCCACTCTAGCGCACGAACCTGATAAAACATCTCGCTGGTATTTTTGTATTTTTTCAGATAGTCAATCACATCATCGAGATTATTGGCAACCTGACGATACATATTGACCAGTTCCGGGTTGCTGTCTGCTATAATTGCATTTTCAGGCCGCAAGGCAAAGAAAAGTGCACCGCCGCCGAAGAACGGCTCAATATATCTTCCATAGGAGGAAGGAACTTTAGGCAGAAGATCATTCAACATCTGGGTCTTTCCGCCTGCCCATTTCAATATAGGCTTTGCCTGAATATAACTTAAAGTTCTTGCGGTGTTATCCATAGTATGCCATCCTCCTTTCAATCTTCATTTTTAGCAGTTAGTTCCATGATGTCACCAATATCGCATTGAAGTGCTGTGCAGATTTTCACCAGAACATCTGTTGTGACATTTTCATTTTTTCCTAGTTTGGCCATGGAAGTATGGCTGATTCCGGCTGCAACACACAGATCTTTCTTTTTCATATCCCGATCGATCAGCAGCTTCCAGAGCTTTTTGTAACTTACTGACATTGATTTTCTCCTAATGCTTGTTTTCCATCATCTTGGAACTAAATTCCGCAATCGCTGAATTTCAAGCAATAGTATATCATTCTGACAAAGGATACTCAAGAGCCGCTAACAAAAAAGCACAAAATAAAATTCAGCAGAAGCCGAAAAGCCCTCCGCATCTGCTGAATTCTGTATTCTACCTTTTTACACAGGCAGGATTGATACCGCCGCATTTCTGACCTGATACGTCACCCCGCCAGCTTCGCCCCTTGCCTTCCGCTGGCACACCTCCGGGTGCTCCGTAGCAAGGGCATCAAGCTGCTTCTGCAGGGCGGGATTCAGCGTAAACACGCTGCTTGTTCCGTCCTCGCTGGCGTAGATCATGGTTTCCAGCTTAAACATCGTCAATCAGTTCTCCCTCCTCGGATTCGTCAAAGATGGTCGGGTCCCAGTCCTCGTCCTCCTCGATGTCCTGCATCAGGAGCAGCATGTTGGTGTAGCACTCCATCTCAGCACGGACAAAGTAGAACATCTTGTCGTACCAGTCTGCCAGCGTTTCATCCTCCAACTTCCGGCAGAAGTCATACACCAGCTTGTTCTGATTGGGGTCAACCGTCAGCCCGGCAATCTCGTACAGCCGTTTGCGTGTCAGTTCCAGATCGGCGCAGCCATAGGTGTAGAGCAGCTTCTTTTCTTCAAACGTCAGTTTCATAGGCTTGTTCCTCCGTATAAAAAAAGGGTCTGCCCTGTGCAGACCCGATGTAACAAAAAGACCGCCGTGCATTGCGCAGGACGGTCTTGAACTCAGGATTGGAGATAATCCCGGAGTTCCTCAGCGAAAAAGGAGATTTTTGCGATAGCAGCTATCGCTATGTAAGGCAGGACGAAAACCACAAATGCGGTAATCAGCATTTTCAGGACTTCGCCGCCGTCTGCCAGTTTCATGACCCAGCTTGCAAGCGCCACGAAAAAGAACAGTCCCGCCAGCAGATTCGTCAGGATCGTGGAGAAGGTCGTGAGGAAGATGCCCACCCACTGCGCCAGAATCAGCAGCAGAAGTAGCGGAAAAAGGGCAAGTTTCAGCATCCATTTCAGCACAGCCATCGTGGGTACCTCCTTATACAAAAATTAGCTCAAACTTGATGATTTCCTCGGCACGGTTTCGGATGCTGTTCATTCGGCGCACCCATTCCAGTTGATCGGCGGCTTTCAGTGCTTCGGTCACGCCTTCAGCTTCCTGCATCTGCCGGACGGTCAATGCAAGCTGTTCTTCGGATTGTTTGTCCAGCTTGGCAAGGTAGCTACCCAGCTGCCCGGACAGGAGCAGTTGATTGTACCGGATGGGATGATGTTCTTTCAGATACCTTTTATGTAAGCGGCCCCACCGCCCGGTGGGGTGCTGCTCTGTCGGGGCTGCTGCAGTCAAGTTCGGCAGATAGTGGTCATTGACAAGGGTGTAGTCCAGACCGTTGTTGCTGTCGTGGAGCGTGTTCTTTAAGGTAGTCATGCTGCATTATCCTCCTTTGGTTTCGGCGTTGGGGTTGCTTCTGGGTTTGGTTTTAGATTTCCTTTTTTCTTGTGATAGAATTCCAAGGTTTTCTTGTTGTGGTTGACTCTCCTGCACTCATCGGAACAAAATTCCTGCTGGCTGTGTGTAGGCCAGTAGGCGTGGCCGCACACGGCACAGGTGCGCTGCCGGTAGTAGTGAGTTCCTCTCTCGGCTTCTCTATCCGCTTTCTTTTGCTCCAGTCTTGCCTGATTCCAGCATTCCCTTGAGCAGAAAAGCTGTCGGTTGCTCGTAGGTGTAAACACCTTCCCGCAGTGCGGACACGTTTTGGTTTTAATGATTTCGCCACCGTTTTTAGCGATTATCTTTGCTTTTCGCTTTTCTCGATAGGCTTTTTCACGTTTGCGCTGCTTTTCCATGCGCTGCCGTTCTTCCTGCTCCTTCTGCGCTTTCAGTTCGGCAAGTTCTTCCTCGGTATAAGCAATATCGACTTGGCCGACATAGTTGAAATAAATGTCAACCTTTTGTGTGCGGGCATTGCCTGCACCCTCGGCTTCATAAACAACGATTTTATCGACAAGTTCGTTAAACATTGAATCGGAGATTTCTGTTGGATTTTTGCACTTGCGAATCAGCGAAATGAAATGCCGAATATCAGCAGAACTTGATTTATCTTCGGCAATTTCGGATTTCATCGTTTCAATCTGCGATTCCAATTCTGCCTGCTCGCTATCATACTGTGCCATCAGCTGCTTGTACTGTCGTTCGGGCAATAGTCCAGACATAAGATTTTCGTACAGACTACGAATAAGGGCAGAAAGCTCATCATAGCGTTTTTGACAACGTTTCAATTCCGATTGGTTCTGCTTCGGCTTTTCTTCACGTTTCTCTTTCCAAAGTGATTGCAGTTCCAAAGCGATGGTTTCTTCATCTTTTAGAACAAATCTCGAAAAGCGTTTGACCGATGCCAATATCAGGGCTTCAACATTATCGGCACTGATTGAATGGGCAGTACAGCCATTCACCCGACTTGCATATCCACCACAACGATAAGAATATTGAGTAGCCCCATCCTTTTTACTGTAGTGTGTTTGCAAGGTCAATCTTCTGCCGCAGTCGGCACAATACAGATACCCGCTTAAACGGTTGGTGTGCGTTCCCCAAGCAGAAGCACGATTCACTCGGCATCTGCGTTTCTGAACACTATCCCAAAGTTCTTGCGATATAATCGGTTCATGCGTGTTCTGGAAAACGTACTGTTCATCTTCATCTGTTTCTTTTCTCTTGTGAAGTTTGAAATTTGTGCTTACAGATTTTCGTAAAACAGTGTGTCCCAGATATTCCTGCCGACCTAAAATTGTTCTTACGGAGGAGGTGCCCCACAGGTACGGATTGGAGAACTTTGTCCCATTGTACTGCTCCGGGTGATATTTCTTTGCGTATGCAGCAGGAATCAGGACTTTTTCCTCTGTCAACAGTTCTGCGATTGTCCGTGGGCTTTTTCCTTCGTTCGCAAGAAGAAAAATGCGCTTTACGACTTCGGATGCCACCGGATCAACAACAAGTGTCTGCTTGTCGTTCGGCAAACGGTTATATCCATACAGAATAGAGCCGCTGCAACGTTTTCCATCTTTCATCCGGGCATCGAACACAGCCTTGATTTTATTGCTCGTGTCTTTGGCATACCATTCGTTCATAATATTCAAAAACGGAGCAAAATCATTGTCTGAAGCATTGTTGCTGTCGATGCTGTTGTTGATTGCAAGGAATCGGACGTTTTTCTGTGGGAACAGAACTTCCGTATAAAAACCGACTTGCAGATAATTTCGTCCTAAGCGGCTCATATCCTTCACAATAAGCGTTTCGACATTTCCTGCTTCTACCTCTTTTATTAGAGATTGAAAGCCGGGACGATTGAAATTCACACCTGAAAAGCCATCATCTGTAAAATGGCGGATGTTCTTGAAGCCGTTCTTTTGGGCGTAATCTTCCAGATATTTCTTTTGGTTGGTGATGGAATTCGATTCACCAGCAAGATCATCATCTCTTGACAAACGCTCATAGAGTGCGGTAATTTTTGGTTCTTTAGGCATTTGTTCTACCTCCTTTCTTATGGAATCTTTCAATTTAGGACAATCAAGTTTATCGTCCTATTAAAGTATAGCCCTCGGGCGCAAGTTCAATGGCCGTGGTCGTCTCACCGAAGGTGGATGCCCACGCATCAAAATGGGTCAGCCCTTTCTGCTGTAAGGTGTTGTACTGAAGATAACGCATCAGGGTATACATCTCGGTCATGCTGTTGCTCAGGGGCGTACCTGTTGCAAAAATCACGCCACGTCCTCCGGTGATCTCGTCCAAATAGCGGCACTTGCCGAACATATCGCTGGATTTTTGCGCCTCGCTCGTACTCAAACCTGCGACATTACGCATTTTCGTGTACAAGTAGAGGTTCTTAAACGCTTGGCTCTCATCCACAAACAACCTGTCTACGCCCAATTGTTCAAACGTAACCACATCATCTTTACGGTCTGTGCCTTGCAGCTTTTCCAATTTCTGTTTCAAAGACTTGCGCAGCTTTTCCAGCTGCTTTACCGTGAAATGCTCGCCAACCTGCGCTTTCGCTTCTTCGATGGCCTCCTCGATTTCATCCATCTGTTCCTGAATCAGACGCTCCTGTCGTTCTGCGGACAAGGGTATCTTTTCAAACTGGCTGTGTCCGATGATAACCGCATCATAATCACCGGTCGCAATTCTCGCACAGAATTTTTTGCGATTACTGGGTTCAAAATCTTTTTTGCTGGTGACCAGCAGCTTTGCATTGGGGTACAGGCGTAAAAATTCGCTGGCCCATTGTTCCGTCAAATGGTTTGGCACGACAAAAAGACTTTTCTGACACAAGCCCAGACGTTTCAGTTCCATAGCGGAAGCCGCCATCTCAAAGCTCTTGCCGGCACCGACTTCGTGCGCCAAAAGGGTGTTATACCCATACAGCACATGGGCAACCGCATTGCGCTGATGCTCTCGCAAATTGATCTCCGGGTTCATGCCCACAAAATGAATATGACTTCCGTCATACTCACGGGGTCGGGTGCTGTTAAAAAGCTCATTGTACCTCTTCACCAGCAGAGTCCGCCGCTGCGGATCTTTCCAGACCCAGCCAGCGAAAGCATCCTTGATGGCCTGCTGTTTCTGCTGGGCGAGGGTGGTTTCGTTTTGATTCAGCACACGCTTTTCTTTCCCATCCTCCTCGATGGTATCATAAACGCGGCTATCACGCAAATTCAAGGTGTCTTCCAAAATCTTGTAAGCATTGGCCCTGCGGGTACCGTAGGTTTCGGTGGCCATAATGTCACCAAAGCCAGTAGCAGATTTATTGCTGATCCGCCATTCGGAAGTGTAAGGGGAGTAGCGAACGGTGATGGCATTGTTGTAGCGGATACGATAGGGCGGCTGAAAAGTTTCCATCATGAACTGCTGCACAATAGAGGGGGCAAGCCATGTGGCACCCAAACGCACATCAATTTCAGATGCCTCCAGATCTTTGGGCTGTGCCTTGGTCAGTGCGTCCACATTAACCTTGAACTCCGGGTGACTTTCCGCAGCAAGTTGTGCCATCCGTAGTTTATCGCGCACATTACCCGAAAGGTATTCGTCCGCTGTTTGCCAGCCGGCTTCCGGGTCGTCAGCATCCGCAGCAGGGTCTTTGAAAATCACGCCGGACAATTCGGTGGTGATGCGCTCATAGTTACCGGGAGTGCCCAGCAGTTCTGCCATATAAGGCAGGTCTACTTTGCCATGCTCCCCGATGGACACTGCCAGTGCTTCACTGGGGGTATCCACGCTGGTGACAACACGCTCTGGCCGAATCGTCCGCTTGGTAAACATATCTGCCTTGGACTTGAGATTTTTATTCTCGTCCAGATTCTCCAGCGAGCAGAGCAGATAATAGGAGCTGTCATCATCGAACAGGCGGGCATTTTTCTTGTCGTTGATCAGACCGTATTTTGCAGTAAACGCATCGTAGGCATAATTCAGCTTTGCCTGCGATGCCTTGATATCCTCGTCCGGGAAGTCATTCAACTGCTGGTCGATCAACTCGTTGACGATCTGCCGCAGTTCCACCATGCCAGCCACACGGCCTTTGGCGTTGTCGGACAGTTCAATCTGTGTCATGATGGAGTTCTCGCGGTAGTAGATTTCACCATCCACCACAGTATAGCTGAAATTCTTCACGGTAGGGTCTGCGGGCAGAGTTTTGCGCTGCACTTCCGCATCGGCAACGTCCGGAGCGGCAATCTCCACCGCAGTGTACTGGCCCTCGATGTGCTGCACCGCTTCGGTAAGCTGGTCTGCAAGGTTTGCATCTTCGATTGGTGCAACGGTCAGGTCATGGCCGTACTGGGTGCTTTCTAGTTCCAAATTTCCCAGCACCATTTCCGGATGGTCTACAAAATACTGATTGATATTGAAGCCATCTTCGGTCTGCCCCAGCTGCACCCATGCAGGTTCGATGTCTGCAGGGCGGTCACGCTTCTGCAAAAAGAGGATATCCGAAACAACCTCGGTGCTTGCATTTGCCTTAAAAGCGTTGTTTGGTAAGCGGATGGCTCCCAGCAAATCAGCACGTTCCGCCATGTACTTGCGGGCACTGCTGTCTTTGCTGTCCATCGTGAAACGGCTGGTCACGAAAGCAATCACGCCGCCCGGTCGGATCTGGTCGATAGTCTTGGCGAAAAAGTAGTTGTGGATAGAAAAACCCAGTTTGTTGTACGCCTTGTCGTTGACTTTGTACTGACCGAAAGGGACATTACCTACGGCAAGGTCGTAAAAATCTCGGCGGTCGGTGGTTTCAAAGCCAGCAACCGTAATGTCGGCCTGTGGATATAGTTTTTGGGCGATGCGTCCGGTGATGGAATCCAGTTCCACACCATACAGACGGCTGTCAGCCATGCCAGAGGGCAGCATACCGAAAAAGTTGCCAATACCCATGGAAGGCTCCAAGATATTTCCAGACTGGAAGCCCATTTTCTCGACCGCCTCATAAATAGAGCGAATCACCACCGGGGAGGTGTAGTGGGCGTTCAGGGTGCTGGAACGGGCTGCGGCGTATTCCTCCTCGGAAAGCAGTCCTTTCAGTTCGGCGTATTCCTTTGCCCAACTATCTTTGCTAGGGTCAAAGGCATCTGCCAGACCGCCCCAGCCCACATACTGGGAAAGCACCTGCTGCTCCTCGGCGGTGGCA
>OGOR01001471.1_pt1 | contig 13056 bp, 8 predicted proteins | sample 1552771 | NCBI WGS metagenome assembly OGOR01 (sample SAMEA2580124, study PRJEB22360) | human gut metagenome | biome: human gut; feature: human-associated habitat; material: faeces | place: Denmark | collected 2008/2010
ATGGGGGTAGCGATCAGGATGATGGGAGCCATATCCATGATGCAGCCCAGAACCAAGATGATCAGGTCGATCAGCAGAGCGATGATGTAGGGGTTATCGGTGACGCTGGTGATGGCATTTGCAGCCAGATCCGGCACATGCAGCATGGTCAGGCAGTTGCCGAAGACTGCAGAGGTGGCGATCAGGATCAGCACGATGGACAGAGTGTTCACGCACTCATCCAGTGCATGCCAGACACCCTTCCAGTCCAGACCCTTGTAGACGAACACCGACACGAACAGAGAGTAGATAACTGCAATAGCTGCAGACTCGGTAGCGGTGAACACACCGCCAACAACGCCGAACACAACGATAATAACAGCGGCCAGTGCCCAGATGGAAGTGCCCAGCTGTTTAACGAAGCCCTTGATGCTGAACGGAGAGCCCTTGGGGTAATTCTCCTTGACCGAGATGATGTAGGAACCGATCATCAGGACGATGGCCAGCAGAGCACCGGGCAGATAACCTGCCAGGAACAGGCTGCCGACCGAGATGCCGCCGGCAGTGGTGGCATAAATGACCATGTTGTGGCTCGGAGGAACCAGCAGACCCTCGCAGGAGGAGGTGATGGTAACAGCAGTGGAGAAGTCGGCATCGTAGCCCTGATCGACCATCATGGGGATCATGATGGAGCCGATGGAAGCGGTATCTGCAGATGCAGAACCGGAAATACCGCCGAAGAAGTAGGAAGCAACGATGTTGACCATTGCCATGCCGCCGCGCATCCAGCCCACGCAGGCATCAGCCAGAGCGATCAGCTTTTCAGAAATGCCGCCGGAGCCCATGAGCACACCCATGGTGATGAAGAACGGCACAGCCATCAGGCTGAAGGAAGAGATGCCCTTGACCATCAGACGGCAGACATCGGTCAGTGCCTGACCCTGCACCATCATGCACAGCACGCTGGAAAGACCAACGGCGTATGCAATGGGGAAACGCAGGAAGATCATTACAAAGAAGCTGACAAGAAGGACAATGATTGCCAGTGTCTGAACTGTCATATTACACTTCCTCCTTTACAAAAATGCTCTTGATGTGGTTGTACAGTGCCTCGATCTCGAAGATGATCATGGCAACACCGGCCAGCGGCACCGGGAAGTACATCCAGAAGCGGCTCAGCCAGGGCATGGACACGTAGAAGCCGCGGCCGCCCAGAGTGGTGGCATAGTTCCAGCCGACCACCATCATGATGACACCCAGAATACACACGGCAAGATCGGCCAGAATATCCAGCACCTTGACGGCGGTTTTGGGCAGATACACGTCAAACGCAGTCATGCGGATATGGGCACCGCGGCGGATGGCCAGAGCAGCACTCAGCACGGCCATGTAGCTCATGCAGGTCAGCACAACTTCTTCCGACCATGCCGGGTCCGGGATGAACGAGACGTAACGACCGATGACCGACATGGTAGTGATGAGGATATCTGCGATCAGCAGCAGCTTGCAGATAAACAGGACCACTTTGTAGGTGATGTCGTACACCGGCTTGATCTTATCCAAAGTGGTAAAGATTTTCGGCATATGAATTCCTCCATATAAAAAGCCCGGCAGGTCTGCGGGCGTATCCCGTAGTCCCCCGCCGGGCTATATACTATCTCAGAACAGGAAAGGCTTTTTCAATTATGCCTTCATGTCCAGCAGCTGCTGATACAGCTCAGCCTGATCGGAGGTGTTCTCGCTGATGACCTTCTGGCAAGCTTCCTGCCAAGGTGCCTTATCGGGAACATCCACGACATTGCAGCCGGAGCTCTTCAGCTCATCCAGAACCTTGTTCTCAGCGGTCTCGGACAGGTCTGCATTGAAGGCCTGCGTATCAGCACCGGCCTCCATGATGGCAGCCTGCTGGTTCTCGGTCAGCTTGCCCCATGCGTTATCAGTGATAACAGCCTGAACAGCGCCCAGAGTGTGGCCGTCCAGGATCAGGTTGTTGGCAACCTCGGGGAATGCATTGGACTTGTAGTTTGCGATGGGCTGCTCAGCACCATCCACAACGCCGGTCTGCAGTGCGCTGTACAGCTCACCGAAGGAAACGACGGTGGGGTTAGCGCCCAGACCCTCGACCAGGCCGTTCATGACGGGGTCGTTGGACACGCGCAGCTTCAGGCCCTTGAAATCATCAATGCCGGAAACAGGGTTGACCGTGAAGAAGTGACGGAAGCCCTCTTCGCCGTAGAAGACACCACGAACGGGCAGGCCCAGCTCCTGAGGCTCGTTCAGGAACTCAGGTGCCAGATCGCTGTTGGCGAAGTTCCAGAAGTGTGCGCGGTTCTCGAAGGTGAAGGGGATGGACAGCAGCTTGGACTTGTTGCAGCCGTAGCTGGTCAGTGCGAAAGCGGAGATACGGCTGATGTCGATGGAGGTGGAGCCGCCGAGGATAGCGTCCAGAACATCGTTCTCAGAGCCCAGAACTCCGGAAGCCTGCACATCGACGACGACGGAGCCGCCGGTCAGCTCCTCGACCTTCTCCTTGAAGTGGGTAGCGGTCTGACCAACGATGGTATCCAGCGGGTTGACCTCGGCGTAGACCAGAGTCACCTTGGGATCGTTTGCAGCAGCAGTAGCATCACCAGCAGCAGAAGCTGCGGTGGAAGAAGCTGCGGTAGAGGTGGAAGCAGCAGCAGAATTGCTGGAGCCACCACATGCGGTCAGAGCCAGAGCAGCGGCGGAAACACCGGCTGCTGCCAGAAAGCTGCGACGAGTGATCTTTTTCATAATAAATCGTCCTCCTTAAATCTCCCGAACAGCACGGTCTGCACAGGACCCGCATGCCGTTCATTTACTGTACACACTTTAGCAAATTTTTTTAAACGAAACAAGGGCTTTCAAAAAATGTCCTGTTTTTTGAAAAAATGTCAGAATTTCTTTTGTGAAAAATGCCAAGTGCTTTGCTTTTTGTTTGTGCACCTTCGCCTAACAGATGGATACATTTCTGTATTCCAGATAGAAGCAAAGCGCTGGATGCCCTTCCCTTTGGGGTTCAGAGCACACAGCGCTTTGCCGGTTCTTTATTCTGTTTTCCTGATTTCTTTGCCCATCTTTTCCGGGCTTTGCTGTGGGGCTTATGCCTGCCGGATGCGGGCGATCAATTCGCCCTGCTGGGCAAACCGATCATACATCGGCTGCACAGCAGCACGGAACCTTGCCTTTTCTTCTTCGTCCAGCTCTGTCACCTCAATGCCTGCTGCACGCAGATCACTTTCCGATTCCGCCTCCTGCTGCGCCCAGAGCCTGCGCTCCACCTTGGCGCTCTCCCGGGCACACAGGCGGATGATCTCCGGGTAGCGCTCGTCCAGTGCGGCCAGCTTTTCCATCACAGCAGGGCTTGCAAGCTGCACCTCCGGCACGCGGGTATGCTCATCCTTTAAAAAGTAAGGTGCCACCTCGTAGTGACCCATGGCTTCGTAGCTGGGCCAGTTGTTCTCTGCGCCATCGATCTCACCGTTGTGCAGGGCGGCATACACCTTGCTGTACACTACCTTTACCGGCGTTGCGCCGAGGTCGGTGATCATTTCGCTCATCATGTCCGATTCCTGCACGCGGATGGTCAGGCCCTGCAGATCCGCAAGGCCTGTCACCTTCTGCCGGGTGTAGATGCTGCGCACACCGGCATCGAACCATGACAGTCCCGTCAGCTCCAGCGACTCCAGCGTGGAGAGGAACTCGTCGCCGATGGTCCCATCCAGCACGCGCCACATCTGGTCAGCGTCAGTGTAAAGGTACGGCAGCTGCAATACGCTCAGCGCCGGCTCGTACTCTGCCAGCTGGCTGAGGGACACGCGGGAGAAGTCAATGCCGCCAAACTGCATCTGCTGGATCACGCTCTGCTCCGCGCCCAGCTCTCCCCCGCTGTACACCAGCACTTTCACGCGGCCATCGGTGCGCTGGGCCACAAGGTCCGCAAAGGCCAGCGCTGCCTGCGTAGTAGGATAATCCTCCGGCTGGTTCTCCGCATAGCGGAGGATGAGTTCCGGCTGCGGCTCTGCCGCCGTGGGCTCCGGTGCCGTGCAGCCGGTCAGGGCCCCCAGTGCCGCACAGGCCGTGGCCACCCGCCTTGGACTGCGCCGTGCAGCCTGTAACTGCCAGCGCCGGGGCTGCCGCAAGCAGACGCAGCAGCTGACGGCGGGGCACAGCCGCGCCTCCCGGGCTGCCTTTGCCGCTTCCTTCCGGTACTGGGTGGGGGTCATGCCGGTGCGTTTTTTAAAGGTGCGGGCAAAATAGCTGGAATCCTCGTAGCCCACCATGGAAGCTACCTCTGCTGCCGAACGGAACGGGTCGGTGAGCAGCTCCTTGGCAGCGTTGATCCGCAGTTCGGTCAGGCAGTCCAGAAAGTTCATCTTCTGGTACTTCTTGAACTGTGCCGAGAGATACGCCGGGCTGATATGCAGGATCTCGCTCACACTGTCCAGCGAGAGGTCGAACATATAGTTATCCTCCATATACTTGCGCACATGGGCCATGACCAGTGCATTGCGGTCGTTCTCCCCTGCTTCGGCGGCATCGCTCTCCGGATCAGCTTCCGGCTCCGGTTCCACCGGAGCCAGCTCTGCAAGGCGGCGGCCCGCCTCGATCTGACGGATGGCCTTGCGGATGGAAGCTTCCACTTCGTCCGGGTTCACCGGCTTGAGCAGATAATCGCAGGCACCCAGATGCATGGCCTCGTGGGCGTACTGGAACAGACTGTAGGCCGTAACAAAGATCACCTTGCACTCCGGGCGCTGTTCCAGCACGGCGCGGGCTGCATCCAGACCGTTCATACCGGGCATCTCAATGTCCATCAGGATCAGGTCTGCGCCCCACAGCACCGCCGTATCCGCTGCCTTGCGGCCGTTCTCGGCAGTCTCGATGGTCACTTCGTGCTCAAAGCGGCGGGCCACGATGTCCGCCAGCGTTTCCCGTTCCAGTGCTTCATCATCCGCGATCAACAGACGAATCATTCCTCAAACTCCTCCTCATTCTCCACCAATGGCAGATACAGCACCACCGCCGTACCGCGTCCCGGATGGGACCGTATCACAAAGCGGCTGTTCCGATCCAGCAGACGCAGGCGGGCCGCAACATTATAAATGCCGATATGCTCCCAGCGCTCACCGGGCTGGCTGAGCGCCCCGCGCAGCTGTCGTAATTGATCCAGCTGGATGCCCACGCCGTTATCCACCACGCGGATGCACAGCAGTCCCTTCTCCCGCAGAGGGCTCACGCGGATGCGCACCACACCGCCCTCCTCTTTGGGGCAGATGCCGTGCTTGAAGGCATTTTCCACGATGGGCTGTAAAATAAAGGACGGCACCATGGTCTCGGTAAGATCCAGCGAATCGGAAATGCGCCACTCCATACGCACCCGCTCACCAAAGCGGACATGGTAGATGGAGTAATATTCATCCACGATGCGCACCTCACGGGAGAGCGGCACCTGTTCATCGTTGCTCATCAGGCTGTAGCGCAGCAGGTGCGAAAGCGCCATGATGAGCGCCTGCGTACGGTAGGCCGTCTCGGTGCCGGCGGTCTGCTGGATCACATTCAGGGTGTTGAACAGAAAGTGCGGGTCGATCTGGCTGCGCAGCTGCTGCAGCCGGCTGCGCTCCATGCGGTTCTGCAGCTCCAGTGCTTCGGTCTTCTGGCGGTGCAGCTCCCGCTCGATCTCGTTTTTCTCCTGCAGGGTGGTCACCTGCTGGGCCATGGAGTGCTTCATGATGTTGAAGGACTCGGCCAGCTGAGCGATCTCCGGCTGCTTGGGCAGCGGGATATCCGGGGTGTCGAACTCACTTTTGCCAATGGCGCGGGAGGCAGCGATCATCTGCTGCACCGGCGTGAGCAGACGCATGACCATCAAACCGGTAACGCAGCCCAGCGCCACGCACAGCGCCACCACCACCGTCTGCAGCATGGTGATGCGCTCGTTCAGGGCCGAGATGGTGGTGTAGGTGGTCTGGGAATCCTGAATGGCGGTTTCCAGCAATTGCAGGGTGTACTGGCTCAGGTAATCGCCGCAGGGCACCAACTTTGCATAATACAGCTGGGAAGCTGCGGCATCGTTGCCGCTGAGCAGGTCGTTTTCCAGCTCATCCAGCAGGCCGGTGTAGGTCTGATAGACCGTATCCACTGCGCTGTAGAGCACCCGCTGCTCATCGCTGACGCTTTCCAGACTGTTCAGGCTGGTACCGATGCGCCAGAGCCATGCGTTGCAGGTGGAAGATGCCGACTGCAGCCGGTCAATGATCTCCTCCGGCTCGCTGTTCTCCCAGCGGTAGTTCTCCAGCACGGAAATAGAGCTTTCCACACCGCCCTGAAAGCGGCTGATGGCGTTGAAGCAGCCCATCTGCGCGTCCTGTACTGCCTGCACTGCTCTGGACTGGTAGCCATTGAGCGTGAGCTGCATGGCAAAGGCCGCAAAAAATGCTGCCAGACACAAGCCCATGCGCTGCTTGAGGGTGATCTGCCGCTTGCGGTGCTGCAAAGCCTGCCGCCTCCTTTCGTTTGGTAACGATTTATTGTACCACGCTTTGGGCCGGATTGGCAAGGTTTGCATGTTTTTCTCTTGCCTAAACCGCGCAATTGTGGTACGATGCCTGTAAATACAAAGGAGGCGACTTTATGTCCCAGACCATCTCCGTTTCCACCACCATGGGTGAGCAGGGCTTCCGCGATTTTGCCGTGTTCGATGCATTCCATCACCGCAAAGCATGGCTGCGTCCCGCTGTTTTTGCCGCCATCATGCTGGCTTTTGCCGCCGTCTGCCTTTCGCAGCTGGGCAAGCGCCCGGGTGCCGGGCTGCTGGCTGCTGTGCTTGCCATTGTGGGCATCGGCCTGCCGGTGAGCTACTTTTACTCGTTCTTCCGCAGCGTTTCCCGGCAGATCAAACAGATGCACCTGCCGCGTGCCTTCTACCGTGTGGAGCTGGCCGACACCGGCATTGCTGTGTGGATGTACGGCCAGCAAGACAAGCCCGAACCCACCAGCCGCCACACATGGGACAGCTTTTACTGCGCCTACCGCACGGACAATGCGGTGTACCTCTACGTAGAAAAAGAGAAAGCTTACTTACTGAACGACCGCATGGAAGTGGTGTGGAAGTTTTTGGCCGGCATCCTGCCCAAAGAAAAGCTGCACGACTGCAGAAAAGGTTAAACCCCAAAAATATGCACACGCAAAAAAGAACTGCTGACATTTCGTTCAGCAGTTCTTTTCTTTTATAAAGACCCACGCTGCGGCAAAGCAAAGCGCAGCGCGGGTGCGAAGATAGCTTATGTTATTGCGTCAGCCGATCAGCGGGCCAGCGTATACTTGTGCAGAGTCTTGCGCACAGCGCCGGGGCCTGCAAACAGCTCCTTGGCCATTGCCTCGATCTTCTCGCCCAGACCAACGGCATACAGATCCACGCCGAACACGTCAACACGGCTGTACAGCTTCTTCAGGCAGCTGAAGTCCTGCTCGCCTTCCTTGACCTCCAGCGGAGCAACGATGGCCTGCAGCTCAGCCAGCAGCGGATCGGTGGAAGGCTCAAAGGCCTGACCGTTGTCATCGATGCCCTTCAGGTAGCGGGCGTAGCCTGCCAGCACCAGCGGGATCAGGATCAGGTTGCTCTTGTCCAGACCGCGTGCCTCGTAGGCCTTGATGGTCTCACCAAAGCGGATGGCCAGCTTCTGGGAGGTATCGGTAGCGATACGCTGGGGAGCATCGGGCATGAAGGGGTTGGGCAGGCGGCGGTTGATGACAGCGCCGATGAACTCGTAAGGGTTCAGCACGCCGGGATCAACGACCACAGGCATGGCCTCGATATAGCCGATCTTCTGGATGAAAGCACGCAGGTCTTCATCGGCCATCTCGGCGGAGATGAGGGTGTAACCCAGCATGCAGCCATAGATGGACATGGCAGTGTGCAGCGGGTTCAGGCAGGTGCAGACCTTCATCTTCTCGATCTTGTCCACGGTCTCGCGGTCGCAGTACAGCACACCGCCCAGCTCCAGCGGAGGACGGCCATTGGTGTAGTGATCCTCGATGCACAGGTACTGGGTCTCTTCGGCGTTGACGAAGGGAGCGGTAAAGGTGTGCTTCTCGGTGACGATGGTGTAGTTGTCCTCAAAGCCGTCGTCGGCCAGCATCTGCTGGACCTTGGCATCCGGGCGCGGGGTGATCTTGTCGATCATGCTCCACGGGAAGGTGATCTTGGTCTCGTCCTGCACATAGGCAAGGAACTCGGCGGGCACCAGGCCCTGCTCCACCCACTTGGCAGCATAGGCGTGGACAGCGTTCTTGACCTTATCGCCGTTGTGGGAGCAGTTATCCATGCTCTGGACGGTCAGGGGCAGCTTGCCGGCCTTGAAGCGCTCGTACAGCAGAGCAGTGACCTTGCCCATGGCCAGCACGGGGGTCAGGCCGCGCTCCAGATCAGCAGGAGCAACGCCGTAGCCCTTCTCGGTGATGGTGAAGGAGATCATCTGCAGGCTGGGGTTCTGGAAGATCTCCACCAGACGTGCCCAGTCCTCGCCGAAGGAGTAGTCAGCCTTCAGGCTCTCGGTAACGGAAGCCACCACCTTCTTCTCGATCTCGCCGGTGGACTTCAGGCAGACCAGCAGGCTCATATTGTCGTAGGGACGATAAGCCTTGTCGATGATCTCGTAGTCAAAGCTCTCGGCCACGATGACACCGCGGTCATACTTGCCGGTGTTCAGCGCATCGTTCAGGATGGCAGCCGGGAATGCACGGAAGATATTGCCTGCGCCGAAGTGCACCCAGGTGGGTTCGGCGTGGGTCTTGGCCTTGACAGCCTCGATATCGAATTTGGGCAGCTCATAGCCCTTCTCTGCCCACTCGGCGGACAGATTGCCGTTTTTGATCTCAGACAGCTTCATATTTATCAGCCCTTCTTTTTCTCTTCATCCAGACGATCCAGCAGATCCCAGACACCCAGCATGTACTGAACGCCCAGAGCACGGTCATACTTGCCGTAACCAGGGCGGCAGTTGCCGGGGCCTTCCTCCCACAGCTGACGGCCGTGGTCGGGACGGATGTAGCCCTCAAAGCCGCAGTCATGGTAAGCACGCAGCACCTCGATGATGCCGGTCTCGCCGCAGCAGTCGCGGTGAGCAGCCTCGGAGAAGTCGCCGTTGGGGAAGTGGTGGATGTTGCGGATGTGACCAAAGGCAATGCGGTCGCAGTGCTTGCGCACGATCTCGGCACAGTTGTTGTTGGGGTTTGCGTTCAGGCTGCCGGTGCACAGGGTCAGGCAGTTGTACGGATCATCCACCATGCTCAGGAAGCGGTCGATGCTCTGGGCATCCACCAGCAGACGGGGCAGGCCGAAGATATCCCAAGGGGGATCATCCTGATGGATAGCCATTTTGATGCCGCACTCATGGCAGGTGGGCATCAGTGCTTCCAGGAAGTACTTCAGGTTTTCCCACAGCTTTTCCTTGGTGACAGGGGCGTAAGCCTTGAACAGCTCGTCCAGCTTTGCCATACGCTCCGGCTCCCAGCCGGGGAAGGTCATGTTATACTTCTCAGTGAAGGACATGATGTACTCAGCCATAGCCTTGTAATCGCCCTTGATCTTATCCTTCTCATAGAACAGTGCAGTGGAGCCGTCGCCCACGGGGTGGAACAGATCGGTACGGGTCCAGTCGAACACCGGCATGAAGTTGTAGCAGATGACCTTGACACCGAACTTGGACAGATTGCGGATGCACTGCTTGTAGTTCTCGATGTACTTATCGCGGGTGGGCAGGCCGATCTTGATGTCATCGTGGACGTTGACCGACTCGACCACGTCCATGTCGAAGCCGTAGGCGTGGATCTGATCAGCTACCTTCTGGATCTCGTCGATCTCCCAGATCTCGCCGGGCATCTTGTCGTGCAACGCCCAGACGATGCTGGTCACGCCGGGGATCTGCTTGATGTCGCTCAGGCTGATGGGATCGTTGCCCTCGCCATACCAGCGCCAACCCATTTTCATAGGCATAGGAAAATCCTCCTGTTTTATATTTTCTGCTTTGCATTTTCCGCGCAGCCGTGTGCCGCGCTCTTGTACTTATATTCTAGTATATCAGTTGCGTTTTTTCAATGGTCGCTTTGCCGGTTTTTAATGTTTCTTCTTGTATACTTTAGACAAAAAGAACAAAAATCCGTCGGACATCACCCGCCCGACGGATTTTTACACGATTCAAAATGCCGGTTTCAGCGTTTCAGCTTCTGCCGGATGGACGGAGCCAGCACATCCTTGAAATATTCAAAGGTGTCCAATTCCAGAATGGCAGAGCCTGTCAGATAAATGCCCAGACCAACCACCACCTGAATGATCACCGTCAGCAGATCCGGCAGGTGCAGGAAAATGACCAGATACATGCACAGGCCCGCGCCCGCTGCCAGCAGCAGGGTCGGCAGGATATCACGCATCTGTTCCAGATAGCCATAGCCGATCAGCTTTTTGTTGAGCTGTGCATCCAGGATCTGGGTCACAACATTCGTGATCAGCATACCATATGCAATGGCCTCGACGCTGACACGGAATGTTGCCAGCAGAAGAAGGATGCACACCCCTTCGTTCAAAAGCTGACATTTCAGGTAAAGATCGCTGCGGCCCACCGCCTTGGCTGCATTCAGGTTTGCCGTGATGATCGGCCAGCACGCATATCCCAGACAGAACACCCTGAGGAACAGCACACAGGGCAGCCACTTCTCGGTGAGGATCAGGCGCACCAGCGGTTCGGCACAGAACGCAGTGCTCATCATCACCGGCGCAATAATATAGGTACAGGTCTTGATGGAGCGGCGGGTCATGTTCTTGACCTGCGCACGGTCATCCTGCAGTGAGGACATGACCGGGAACAAAACGCTCTCAATGGAAGTATCCACGCTTGACGCGATATTATAAGTCAGGTTATCGCCCTGATTGTAATACGCCAGATCCGCCGAGGTGTACATCTTGCCGATGATCAGGCTGCGCAGGTTGTTGTAGATGACGCTGCTCAGCGACGAGGCCAGCAGCTTCCAGCCATAAGAGAGCAGCCCTTTCAGGTGCTGCCACGAAAACTCCATCTTAGGCCGCCAGGAGGACAGCTTCCACAGCACCAGCGTGTCCACCGTGATATTGGATACCTGCTGCACCACCAGCGCCCAGACTCCAAAGCCCATATAGGCAAGGCCCAGGCCCAGGACCGTGGATACGATCGCGCCCGCAAAGGCGGAATAGAAAAAATACTGGAACTTCATGTTCCGGGTCACATGCGCCTGCTGGATCGTTTTGATGCCGCAGACCGCCACTGTCAGGCTGATGCCGCGAAAGATCGGGGTCATGCTGGGGTCATTGTAGAAAGCAGCCAGATACGGTGCCGCCACGAACATTCCCCCATACAGCACAAAGCTGATCACAATGCTGAAAAAGAACGCCGACGAGTAATCCAGCTCGTCCACTTCCTTCTTCTGCACCAGCGCGGTGCCAATGCCGCAGTCCAGCAGGACATACATGATATTGTTGAACACCGTCACCAGTGCCACCTTGCCGTAATCATCGGGTGTAAGGATGCGCGCCAGAAGGATGGACACCACCGCTGAGATCAGCTGCACACCGCACCGCTCTGCAAAGCGCCAGAAAAAACCGTTTACAATAACATTTTCTTTTTTCTCGTTCATTCCTGCGTCCACTCAAATTCCTTTCAAAAAACCGGTCGGTCTGCACCCTGCGCAGAAATGCATTTCCGCCGTACCCTTATCATCTTCTTCCCTGCTGCCAAAACAACTGAGCAGAGATAGTTAGTTATATAGTATCACACCCATCCATGCATTTCAACCAACATATTCTTAAGAAATGACGGCCCGAAAATTTCATTTAAAAAGAGAAAAAGCGCTTGACTATCTGCCGGGAACGTGGTAATATATTCAAGCAGTCCGCATCACAGTCTTTCACCTCAGAGATTTCAGGGCTGCGAAAACAATACGGTATGCGAGGGTGGCGGAACTGGCAGACGCGCACGTTTGAGGTGCGTGTGGTTTATCCTTGGGGGTTCGAGTCCCCTCCCTCGCACCAAAAACCAGTACACATTGTGTGCTGGTTTTTCTTTTTGTGCGAGGGAGGGGATCTCGAACAAGGCGGCGGCATTTATGCCGCAAGCAAAGCCACAGTGCGGCTTTGCTTAGCCTGCGGGTCCCAACCCGTAGGAATGTCTATCAGGGGTGTACTCATTTTGTACCGGTTTCTTTTTGTGCGAGGGAGGGGACCTCGAACAACACTATTTATTATATAAGAAAGCGCGATGAATTCTGAGAACTCATCGCGCTTTTCTTTGTATGCGGGTAGTGGGGGTCGAACCCACACGCCTTGCGGCACAGGAACCTAAATCCTGCGCGTCTGCCAATTCCACCATACCCGCGTATTCTTCTATTCTGCAGCTGCGGCCAAACCGCCTTAATATAGTATCAGTTCCGGCGGAAAAAGTCAATCACTGCATTGATATTTCCGCCCTTCACAGCGCATACTATCGCCGGACGATCGTATCATTTTCCATGGCGGAAAGGGGCTTTTTGCCGATGCGCAGATCAAAACTACGCCGCGCTGGCAGCATTGCGGCAACTTATCTTCTGGTGGCCGCGCTGGCGGTGCTGGGCTGGCTGTGGCACAGCCTGCCTGCTGAAATTTTGCTGGAACCCGGCCAGACCCTTACCCTGCCCCGTTTTGCCTATGTGCAGCCGCTGCGCACCGCTGGCTCCCGCAACGCGGCCAGCACGCAGGCTGCGGGCAGCTATCAGGCCACTTTGTCCATTGGCGGGTGGCTGCCCGTCAAGACTGTGCGCGCTCTGGTGGAAACACGTCCGGTGGTAACCGTGTGCGGTACGCCTTTCGGCGTTAAGATGTTCTCCGAGGGCGCGCTCATTGTGGGCTTTTCCGACCTGAACACCCCGGACGGCACCGCAAACCCCGCCAAGAAGGCCGGGCTGCGGCTGGGCGACCGGGTGGTGCGCATGGACGACACCCTGACCGAGACGAACGATGCCGTGCACGATGCTCTGGAAACGGCCGCAGGC
>OGOR01001474.1_pt1 | contig 13040 bp, 14 predicted proteins | sample 1552771 | NCBI WGS metagenome assembly OGOR01 (sample SAMEA2580124, study PRJEB22360) | human gut metagenome | biome: human gut; feature: human-associated habitat; material: faeces | place: Denmark | collected 2008/2010
GCTCCGCCGGTTCCAGCCCGGAGACCTGCCCTGACTGCGGCGGCAGAGGCTTTGTCATTCGCCAGCAGCGTACGCCCTTCGGCGTCATGCAGACCCAGCAGCCCTGCTCCCGCTGCGGCGGCAAGGGCAAGCTCATCAAGAACCCCTGCAAGAGCTGCCACGGCAGCGGCACCATCGCGGTCAAGAAGACTCTGGAGGCCAATGTCCCTGCGGGCATCGACGACGATCAGGGCTTCCGCCTCTCGGGCATGGGCAATGCCGGCACCAACGGCGGCCCCGCAGGTGACGTCATCGTGGCGGTGACTGTCCGGCCCAGCGAGGTGTTCCAGCGCGACGAGAACAACATCTACGTCGTCTTCCCCATCACCTACAGTCAGGCTGTCCTGGGCGATACCATCACGGTGCCTTCCATCGACGGCAAGGTCGAGGTCAATGTGCCGGAGGGCACCCAGAGCGGCACCACCTTCCGCCTGCGCGGCAAGGGCGTCCAGTATGTGAATGGCAGAGGCCGCGGTGATATGTACGTCAAGTGCGAGGTCGAGATCCCCAAGAAGCTCAGCCGCACCCAGCGTGAGGCCCTGAAGAAGTTCGAGGGGACCCTGAAAGAGGATAACTACGAAAAGCGCAAGGGCTTCTTCAAAAAGCTGAAGGATATGTTCAATAACTAAATCAACACGTCCATAAACAGGCAGAGGTATCCGGTTCGGGTGCCTCTGCTTTTTGCTTGGGAAAAATGGCTTGACAATATGCTTTATATAACATATAATGAGGGTGGAGAACAAATAAAAATGCGGTGATACGATGAGCTATGAAGTAGAATATTATGAGCTTCCCGATGGCTCAAGACCGGCGGAAGAGTTCATTCTGGCGCAGGACGTGAAAATGCAGGCGAAGATATTTATGGCGCTGGAGTTTCTGGAAGAGAAAGGGCCGATGCTTCGTGAGCCGTTTTCCAAACCGCTGGGTGAGGGCATCTTCGAGGTGCGGGCAAAACAGGGAACAGACATCAGCCGGGTGCTATACTTCTTTGTAGTCGGGAAGAAGGTCATCCTGACCAACGGATTTGTGAAAAAGACCCAGAAGACACCCCCGAGAGAAATCGAAAAAGCCAAGCGGTACAGGGCAGATCATCAGCAGAGAGAGGAGAGCTGAACAATGGGAAAGAATTTCAGAGAGACATTGAACGAGCAGATGAAAGACCCGGAATTCCGTGCAGAGTGGGAAGCGCAGGAGCCGGAACGGCAGATCATGCACGCCATTCTGGAAGGACGGCAGAACTGCAATCTGACACAGGAGCAGCTGGCACAGGTCACGGGGATCAATCAGGCCAATATCAGCCGGTTGGAAAATGGAACCGCCAATCCCTCGCTGCGGACGCTCAAGCGCCTGGCAGAAGGGATGGGCATGGAGCTGAAGCTGGAATTCGTCCCCCGTGTCCAGCCGCAGCACTAAAATAAAAAGAGGGCGGCGGCCCTTCCCTTACGGGAAGAGCCGCCGCCTTTGTTGTTCTTTGGAGTCTCCTGATTTATTAAAGCAGGACAATAGCTGCGTTAATCACAAGGCCAATTCCGGTAGCGGAGGTACCCAGAACCCAACTGGCACACGCAAGGTCATAGAGGAAATTAGATACACTCTTCCCCATATCATTTGCGAAATAGTCCAGACCGTCCTGAGTCCAAGTATTAGGGTTCTTCTTGCGGTAATCACGGATAGCCGTGACGCCCGCAAGCCATGCATAAGGAGGGAAGACCCATGCAGCGATAGCCTGAATAGCACTGGCACCACCGGTGGTATAGGTCATTTCCTCTTCGTTCATCACGCAGTAGGAAGCGGGCAGCATCATGATGTTTTCCATAGTAGCACTCCTTTACGAACAATATCCCAAAACAGCGCGGTGTGCGCCGGTTTGACGAAAGATAGAAGTTCCCGAAAAGCCACAGGGGAACTTACAGGATGAGCAGCAGCGCGCTCAGGGGAGCGAGAGCCACCACCGTACCGGTGGAAACAACGTCACGCAGGAAGTTGGAAGGCGATTTGGACATATCGTCGCTGATGGCGTCCATTGCTCGGCCCATAACGGTGAGAGGATTGCCCCTGCGGTTGCTGTCAACGCTCAGCCAGTCTCTGGCCTGCGAGATGCCCCAGACATAGCTGGATGCCAGAACGGCCACGCCCACGATGGTGACGACGCCGCCAACAGCGCTGCCGCCGGTGGTGTAGGTCATCTCATCGTCAGAAAGCACTGCGTAATCAGCAGGCAATTCCATATATTTCTTCATAAAGAATCACTCCTTCATATCAGCAGACGGCGCACCGCACCGCGCTGCAAAAATCCCTCTTGCAGAGCTAACTTCTCTGACAGCATCATTCTACTACAACGCTGGATTTTGTGCAAGGGTTTTGGACAGAAACCACAAAAACCCGGGAAAATGCATGAAAAACACCTCGGAAGTTTGTGGAAAAATACTGCAATAATTCCTGGTATCAGCCCGCCACGCCGGCCCGGTAGAGGTAGGGGTCGCTCTTGAAGCTGTCGAAACTGTAGAGCACGAGGAGCTGGTCGTAATCGTTGTCCGCGATGAGCTTGTCCAGACCGTAGTTATAATTGCGGAAATCCACCACGTCGATGTCGGCGTAGTTGGCCGTCAGGTAAGGCGCGAAGCAGTTGGCGTAGCTGTCCTTGATGACGAGAATGCGCCCGGTGCCGTCGCCCCTGATGCGGCTCAGGCCGTTGTTGCCGTGGAGGAACATGGCATACTTGTCGTAAACGTCCAGCTTGGCCGTGTCATACAGGCCGGTCGTCTCGCCGTCGGCGGGCTGGCCGGGACCGCTGACCGAGTAGATGGTCAGTTCGTTCGGTAGGTCGTAATAAGTGATGGTGTCCGGTTCTGCGTCCGGCGTCCGCGCCTTGGAGTAGTGGGTGCCGTAGAAGCCGTCTGCCGTCAGCACGGTGTGGGCCGAGGGATCAAAGGGCGTAAGGCCCAGGGTGTCGCAGAGCAGCTTGTAGGCGTAGTATGCGCCGGTGCTCGTCCAGTGGTGGTCGGTGCGGTAGTAGATATATTCGTCCTTGTGGTCGGCGAGGGTCTGCCGCACGTCCACAAAGCGGCCTCCGGCGGCCTGTACGGCATCGGAAAGCGAGTCGAGATAACGGTCCTCGTCCAGCAGCGGAGCCCCCGCAGGGACGTTTTCCGGGTAGATGGCGGACGCCGCAGGCACCAGCATCACGTTGACCTTGCCCGGGTACCGCTGACAGAGCGCTTCCAGCGCGGCAGTGTTCTTGGGCAGGGTGCGCGTCTCGCTGGAAACGAGGCCGTAGGTGCGGGGGAACATCATCTGCTGTTTGCCCAGCAGGATGCCGCCGCTCTGCTCCTTCTGCATCACCTTCGTTTCCACGGTGCTCTGCAGGGCGACCCAGTTGTCACGGCCCGCCACCTGGTCTTTGACGTATTTCGTGTAGGCCGTGAAGAACTTGTTCAGCCCATCAGCCGAGACGCTGGACAGGCTGGGCCGCTGGGAGAGGGTGGTGTTTTCCAGTTCACTGTAGGCCCGGTCCGGCGTGACAAGGTCCAGCAGGAACAGCCCGGCAAAAAACAGGGTGAATGCGATGAGGACCGGATAGCGGAAAATCGAAGCGGAGCGCTTTGAATGTTTGTCCATCGTTCACGCCTCCTCTTAAAAGTTGAAATACAGGAACGGGCTGTTGGTGCTGCCCACGACGTAAGCCATCGAGACCGTCAGCAGCACCAGAATGGTCAGCGCCTTGGTGATGGCATTGCGGGAAAGCAGCTTCCACAGCTTTTCGATGAGCGGGGTGCAGCAGACGACGGAGACCGCCAGCAGTACGCCGTAGTTGCGCAGGAAGTAAAGGGGCATCACGCCGCCGGAAGGGATGAAAAGCTTGCGGAACAGCAGGCCGAACTCCACGCCTGCGTCGTTGCCCACGAACATGGCCCAGCCTACGACCACGAGGAAGAGGGTGTAGATATGGGGCCAGACCCTGCCCTTTTTGAGGTAGGGCAGGAGGAAGAGCTTTTCCAGAGCCAGCAGCACGAAATAGTACAGGCCCCAGCAGATGAAGTTCCAGTTCGCGCCGTGCCAGATGCCGGTGAGCAGTTCGACGACGAACAGGTTGAAGATCTGTCGCTTGAGGCCCTTGCGGTTGCCGCCGAGGGGGATATACACATACTCCCGGAACCAGCCGGACAGCGTCATGTGCCAGCGCCGCCAGAACTCGGTGATGGACGCGGAGATATAGGGGTAGTTGAAGTTCTGGGGGAAGTCGAAGCCCAGCATCCTGCCCATGCCGATGCCCATCAGGGAGTAGCCGGAAAAGTCGAAATAGAGCTGGAGCGAGTAGGCGATGACGCCCAGCCAGACCAGCGGGGTGGAAGCGTTGGCGAGGCCCACGAAGGAGACGGAGGGGCTGTCCGCCACGCCGATGATGTCTGTCCAGAGCGCACCGATGGCGTCGGCCAGCAGGACTTTCTTTGCCAGGCCGAAGGTGAACAGGGTCATGCCATCCTCGATCTGCTTGAGCTCATAGCGGCCTTTGTAGACGTGGAGACGGTCGGAGACGTCCCGGTACTTGACGATGGGGCCGGCGATGAGCTGGGGGAACATGACGACGTAAGCACCGAAATCAATGATGTTATGCTCCGTTTCCACATCCCGGCGGTAGACGTCGATGGTGTAGGAAAGTGTCTGGAAGGTGTAGAAGCTGATGCCCAGCGGCAGTACGCTGATGCCCTGAATGGGCGCAAAACCGGTGCCGAAGATGGCATTGATGCTGCTGAGCACGAAATTTGCATACTTGAAGTAGAAGAGCATCCCGAGACTGCCCGCCAGCGCGATGAGCAGCAGGATGAGACGGGCGGTCTTGTTCTGCTCGAAGCGCTCAAGCCCCAGGCCGCAGAGGTAGTTGATGAGGATGAGCGCCAGCATGACCGGGAAAAAACGCACCTCGCCCCAGCAGTAGAACACGAGGCTGCACAGGAACAGAACGGTATTTTTGAGTTTCGGGGGCGCGAGATAGTACAGCGCCAGTGTGATGGGCAGAAAGCGCAGCAGAAAGATGATGGTGCTGAAGACCACGGCGTCAGCCTCCTTTTAACATTGTGATAAAGCCGAAAAAGGCCGATGCCGCCACGGCACCGGCCCGAGAGAGTCTGTTTATTTGCCCAGAACGTCCTTCACGGCGCTGGTCAGATCAGAAGAGCAGTCGTTTGAGGCAATGACCATCACCACGAGGTCGTCACCGCCGTCGATGATGGCGTTCTCCACGTTGGACTGTGCCTGTGCAAACTCAGCATAGTTGCCGTAGAAAGCCACCTGGTCCTGCTGGTAGGTCTTGAGGGTGTCCATGACGTCCTGTGCCTTGCCAGCGGCGGGCTGGATGGCCAGCACCAGACCGGCGTCGCCGTTGTCGTTGCTCTTGATGCCCTTGTAGCTGGTCACATCGTCGGCTTTCAGGCCAAAGTCGTACTCGATGTTCATGGCCGTTATCTCAAACTGGTTGGAGATGGGGTCAGCCTTGAGCAGGGCGTCTACGGCAGAAGCCACGGCGTCGGAAGCGCCGTTCTCCTCGGCGGAGACGGAAGCAGCAGGCTCAGAGGCGCTCTGGCTGGCAGCCCCGGAGGAGGCTGCGGAGGAGGCCGAAGAGGATGCAGAGGAAGCAGAGCCGCCGCAGCCTGCCAGCAGGACACAGCCCGCAGCCAGCGCAGCAGCAGAAAGGACGAGTTTCAGACGAATATTCATAAAAGATTTCCCTCTTTTGTTGTTAAAATTCTGAGGTCCGGCCGCCCCGAAAACTGTCGGCCCAAAACCCCAAGATAGTCTACCATATCGACGGCAGAATTGCAAACGAAGCGTGAAATTTTAACCTTTTCTTCACCAGTGGATTCAGCCCTCGGCGGCGATGCTCTGCAGAGTCTCGATATACTCCTCAAAGCACAGGCCGCTGGCGTTGATCTTAGCGGCGTTCTCCACGCCCACGTACCGCCAGTGCCAGGGCTCGTAGATGATCTCCGTCTTGTCCTCGGCGTCCTTCGGGTAGCGGAGGATGAAGCCGTAGTCGCCCGCGTGCTCACAGAGCCAGCGGAAGGCGGCGGTCTTCTCGAAGCCCTCGTCCAGACCGGTGTGTTCCGGGCTGTTCAGGTCGGCGGCGAGGCCGCAGTTGTGCTCGGAGTATCCCGGAGGGTTGACAACGGCAGCGGCCTTTTCCTTGGCAGTGGCGTTGTCGTAGCCCTTGTCGAGGTAGTATTTGGTCTTCCGCTCGTAGAGGCTGGTCTGGTACTTGACGCTGCGGTAGCCGCTCTGCATCCAGACGGTCACGCCGTCGGCGGCAGCGGCTTTCTGCATGGAGAGGAAGGCGTCGCAGGCCACGGTCTGCAGCGTCTTGTTGACGGCGGTGGCAGAGCCGCACTCCTTGGTATCAAAAGTATAGTCGTCCGGCATCTTGCTGGTGTGGTTCACCAGCACCATCAGCGGGTCGGCCAGCATGGCGCGGGCCTCGTCGGCGGTGAGGCCAAGGGCGTTGACGGGGGCAGCGGTGTTCTCGGCAGAGCTCACAGCGGGATCGGCGATGCTCTGGGCCGGCATGGAGATGGCGGACGCCGCCGAAGCGCTGGGGACGACGGCATGACGGGTGAGCAGGAAGGAGACGCCGCCTACGGCGACGCAGAGCATCACGGTAAGGCCGGCCACCCGGCGGATGGCGCGGTTACGTCTGCGGCGGCGCACCTCGGCGCGGGTAAGGCGCCGGCGGTGAGGATGAGGAGCAGAGGGATTCATAATGGACCTTCTTTCTTGTTGAGGGTGTGTATATTTTTGCACACGGGCGGACATCCTATTCCCGGGAGGCGAACAGGATGAAAATGTCGGCTGAGGAATACGGGCGCAGGGTGCGCCGGGTCGGCCCGCCCTCGCCGCTGGGCGGGGACTGCCTCTGGGCGTTTGGCGTGGGCGGCGGCATCTGCCTGCTGGGCGAGGTGCTGCGCGGGTGGTATCTGACCATGGGGCTCGACAAAGAGCTGGCCGGGACGCTCACCAGCTGCACGCTGGTGGCGCTGTCGGCATTGCTGACGACGCTGGGCCTCTACCAGAAGCTGGCCGCGAAAGCGGGCGCAGGCACCCTCGTACCCATCACGGGCTTTGCCAATGCGGTGGTCAGTGCGGCCATCGAGTTCAAGACCGAGGGCCGTGTGCTGGGGACCGGCGCGAAAATGTTCATCATCGCCGGGCCGGTCATCGTATACGGCACGCTGGCGGCGGTGGTGTACGGCGCGGTGCTGTGGGTGCTGGGCATGGCGGGTGTGCCTGTGCTGTCATAAACACGGGCAAGTGTGCCATAAGATTGCAGCATGATGTTATTATACAACATTTTATGGAACGTTTTTCATCTATTTTCCACGAAGGAGAAATTTTGCCTATGACGGTCCGGTGCGGGGATACCCTGCTGTTCCAGACACTGCCGGTGATCGCTGCGGGTGCAGCGGTGGGCGGCAAAAAAGAGAGCGAAGGCCCGCTGGCGGCAGAGTTCGACGAGCTGAGCGCAGACAACCGCTTTGGCCAGTCCAGCTGGGAAGCTGCGGAAAAATACCTGCAGCTGCGCGCCGCGCGGCTGTGCCTGCAAAAGGCGGCGCTTCCGCAGGAAAAGGTGCAGCTGGCCCTTGCCGGGGATCTGCAGGCCCAGTGCACGGCATCCAGCTATGCCATGCGGGAGCTGGGCGTGCCCTTTGCCGGGCTGTTCGGGGCCTGCAGCACCATGGCCGAGGGCCTTGCGCTGGGCGCTGCTCTGTGCGAGGGCGGTGCTGCGCGCAATCTGCTGGCCATGGCTTCCAGCCACTTCTGCGCGGCAGAGCGGCAGTTCCGCACGCCGCTGAGCTACGGCGCGGTGCGCACGCCTACGGCCCAGTGGACTGCCACCGCTGCCGGATGCTGCCTTTTGCAGCCGCAGGGCGAAGGCGTTGGCATTGCCGCTGCCACCTTTGGCCGTGTGCAGGATTATCAGGTAAAGGACATCAACAATATGGGGGCTGCCATGGCCCCGGCAGCGGCTTCCACCCTGCTGCACTATTTTAAGGATACCGGCACCGAACCGCAGGAGTTCGACTGCATCTATACCGGCGACCTTGGGCAGGTGGGCAGTCAGCTGCTGCGGGAGCTGCTGGCCGCAGAAGGCTTGCTGATCAAAAACCATGTGGACTGCGGGTGCATCCTGTTCGACGCAAACGAGCAGAGCGTAAAGAGCGGCGGCTCCGGCCCGGGCTGCTGCGCGGCGGTGCTGTGCGGGCACATCCTGCCGCGCCTGCGCCGGGGCAGCCAGAAGCGGGTGCTGTTTACAGCCACCGGGGCCCTGATGAGCCAGACCACCTTTTTGCAGAAGGAGACCATCCCGGCAGTGGCGCATCTGGTGGAGCTGTGTGCGCCGGAAAAGGAGAAGTAAGATGAACTATTTCTGGGCTTTCTGTGTGGGCGGGGCCATCTGCGTGGCGGGACAGCTGCTCATCGACCTGACCGGCCTGACCCCGGCCCGCATCCTGACCGGATATGTGGTGGCGGGCGTGGTGCTTTCGGCCATTGGGTGGTATGCCCCGCTGGCCGAGTTTGCCGGGTGCGGGGCCACGGTTCCCCTGCTGGGCTTCGGCCATCTGCTGGCAAAGGGCGTGCGCACTGCGCTGCAGGAAGAAGGTGCTGTGGGCATCCTCACCGGCGGGCTGACCGCCGCTGCGGCCGGTGTTACCACCAGCCTTGTGTGCGGCGTGGTGTGCAGCTGGGTGGGCAAAAGTCACGACCAGAACTGAAGAAGAAATACACCAGAACATTGTCACGTTGTCCGCCACCCTTCGCTCTGTTTTTCCACAGCACTGCGGTAAACTGTGCAAAACAGGAGGTGATGCGGATGAAGCACCGCTGGACGACCCTTTTGTGGGAGCTTTGGGCTGCACAGGCCTTGTGCGCGGTGGCAGCCCTGCCGCCGGGCAGTGCGTTCCATACATGCCCGGCACTGGCGCTGCCGGGGCTGGCCCTTGCGGCGGCGGTGCCCACGGCATGGGCTGCGTGGGCGCTGCTGGCCGAGCCGCCCGACGGCCTGCCGCCGGAGCAGCTTCTGGAGCAGGTGCCGGGGTTCGATTTTGCCACCCTGTGCGATTTTGAGCGGCCTGCTGCCGTGCCCTGAAAAGCGGGCAAAACAAAAACCCCTGTGCCGGGAACCCGGTACAGAGGTTTTGTTCGTCAATCAGAAAGCGATCAAGCGTTCTTGTTAGCACGCTTTGCCATACGGCTGATCTTGCGGCTAGCGGTGTTCTTCTTGATGACACCCTTAGCGCGAGCCTTGTCGATCGCGGAAACAGCAGCCAGGACGGTTGCGTCCTTGTCAGCGGCATTCGCATCGATGGCAGCGTCTGCCTTCTTGACGACTGTTTTCAGGTTGGTCTTAATGGCCTTGTTGTGAGCCTGCTCTGCAACAGCCTGCACGACACGGTCCTTCTGAGATTTGATGTTAGGCATTCGTTCCACCTCCTTGGCTACCTATAACAGCGCACCTTATGATACCATATTTGCCGTTCCAGCGCAAGCATTTTTTCGATTTTTGTTTCAAAAAGTTTTGATTTTCCCATACTTTTTGTGCCGCGAGGCCCAAAAACCGGCTTTTTGGCGGCAAACAGAGCAGAAAAGAGGGAAAATCATGCGCTTGACAGATATGGCGGACGAGCTCTACACGGCCGCGACGGACCTGCCCGGCGGAGTCCGCGCGGCCACGGCAAAACGGGGCGGCGTGACGGTGACGCGGGTGGAGATCGCCCGGGAGGGCCTCGAGAAGCCCCGGGGGCGGTACGTCACGCTGGAAGTCCCCAGCGTCAGTGTGCTTGACGAGCGGGACGCCGAGGTCATCGAGCAGGCAGCGGACGAGCTGCGGGCGCTTCTGCCGCCGGAGGGGCCGGTGCTGGTGCTGGGCGTGGGCAACCGCCGGGTCACCGCCGACGCCCTCGGCCCCCGCACCGTCCAGAAAATTTTTGTCACGATGGGCGCAGGCCGTCCGCCGGTGAAGGGCATCCGCCCGGTGGCGGCGGTGGCCCCGGGCGTCTCGGCGTCCACCGGTCTGAGCCTGCAGCAGCTGGCCGGTGCGCTGGTGCGGGAAGTGCGGCCCACGGCCCTCATCTGTGTGGACAGCCTCTGCTCGTCGGAACCCCAGCGTCTGGGCCGGACGCTGCAGTTCTCCGACACTGGCCTCTGTCCGGCCCAGCCCGGCAGCAGCAAGCATCTGGACGCGGCCCGTCTGGGCCTGCCGGTGATCGCGGCGGGCATCCCCACCCTGATGATGGCGCAGGAGGGCAAAGACCTCGTGGTGACGCCCCGGGAACTGGACAGCGTCATCGCTCACGGGGCCGCACTGCTGGGCGCGGCCATTAACCGCGCCTTGCAGCCGAGGCTCAGCATCGCCCAGCTCTGCTGGCTGGTGGGATAAAACCAGGCCGTCCATCATATTGTATGGATAAAACAAAAGGGGAGGGGGCAGCTTATGCGCTATGGCGAGGCCGGGCAGAGCCATCTGCTGCCCTTTCTGGGCGCAGCGGCCCTTTTTGCGGCTCTGACCATCATGGCCCACAGCCTTGTGCTGGGGCTGGCGGCAATCATCGCCGGGCCTGTCCCGGCGGCGCAGACGGCGTTCTCCCTGAGCCGAAAGGCCGTCTCCGGCGCGGCACAGGAGGAGGCCGCATCTGTGGCCGAAGCCGCCCCTGAAAGCCCCGGGACTGCCGCCTCTCTGCCCGAAGCCGCCGCCCCGACAGGCGGCATCGAAAGCTATCTTGTGGAGCTTCTGGGTGACGACGCCCGGCCCGAAGGCGCGGGCGCAGTGATTGAAAAAAATTACCCGCAAGGCAGCGGTGAAAAGTACGTTGCCTGCGGCGCGGGCAGCATCAAGAACAACACCCGACAGACTGCGGCGGACATCGCAGCAGAGATACAGGAGCCACTGCCCTTTGGCGTCGAAAAGGACAGCCCTGACCCGCAGATCCTCATCATGCACACCCACGCCACCGAGGACTACCGCCTCTCGGCGGGGCTGTGGTATTCGCCCGGCGACGGCGCCCGCACCACCGACACGAACCTGAATATGTGTGCCGTGGGCCGGGTGATGGCCGACACCCTCAACGCCGCCGGGCTGAACACTCTCCACGACGAGACCCTGAACGACTACCCCAGCTACACCGGCAGCTACGAGAACAGCCGGGCCGTCGTCCAGCGGTACTTGGCCCAGTACCCCAGCATCAAGGTGGTGCTGGACGTCCACCGGGACGCCATCGAGACAGAGGGAGGTTCCCGGATGGCCCCGGTCTGCACCGTGGACGGGCGGCAGGCCGCGCAGGTCATGATCATCTGCGGGTGCGACAACGGCGGCAGCGTCCGGCTGCCGGGCTGGCGGCAGAACCTCCGTTTCGCCGCCGCATGGGAGCGGAGCATGGAGGGGATGTACCCCGGGTTCACCCGGCCGGTGCTGTTCAGCTACCGCTTTTATAATCAGGACCTTACCACCGGCAGTCTGCTCATCGAGATAGGAGGCCACGGCAATAACCTCAACGAGGCCCTCTACGCCGGGCAGCTGGCGGCCAACGGCCTTGTGCAGGCCCTGCTTGGCCCGGATACTTGACGAAACGGCGGCAAAGTGCTATATTTTACTGGTAAATGCAGTGATTGGGAAAAGTAGCGCATCACAACGCCACAGAGAGCGCGGCAGAGCTGGGAGCCGTGCGCGGACGGTGCGTGAACGAACACCCGGGAGCAGCAAACTGAACAGGGCGCAGTGAGAAAAATGCGCCGCCAGTAGGTGCGCCGCAGGCTCAGCGTTAACGGAGCAGCGCTTTTACTTGAGCGCGTGAGCGACCGGACACTTCCGGTAATTCAGGTGGCACCGCGGACATTACAAGACAGCTTGTTCGCCCTGAACTTTCAGGGAGAACAAAGCTGTCTTTTTCATTTTATATCGAAAGGGAGAACAAACACTATGGAACGCACTGAGATCGTTTCGCTGTTCAAAAACACCCCCGCCGACGGAACCGAGATCACCGTTTGCGGTTGGGCAAAGAACATCCGCGACTCCAAGAACATCGGCTTCATCGCCCTGTCGGACGGCGGCTGCTTCAAGACCCTGCAGGTCGTGCTGGAAGCAGGCAAGCTGGCAAACTACGATGAGGTGATCCACACCGGTCTGTACAGCAGCCTGCGCGTCAAGGGCAAGCTGGTGCTCACCCCGCAGGCAAAGCAGCCCTTTGAGCTGAATGCCGACAGTGTGGAGATCCTGGGCGACTGCCCGGCGGACGAGTATCCGCTGCAGAAAAAGAAGATGAGCATGGAATATCTGCGCACCATGCCCACCCTGCGCCCCCGTACCAACACCTTCAACGCCGCTTTCCGCGTGCGCAGCGCCGCTGCCTACGCCATCCACAAGTTCTTCCAGGAGAACGGCTTCGTTTACTCTCACTCTCCGCTGCTCACCTCTTCCGACTGTGAGGGCGCCGGTGAAATGTTCCGCGTGACCACCCTCGACCTTGAGAATGTGCCCAAGAACGAGGACGGCACCGTGGATTACACCCAGGACTTCTTCGAGAAGCCGGTCAACCTGACCGTTTCCGGCCAGCTGGAAGCCGAGGCCATGGCTATGGCATTCGGCAAGGTGTATACCTTCGGCCCCACCTTCCGTGCCGAGAAGAGCTTCACCACCCGTCACGCCGCCGAGTTCTGGATGATCGAGCCGGAGATGGCATTCTGCGATCTGTCCGGCTACATGGACACCGCCGAGGCCATGACCAAGTACGTCATCCGCTACGTGCTGGACAACTGCCCGGATGAAATGGCCTTCTTCAACCAGTTCATCGACAAGGGCCTCATCGAGCGTCTGGAGCTGGTGGCAAACTGCGAGTTTGGCCGCATCAGCTACACCGAGGCCATCGAGATCCTGAAGAAGAACAACAAGAAGTTCCAGTTCCCTGTGGAGTGGGGCGTGGACATCCAGACCGAGCACGAGCGCTACCTGACCGAGGTGG
>OGOR01001481.1_pt1 | contig 12967 bp, 9 predicted proteins | sample 1552771 | NCBI WGS metagenome assembly OGOR01 (sample SAMEA2580124, study PRJEB22360) | human gut metagenome | biome: human gut; feature: human-associated habitat; material: faeces | place: Denmark | collected 2008/2010
TTAAATCCATTGTTTTTATTATTAAATTGTTTCATCGTTACAACGCAACATACCAAGTATCTCTTCTCTTGACAGCGATTGCGCGAAAGCGGTGCAAAGTAACGAATTATTTGCCAGATAGCCAAATGTTTTTGTATATTTGTGGCATATCTAAAAATAGCGAACATGAAACAGACTTATGTAAAGTATCTGATGGTGGCGGCGTTTGCAGGAGGTTTCCTGTTCACTTCCTGCCGGACCGCACGCGAGACTACGGCACAGTATGAAGTAACCAAAGTAGAGGGTAGCATGATAACGATTGATTCTGTTTGGGACACCATTCCCAACGCGAAAGCTGCCGAAATCTTAAAGCCTTATAAGGAAAAGGTGGATGCGATGATGTATGAAGTCATCGGCACCAGTGCGATGAAAATGGACAAAGGAGGTCCCGAAAGTTTACTTTCCAACCTTGTTGCAGGTGTTTTGCAGCAAGCGGCTGTTCAGGTGTTGGGGAAACCTGCTGATATGGGATTGGTAAATATGGGCGGCTTGCGTAGTATCTTGCCCGAAGGAGATATCACGGTAGGAGATGTTTTTGAAATTCTTCCTTTCGAGAACTCCCTTTGTGTATTGACTATGAAAGGGACGGACTTGAGACATCTTTGTGAAGCAATAGCGTCTCTGCATGGCGAAGGAGTGAGCGGTGTCCGTCTTGAAATCACAAAAGACGGAAAGCTGCTGAACGCATTTATTGCCGGAAAACCGCTAAAAGATGACCAGCTTTACACAGTGGCTACTATCGACTATCTGGCAGACGGAAACGGACGAATGGATGCTTTCCTGCAGGCAGAAAAGAGAGTATGCCCCGAAAATGCTACCTTACGCGGACTATTTCTTGATTATGTACGCAAACAAACAGCCGAAGGCAAAGTGATTACCTCCAAACTAGACGGACGTATTACGATAAAATAAAAAAAGGAGAATCTAAAAATATTGAATATGAAAAGATTTCAGATATTATTCCTGCTATGTCTTGCATTGAGTTTCACTTTTTCAATCTTTGCGCAGGATACCAAAGAAGTTATCATTTTACAAACAAGCGATGTGCATAGCCGTATCGAACCTATCAATCAGAAGGGCGACGGATATTATAACAAAGGTGGTTTTGTCCGTCGGGCTGCTTTTCTCGAACAGTTCCGCAAAGAGCATAAGAATGTATTGCTTTTCGATTGCGGAGATATTTCCCAGGGGACACCTTATTATAATATGTTCCGCGGAGAAGTGGAAGTCAAACTGATGAATGAAATGGGCTATGACGCAATGACGATCGGTAACCATGAGTTTGATTTCGATGTGGATAATATGGCCCGCATTTTCAAGATGGCTGATTTTCCGGTCGTTTGTGCCAACTATAATCTGGATGCTACGGTATTGAAAGATATAGTTAAACCCTACGTCGTTCTTGAGAAATATGGTTTGAGAATTGGTGTGTTTGGCCTTGGAACCCAACCCGAAGGGATGATTCAGGCTAATAAATGCGAAGGAGTCGTTTATGAAGATCCTGTCCGCGTATCCAACGAAATAGCTGCTTTGTTGAAAGACGAAGAAGGTTGTGATTTGGTAGTATGCCTGTCTCATCTGGGCATTCAAATGGATGAACATCTGGTTGCCGGAACACGCAATATCGACGTGATTCTGGGCGGGCACTCTCATACATTTATGAAAGGCCCCAAAACATACTTGAATATGGACGGAAAAGAGGTGCCTGTTATGCACACGGGAAAAAATGGTGTTCGTGTAGGCCGTCTCGATTTGACATTGAAACATAAATGAAGATAATTCCCTCAATAGTAACGCTTTTATTCCTTATCGCGGTCGGTACAGTTTCGAGTCCGGCGCAGAATGCTACAACCGTTGAACCTCTGCTGGTGTACAAAGCCCTTCAAGACAAGGACTGTCAGCACTGGGTTGATTCGGTTATGGATAAACTTTCCTTTAAAGAAAAGGTAGGTCAGTTGTTCATCTATACCATTGCTCCGGTAGACACCAAACGAAACTTGGAACTGCTGCGCGAAGTCATCGACACTTATAAAGTAGGCGGCCTTCTCTTTTCCGGAGGGAAGATGCAAAACCAGGTCGAACTGACGAACCGGGCGCAGCGACAAGCCAAAGTCCCTTTGATGATTACCTTTGATGGAGAATGGGGATTGGCCATGCGTCTGCGTGGTACGCCTGTCTTCCCGCGAAATATGGTGCTGGGATGTATCCGCGACAACCGGCTGCTTTATGAGTATGGACGTGAAGTTGCCCGTCAATGCCGGCAGATTGGAGTACAGGTAAACTTCGCTCCGGTGGCGGACGTGAATATAAACCCTAAAAATCCCGTCATCAATACCCGTTCTTTTGGAGAAGATCCGATCCAAGTGGCTGATAAGGTAATCGCTTATGCTTCCGGTTTGGAAGGTGGAGGGGTGTTATCTGTGTGCAAACACTTTCCCGGACACGGAGATACCGATGTCGATTCGCATAAAGCGCTTCCGGTACTTCCTTTCACTCGCGAGCGTCTGGATAGTGTGGAGCTTTATCCGTTTAAAGAGGCCATCCGTGCCGGACTGGGCGGTATGATGGTAGGCCATTTGCAAGTGCCGGTGATTGAACCTATTGGCGGACTTCCGTCTTCCTTGTCCCGCAATGTCGTGTATGATTTGCTGACCGATGAACTAGCGTTCAAAGGCCTGATATTTACCGACGCACTTGCTATGAAAGGCGTGGCAGGAAATGGAAATGTCAGTTTGCAAGCTTTGAAAGCAGGTAATGACATGGTACTGTCTCCCCGGAACCTAAAGGAAGAGATACCAGCCGTACTGGAAGCTGTTGAAAAAGGGGAACTAAGCCGTGAAGAGATTGAAAGCAAATGCCGCAAAGTCTTGACTTATAAATATGTGTTGGGACTTAAGAAGAAGTCGTATGTACAATTATCCGGTTTGGAACAACGCATTAACAGTCCGCAGACACGTGACTTGGTTCGCCGGTTGAATCTAGCGGCAATAACCGTTTTGAACAATAAGAATCATATCCTCCCCCTACATACAGACAAGGAGCAGGCGATTGCACTGCTCGAAGTGGGAGATCCCGGAGAAACCGATGTATTGGCCAAACAACTTTCCCGTTATACATCTTTGGTACGTTTTCCCCTTCGCGCCAATCAGACAGAAGAGGAAAATCAACGGTTGCGTGATTCTCTGTCTACCTATAAACGAATCATTTTAGCCATTAGCGAACAGCGGTTGGCTTCTTATCAGCCTTTCTTTGCGAAGTTTGCTCCTCAAAGTCCGGCTATTTATCTGTTTTTTACTCCGGGGAAGATGATGTTGCAGATTCAGCGGGCCGTGTCTCATGCTTCGGCAGTCGTGTTGGGGCACAGTTATAATGGAGACGTGCAGCGTCAGGTAGCAGATGTGTTATTTGCCAAGGCATCCGCAGACGGACAGTTGTCGGCAAGCTTGGGAGAACTGTTTCCAACGGGAGCAGGAGTGACCATTACCCCCAAGACGCCATTGCATTTCGTGCCGGAAGAATACGGGCTTTCTTCTACTCATCTAAAGCGCATCGATTCCATCGCATTAGACGGTATTCGCCAGGGAGCTTATCCCGGTTGTCAGGTGGTAGTGTTGAAAAACGGCCATGTCATGTTCGACAAGTCTTTCGGCACTTATACGGGCAAAGGAAGTCCGCGTGTCGAATCTACGAATATCTACGATCTGGCTTCCCTCTCGAAGACGACGGGCACTTTGCTTGCCATCATGAAACTCTACGATAAGGGACGTTTCAATCTGACAGATAAGATTTCGGATCATTTGCCGTTTTTGCAACATACCGATAAGAAAGATATAACGATTCAGGAAATCCTGTATCATCAGTCCGGTTTACCTTCTTGGATTCCTTTCTACCAAGAAGCCATCGATAAAGATAGTTATGACGGAAGATTGTTCAGCGCACGCAAAGACGCTCATCATCCGTTACAGTTGGGAACGGCTTCATGGGCGAATCCGAAATTCAAATTCAAAAGTGAATACGTCTCTCCCGTCAAGACCGGTGATTACACTGTTCAAATCTGCGATAGCTTGTGGCTAAACCGCTCCTTCCGGAAGGTGATAGAAGAGAAAATAGCAGAAGCTCCGTTAAAGCAGAAACGCTATGTATATAGTGATGTCGGATTCATTCTGTTGGGGATGTTGGTAGAACAATTGGCCGGTATGCCTATGGAAGCCTATCTGCAACGTGAGTTTTACGGACCGATGGGGTTGGAGCATACGGGCTACTTGCCTTTACGCCGTTTTGCCAAATCGGAAATTGTCCCTTCCAACAAAGACCGTTTCTTGCGTAAAGAGACTTTGCAGGGATTTGTGCATGATGAGGCTTCCGCTTTCTTTGGCGGGTTGGCCGGAAATGCCGGACTTTTCTCTACTGCCCGTGATGTAGCCCGTGTTTATCAGATGTTGCTGAATGGAGGAGAAATAGACGGTCAACGCTATCTAAGCAAAGAAACCTGTCAGCTGTTTACTACTGAAACCTCAAAAATCAGCCGACGTGGCTTGGGCTTTGACAAACCGGATGCTGATGATCCGAAGAAAGGAAATTGTGCTCCTGCCGCACCTGCCGAAGTGTACGGTCATACCGGCTTTACCGGTACATGCGCATGGGTAGACCCGGTCAATGAACTGGTCTATGTATTTCTTAGCAACCGGATTTATCCGGATGTAACAAATCGCAAGCTGAATCAACTGCACATTCGTGAGCGAATACAAGGAGCTATTTATGATGCGATGAAAAAGAAATAATGATTCCGGACTGGATGGGATGTCAAATGAAATGCCCTTCTACTTGCAAAAGTAGAAGGGCATTCTTTGTATTATTAACGTAATATTCTGATAGTTGCAGTTCTTTTTAGAAGGATACACCCAAGCGGAAGCCGAAGTTGCTCAATCCATCTACACTGTAATGCAGTACGTCAGCCTTGTTGGTACCATAGCTGTAGTACAAAGCAAAGTGCAAGCCCGGTCCGTAAACCCATGGGAATACATTGATACCTACTTCAGGAGAAGCATAGAATCCCCAACTGTTTTCTCTTGCTTCCAACATGCTGAAATTAGAGCGGATTTTAGCATATTCAGCACCTAATTTAGCACTGACGTATGGTTGAAAGGCTCCACCGCGATTCCACTGGTAACGTGCAGCAGCACCGAAAGGCAATTGGAAAATGGTATGTTGCTGATCGGTAGTCACTTCACCGGCGCCCATCTGGAAGGTTTCGCGACCTACATATTCGTGGTTACTGTGATAGTTGAGGAAAAGACCCAAGCCGATGTTAGGAGTCACGAAATAACCACCTTCGAAGTTCATACCCCAACCGCTTGCTTTATCTGCAAAATGATTACTTAGCGGAGCATTGAACTGCCAGTCGATATTCGCATATCCATTGTCCGATAGCTGTGCCTTAGCCGGCATGGCGAAGGCGATGGCAATAGCCGCTAAGGCTACTACCTTGAAGTATATATTTTTTCTTGTTTTCATAACAGTTGTAGTTGTTTATTTGTTAGTAAGATAAGGTGACTGAGTAAAGGATTGGTTGACAGCTTCTACTGCAAGAGTACGGTTGACAGCTTTGGAACCAGTCTCAAATCCGGTCAGATAACTTGTCCATACAACAGGCAGTTTTTTATTGTCGCCTTGTTCAGCTTTCAAGTTTACCATTTCCGTCAGGAAGGAATTGGTACTATAACTATAAGTTACAGCATACGGGTAGTACCATCCACCACCCCAGTTGCCACCCCAGTAGCCAGGGCCCCAATATCCGGGATAACCCCACCACCATTCAGGTTGTGTGTAGCTGGTGAAATAATAAGTACTTGCGATGTAGCTTACCTGAATACCAAGATCTGCGCTTTCCTGGTCAGGTGCTGCTGCGTAACCTCTAGCTTCCATATTGTCTGTATAAGCTGCCAGAATTTGTTCTGCGCCTTCACCTTCGAGATATTCCGGTTCTTTACTGTCACTGATAACCAGAATCTGGGGTGCCAGATAGAATGTAGGAACTTTGAAATCGGCTTTCTTGTCGTAGTTAGTGTATACCAGATAATTGTCATCCAGCTTACCCATGTCCGGGTCTTTTTCACATGAAGCGAGTGCAAAGACCGCCAATAAAATAGGAATTAATTTCTTCATATCTTTTATAATGTTTAGGTTATATAAAAATCACGCCCAGGTACCTTGGGCTTTTGATACAAACAACAAGAAAGGTGGAAAAAGGTTCGCGTGGAAATTTCTTTTGCCGGAAAATTAACATATTTCTTTGGCCCGGCGGAAAGAAAAACGGTGAGCGCTCTGCCCTATTATCAGGGAGTTTGCTCACCGTTTATTATTTACAGATATTTATTTGAAAAAATCCGTTTATTAAAACAGAGGTTTTAGTAGATCCGGTATTTCTACCTTATCAAGTTCCAGTTCAGTTACCCGTTGTTTACCCAATTGAGTCAGATGGAAATACATCTGTCTCCGGTCTTCACTTCCGAGTGATCGGACGATCAGCCCTTTTTCCTCCAGTATCCGCAGCATTTTAGATGTGTGTGAGGGGCTTAGTTCGGTTTGCTTGGACAGGTTGGTAGCCGTCACTTTGTCCGAAGCCTCTTTGAGGGCACACAATATCATTGCTTCATTGAGCGATATCTGGTACATTTTTTCAAATGCTGTTTCAAAGTTACCTATTGCTTTGAATACATCACGCATTGCACATATTGTTTTCATACATTATTTAAATATTTCATTCGTTCATTTTTTAAATAAATAGATTAACGTTTGCGTTATCCGCCCGTTCCATATATGTTGCTACGCCGCCAATGGTCACCTCGTCCAGGAGTTCTTCTTGTTTGACTCCCATCACGTCCATTGACATCTGGCAAGCAATAAATTCCACACCGTTTTCCAGCGCTTGCTGGCGCAGGGATTCCAGTGAATCAATCCCTTTTTTGTTCATGATATACCGCATCATTTTTCCACCTATTCCGCCCATACTCATCTTAGAAAGTTTCAGCTTTTTGGAGCTGGAAGGCAGCATCATGCCAAACATTTTTCCGAAAATATCCTTTTCGGTTTCCGGTTTGTGCAACTTCTTGATGACGTTCAGTCCCCAGAACGTAAAGAAGATGGTGACTTTTTGTCCTGTAGCAGCTGCGCCATTTGCGAGCACAAAGGTAGCTAAAGCTTTATCTAAATCATCACTAAACATGATGAATGTTTTTCCTTTGCCCTCACATGAAGTAACAATATTGCATGATTTTGGTTCTCCTTTTTCTATGACAACAATAGATTTTCCTCCGGAGCTGTCTCTCGAAATCAGTTGATTGCCCGTTGAACTGCACCATGCGGCAGCGTCACGCGGAAATCCTGGATCGGTTGAGGTGATTTCTACCCGTTCACCTGATGCCAGTGTATCCATTGTTTTCTTCATTTTCAAAATCGGGCCGGGACATTGTAACCCGCAAGCGTCTACCCGAATTGTTTTAGCGGGGCTTGCAGGGGCGTCTGCGGTGACGGCAGCAGCGGCAGTAACCGTGGTATCTGAAACCTTAGCAACCGCAGGTTGCTTGGCTTGGGGAGCACTCCCCTGTTGTGCGGGTGATTCGTCTATTTCATTTCCATTATTTTCTCGTATGATAATCGGAGCAGTGGCAGCCCGGTAAGTCTTCAGTCCTCCCGAGAGATTACGTACCTTGTCAAATCCATGTTGAGTCAATATCCGGTAAGCAAGATACCCTCGTAGCCCGACAGCGCAGAAGGTATAAATCATTTTATCTTTCGGCAGTTCGGCCAGCCGGTCACGAAGCTCATCCAGCGGAATATTCACGGCACCCGGTAAGCTGCCTAAAGAATATTCGTCCGGGGTGCGGACATCCAGCAGGAACTTATTTTCCATTTCAATGTCCCGCAACTCTCTCCAATATACCGGATTGGTTTTGCCGGTAATGATGTCTTCCGCTACATATCCTGCCAGTGCTACCGGATCTTTGGCCGAAGAGAACGGAGGAGCATACGCTTGTTCCACTTTCATCAGGTCGTAGATCGTTCCCTCGTGTTTGATGACAAGCGCGAGTTCGTCAATCCGTTTGTCCACTTCGTCGTAACCGACGATTTGCCCGCCGTACAATCTTCCTGTCTTTTTATCGAAAGTGATCTTGATACTCATCGGCATGGCATCTGGATAGTAGCCGGCATGAGAGGCGGGATGGATGGTAGACGACATATAGTCTATCTCTTCCTGGCGCAGGCGCTTGCCGGGTAAACCGGTTGAAGCAACGGTCATGTCGAAAACTTTTGCGATTGAAGTGCCGATAGAACCCTCGTAAGGTATTTTTGCCCCGAGAACGTTGTCTGCAACGATGCGTCCCTGACGGTTGGCAGGTCCGGCAAGATAGTTGAGCCAAGGTTTTCCGGTGATCGGATGGCGGAACTCGATTGCGTCACCGATAGCATAAATCGATTCATCAGACGTTTGCAGGTAATCATTCACGGCAATACCTCCTGCAGGGCCGATAGTCAGTTCGGCAGCTCGTGCCAGACTGGTTTCCGGGCGTACTCCGATCGACAGGATAACAATATCGGCAGAAATGGACTGACCATTTTTGAATGTTACTTTCAACCCTTTTCCCTCCCGGCTAAAAGAGGCGACAGCTTGTTCCAGATAAAGATTGACTCCTTTATCCATCAAGTGCTGGTGAACGAGCGATGCCATCGAGAAGTCTATAGGAGCCATCACTTGATTGCCCATTTCCACAATCGACACTTTCGCTCCCTGTGTATGTAAGTTTTCCGCCATTTCCAGACCAATAAATCCGGCTCCTACGATAACGGCTTTTCGCGGAGCGTGGCTCTTGATATATTCTTTGATCCGATCTGTGTCGGTAACATTCCTTAGCGTGAAGATTCCGCTAAGGTCGATTCCCGGAAGGGGAGGACGTACCGGGGAAGCTCCGGTGGAGATGACTAATTTATCGTAGCTCTCCTCATAAGTGTCTTCACTGCTTTGCCGGATGGTCACTGTCTTTCTTTTCCGGTCAATGAAAATCGCTTCATTTTCTGTACGTACATCCACGCGGAAGCGTGTAGAGAAGGCTTCGGGCGTTTGCACGAACAATTTATCCCGTTCCTCTATCACTCCTCCTATATAATAAGGAAGGCCGCAATTGGCGTATGATATATACTTTCCTTTTTCCAAAAGGATAATTTCTGCTGTTTCATCTACTCGTCTGATTCGGGCAGCAGTGGTGGCTCCTCCTGCAACTCCCCCAATAATAATTATTTTCATCTGTTTATAGTGTAAATAGTTTCCTATGGAAATAACAAACTGTATGGAAGAAATGTTCATGGATTCAGATAAAAAAACTATATTTGCGCACCCTGTTTTTCATTCTTCTATATTAATGTAGACAAATTGTATGAATAAAATTCTTATTATTGACGATGAAGTCCAGATTCGCAGCCTTTTAGCTCGTATGCTGGAACTTGAGGGTTATGAAGTGTGTCAGGCAGGTGATTGCAAAACTGCTGTCAGACAACTGGAAATTCAATCGCCCGACGTAGCTTTATGCGATGTTTTTCTTCCTGATGGAAACGGAGTGGATCTAGTTTTGAATATCAAAAAAATAGCTCCCAATGTAGAAGTGATTCTTCTTACTGCCCACGGCAATATCCCCGACGGAGTCCAGGCTATCAAAAACGGTGCATTTGATTATATAACGAAAGGAGATGATAATAACAAGATTATCCCTCTCATTAGTCGTGCCGTAGAGAAAGCAAAAATGAATGTCCGTTTGGAAAAACTAGAAAAGAAAGTCGGGCAGATGTACTCGTTCGATTCTATTCTGGGTGAGTCAAAGGTGTTGAAAGAAGCTGTATCTCTGGCGCAGAAAGTGTCTGTGACAGATGTTCCCGTATTACTGACGGGGGAAACAGGAACAGGAAAGGAAGTCTTCGCGCAAGCTATACATTATAGTAGTAAACGGAGCAAACAGAATTTTGTGGCAGTCAACTGTTCATCTTTCAGCAAAGAACTGCTCGAAAGCGAGATGTTCGGACATAAGGCTGGTTCGTTTACCGGTGCGTTGAAAGATAAGAAAGGGCTTTTTGAAGAGGCCAATAACGGAACGATCTTTCTGGATGAAATCGGGGAGATGGCTTTCGAATTGCAGGCAAAGTTACTGCGTATCCTCGAAACAGGAGAATATATAAAGATAGGTGATACCAAGCCGACACGGGTAAATGTGCGTATCATCGCTGCCACTAACCGCAATTTGCAGGAGGAGATCAAAGCCGGACATTTCCGTGAGGACTTGTTTTATCGTCTTTCGGTTTTTCAGGTGCATCTTCCTTCGCTTCGCGAACGTACCGGTGATATCAGAATTCTTGCAACTGCTTTTGCCAAAAGTTTCTCCGAAAAACTTTCGTATGCCATCAATGAGATGACTCCTGCTTTTCTGGAAGCGCTGGAACAACAGCCGTGGAAAGGGAATATCCGTGAGTTGAGAAACGTGATTGAGCGTAGCCTGATTGTTTGCGAAGGTGGACGACTGGATATCTGCGACCTTCCTTTGGAAATCCAGAACACTCATTATGAATGTTCGGACGATAGTACAGGTGGTTTTGAACTGGCTGCAATGGAGCGCAGGCATATTGCGCGTGTGTTGGAATATACGAAAGGGAATAAAACGGAAGCTGCCCGCTTGTTGAAAATCGGACTTACTACGCTGTATCGAAAGATAGAGGAATATAAAATCTGAATATATTTTTCTTATAAAGTGGCCGATCCTTATAAAGTGGTTGACTAAAAAGAAACAACTCTTTACCACCCTCTATATGGGGATGAAGTGCATCTCAAAAGTTGGAAACAAGATTTTTGAGATGCACTTTATTTGAATCAGGCCGCGCACTGGTTTTCGAGAAATTGTTTGGATAGCGAACTGATTAGTTTATTTTTATATGTGCTGTGCACGGATAGTGTGAAACAATGATCGCTTCCCCCATAAGAAATGAGAGATATAGGGATGTCTTTGATGGTATCCATAATATGGCTTTCTACTTGGGTACGTTCCCAATGAAGTGAGCCGATGATGTGTATTACAGACATGTTTTCATCCGCAATCATTTCGGCATATTTATATAGTTCCTTTTGGATGATTCGTAACGTGTCCCGACTGGCTGTCAATATCATTGAAACGGATACATTGGATGAGGCCATTGAGATGACATTAATTTGATATTTGTTGATAACTTCCAATATTTTACCTATAAACAAATAGCCGGGCAATACATTCAATGAGGTGAAACGCACAAAAGTAACCGAATCCTGTGAGAGAATGGCTTTGACACTGTTTCCTGCGTCATGAGAAGAGATATAGAGCCGTTCCGTTGTCAGGTCGTGCGGGTCGGTCAGGCGGATAACTATGTTGGAGCGTGCCGCAAGGGTGACGCAGTCTGCATAGAGCAGATGTACTCCGCTGTTAATCAGTTGTTCTGCTTCTGTATAAGTAAGAGAATGTTGCTCCCTCCGGCAGTTCCGGTTTGCATAAATATGGTTGATGGGAGTAGATAAAAGTATTTCGTCGGCTTTGAACAGGGCGGCAAGCACTGTGGCATAGTAATCATTACGTTGTTCGTTCATGAAGTCTATTTCACCATACACGTTTCTGCAAATGGAAAGTGGGGCGATAAAAATATCTACATTCCGGTTTTCATCGATATATGATTGGATAGATTCCTGGATATATGGAATGTCCGGTTTCCTTTCCAGATTGAGCTGCATAAATTTGCCGGTATCTAAAGTCCGGGCCCGAAGTCCTTGTTGACGTAAGCAATAAGTAAGTAAATCGCCGGATAATCCGTATACCTCGGCTTTTATCATTTTATCAATCAGGAAATCTGCTTTGTCCTCCACAAGTATATGTATTTTCTTTATGCATTCTTGAATCCGGGTTTTCATTTCCTGATTGAGTTGCGGATCTGTGAGTAGATGATTGGCAAGGGTGCAGCAATACTCCCCGATGATATTGACTGTGGCATGGGAAACTTCATCTTCTTCGTGAAACCAACTGGCGGAAATAGACTGTAACCATTCCTGCAATGGTGTCAATGTAGGAACTACAGCTACATAAGGATGTTCGTTTTGAATACAATTGATTACCTGTCTTATTTCATCTTCATCTTTTATTTTCTCGAATTTGCAAATTTTCATTGTTATCTGGTTATTTATTGGTTACTACTCTTTTCAAAATGATATGCTTTTTTCAAAAGAGAAACCGCGGCGGCATCGCTTGATGGGGCGCTATACCCAAAAACAGTAAACATGAATGATTCATTCAGGGCAGCATCGACGGCTTCCCAACTTTTTCTAATAAAGGGGTCGTTAGAGTAATTCTTTTCTTTTACAGGATATAGTAGTCTGGTTGGCACAAACGGTTTATGACACTTAGGACATTCTGCGTCACATGCGCCGTATTCAACATCTTTTTCGCAATAACCAATATCGGTATTACCGTGTAAGCAGAGGATATGGGGAAGATTTGTAGTAAATCTATAGGAATAACATCTTTTGTAGGCCTGAATTAGAAGTGGATCCCAGTTAAATGTAGCAATTACGTCTTTACCGGTTAAGCTTAAAATAAGATAGTCGTATATTGTGGGATAATCTGGAAGTTCCAGAGATGCGAAATAATCATAGAGCGATTTCTCAATTACTTGGACAACGTCTTTGCATTCTGGTCTTGAAGCAAGCTCTGAATAGATATCTTCGAGATTTTTACTGGATGTGTGTAAGTCAACATTCTTTAGGATGTAATCCATTCCAAGCTCGGAAAACAAATTGTTCATAACAGAAGATTTTTTGCCGTTTTTATCTCCATTTGGGATGGCTGCCATTGTGGCACCAGCACCAAGCAAA
>OGOR01001482.1_pt1 | contig 12960 bp, 7 predicted proteins | sample 1552771 | NCBI WGS metagenome assembly OGOR01 (sample SAMEA2580124, study PRJEB22360) | human gut metagenome | biome: human gut; feature: human-associated habitat; material: faeces | place: Denmark | collected 2008/2010
GTCGACGGTTACAGTGTTGTCGACTAACCAGATTTTCAATACATTCTTCATTATTCAATTTATTAGTAAAAAAGTTATTTTGTTGTATTCAACTATAAACTACGGACATATTCGACATCAGCCAGTCCGAAATGACTGACAACTGTTTGATTACTCATTCTGATGTACTACTTTATTATCAAAAGAATAAATAATAGCCACCAGAAAAGCTTTATGGATTCTCGACATGGAGAATTAGCATTTTAGGCTGTTACCAGTCTTTACGGAAATAAGTATTACTAGGATCATTTCCTACAACACCTGACTCTTGAGGATTTACAGATACTTGAGTTTCAAAATTAGGATCATATAAAAATTGCATATCGTCCATTGGAGCTCTTAGTAAATCCTCCATTCCTCTTATATTATCACGTAGTCCATAAGCAATATACCCTTTGCTCTCATTAAAAACTATAAGTCCTGGAAAACTACCGGTACCCTCCATATCTAGTAAAAAGTTGAGAAAAGCTTCATCTTCAGCATAGATATCTGTAAGTTTCTGAGTGAAATTTTGAGTAAAACACACAAAACGATTTTTTTCTAACCCGGCAAATGGCTTTCGTCCACAAATCATCCATTCAGCTTCAGGAACTTCAAAATCTGTCCAAAAAGGAATAGAATATCGGTTCACATACCCATTGTAAGCATAATCAATGTATTTGCCAACTTCTATGCCACCACATTTTTCTTTGTCAAAGAAGGTTGCTGTCGCTTCCCCCTTATCAGCAACCGTTAACATAGTTTCCTTTGATAATGCCCCACGCAAAGCTTTTATTAATTTTGGATAGGCACTGGTGTTCTTTATTCCATTTGCTCCATATTCATCACCATCGTCCCAAAGATCGATACCATCCAATCCATACAATTCTACTGCGGTTTTCACTTTTGCTACCAAATTATCAATCTCACCATCTGTCAGATGACAAAAGCCTATAGTTGAACTATTTTTCACTGTCAGACAAACTTTCATGCCCATTAACTGCAAGGGGCGAATATACTTATCTGCATTTTTCAATACATAACTTATGTCTGCATTCAGTTTCAGTTCACCTCCTACCCCAATAGTAGCCCTTAATAAGTTTACAACATCAAAAAGCTGAGAGTATTTAGCCTGATCATCCATGAAATTTTCTTGCAACCAATACACAGAGCTTACTAAAGGACTCATCTTTTCTGTGTCAACATATCCTATACAAGTATATCCTTTTCTGGGAGAGGTCAAACGATGATTTCCATTTGTCCAGTTGATACGATAAAGCAATGTTTGATATTTACCATCTTCCTTTATTTTAAGAGGAAGTAAATACTGAGAAGCTCCCAAATTAAAATTTTCTGGAACCGGTAACATCCATCCCTTAAGAATTAAAGTCATCTTACCCGATTGCATAGCTCCGGCAGCAATTGTCAGACTACCACCATTGCCCAATTCATAAGCATTATCCGGTAACAATGTGTAATTCGAGTTGGTATATGCTAATTGGAAAGCTTCCACATCGAAATCTTTATCTACCACCACTGTCAAATTCTTCGTTCCCGCAGCGGCTTCTTTCAGTACAACAGACACTTGGTCTGTCACGACCTCATTCTCTTTATCAGTAACTATAAGGAACACCTGTTGATTATCTTTCTGCAGATCGCTGCACAATCTTGGCGAATCACCTATGACCACTTCTGTCGGTTTATCATGCGAAACATCAGGATTGATTACAACCGCTTCTTCCTCACAAGAAGAAACGCATAAAGACAGCAAGCCCCAAAGCCAGATATATTTTAATATTCGTTTCATATCGTCATTCGTTTTTAGTTTATAACCACTTTGACTTATTTATTCATTATAGGCACTTCCACACCACTGGGCCATAACTCTGCTTCCGTTTTCGGACGTGGCTGTGTATAGGTGTCATCCGTAAAGTATGGAATCATCTTCGCATCATTGTGATGTCCGGTCCGGTCTATAATAGTATTTCCAGCGCCTTCGTCAAATTTCCAGTAAGCCTGTAAATCAGATTCGGCTGCCGGGTCATCGATATTATACATATTCTCATAGATTTGCTGTTCGGTACGTGCCACGCTCCATATACGGGCTTCACAAATATCACCATTCAGCTGACGAATTATATCATGAGATTCACCGTACGAACGTCCGAAATAGAAATTAAAGTCACCGCCATTACCATTGTCATCATCCGCCAGTTTATCCCCCAAACTAATGGTTGTTACATCACTCTTGCCGTGTCCTTCTTCCCTGCTTTGCAATTTTCCGTTCACATAGAAAGCAATCACCTGCGTATTCAAATCCCACGTCAATGCGATGTGATACCACTCTCCCGCTTGAAGCTGGAGTTTTTTGTCGGCAGTAGGAAATTTGCCCACAGGGGTCTGAACCTGCAACTGCTGACGAGGGAAGCCCGTATCTCCTAAACGTACACACAAATACTGCTCGATACCCATTATGGAGGAAATATTCGTTTTATCATCAAATTGGTTAATCCGTATGATTGCTTCCATTGTAATAGCTGTCAGATTATTCACTACATCTGCGGTAGGGCTTCCCTTATCGAATCCCGGAACGGCGACATACACGTTCTTCAGGTTCATTGCCGTAGTGATGGCACTGGAACGACGCACGAGGTAATACATTGTGCGTGAACCGTTCATGATGCCCACTCCTTCGGCTCCTCCTATAGAAAGAGGACAAAGATAGGTAGCATCAATCTCCAGTTCATCGAGTTTCAGAAACTTGATGCGTATTTCTTCGGAAGTAGTCTTCCCTGCCGGAATAGTCACCGCGTCTGTCGACAACTGGTAATATGCTTCGGGAAGTGCTTCATAGTGAGTGTCATTCTTTGCATTATAGGTGCTAATCATTGAAGGGTCTACCTTCAGGCTGACCTTCACGTCATTCCCCGACGGATAAGTCAAGTTCACGTTAAAGGCTTTTGTCTGGCTTGTCACTTTACGGTTAAAAGTGAAAGCCTCCGTATTTTTACTGGCAGCTACATTCAAGTATGCCGAATTATCGAACGGTGACTTTTCGCTGTAATCCGTATTATCACAGGCAACCGGCAGAAATAACAAAACTGCGGCTGCAAAGCACTGATAAAGTTTATGTATTCTCATAGCTTACATCGTTTAGTGAACCGAAGCGGGATTCAAAAATTGAATGCCTCCACGGGTCTGTTTATAAATAATATCAGTATCGTAGTAATCGGCAGAGATATTGTAAATAGCAATACCTCCCAATAGCGTTTCCATATTGAGAGCACTATAAGCAGCTCCGGCGATGGCATTGCGCGTCACTCCGTTATAGTCGGTCAATGTACCGTCAGGAGTGACTGCCAGCAACAGACGCTCCGGGGCGGCCTTGCCATATCCGGTGGCATAGAGTACGGAGGTTTCTATATCATATTCATCGGATGCAGCGGAAATATCGAGCACAAAATAGTTGAAAAGGCTGCGCTGCGCTTCCGGCAACAAAGAAGGAGTACCCTCAAAAACTAACAGACACGGTGTCTGTCCCAAAGCATCCACAAGCGGCTTTAACGCCGAAACATCTACCGCAGCACCTTCCGAACCGAGGGCAATTCCGTCAAATGTCCCTGTACGCACTGCCTCAACTGCAGAAGCAACAGAGGTGTTCAGCTTATCTTCAGCCGTGCAGTCTATATAGTAAAGCACTCTCGTCCCATAATCCTCACGCACCAACTTCATATCCTCCCGATCATATTCGGACAGGCGGTCGGCATTACGCATCGTCACTATATCGATACTGTCCGGCAACGCACGGAGAAAATCCTTCTCACCGGTAGATACTTCCGGAGCATTATCCAACCGGGCATAAACGACTGCGTGTTTCGTAGCCTTATATGCACGGAGATTCTGTGTATATGCTGCATATTCCTGCGGATTCTGTTCCTTAAACCCATTCACCTGACTATCGTGTATTTCCATTTCCGTCCAGTCGTCACAACCGACGGCGGCAACCGACAGAAAAGTAGTCAGCAAGCATAACTTAAAGATTGATTTATATTTCATAATCTCATTGATTTAAAGGTTTGTTCTAGTTTGAGGATTGACTATTCTCGATGGAATGGTCTTTCTTATCCCACCAAAGTTTTGTTCCGGCGGCATCGGGACCATTCAGCATTTATACAGCTTGATCTATGTACTTCGGATTTCCCGTATATTCATCGGCAGGGAAAGGCAGACGACGGGGACCGATCGTTACATTCACACTATTGTTGGGATCTTTATTCTCCACGGCAGGCAATAACTTCGGATAACCCGTACGACGATGTTCCGCCCATGCTTCCAGCCCCAGCGGGAATATTGCAATCCATTTTTGAGTAATGATACGCTCCAGATTCCGTTCGAAATACTCCGCTCCCGGCTCCCAGGCAATCGTAATGGTGCTTACAGCCGGATGACTATACTTAATATCAGACCCATCCATCGGATTCACATAATCCAAAGGCTTTTTCGCCGCATCCTTCACATATTGGTCCGCTCCGGTGGCTCCGCCGCGCTCTTCGAATGAAAGGGCAATAGCCTTTTCATACAATGCCTGCGCATCGCCTCCCATATCCCAACCACGCAACGCGCCTTCGGCACGAAGGAAAGTCACCTCTGCCGCATTCATCCAGAGATAAGGGTCGGTGCTGGAAATCACCTGCTTTGAGTAAAGGTTAATCATGTCGTCTTTCTTCTGGGTGAATATGCCGATACGTACACCATAATAGTCGTTCACTTCGACTTTCTCGCCATCCTGATCGACTGTCTGCACGCCTTTGACAAGCATTTTATCCAAACGAGGGTCTTCGTAACCTTTCATAACAGAAACCAGATCGGCACTGATACGGTAGTCATTCCAGTTATTAAACAGCAATTCCGAACGGTTCTCCGCTACATGAAGCATGGCGTTGTCCTCATTCGATTCAATCACTCCCGCTTCTACAGCCTCCTGCGCAATACGCTGCGCCTCAGTCGGATTGACATAGCTCATACGCATGGCAATACGAAGTTGCATGGAATGTACGAACTTACGCCATTTGGAAATGTTTCCGTAATACAAGTCTTCCAGTTTGCGGAAAGCCTCGGATGACAGGTCTTTGTTTTCCTCCAACACTTTGTCCGCTTCTTCCAGTTCTTTCAGCATCTGTGTATACACCTGCTCCTGCGAATCGTAAGGGACAGCCAGGTCTTCACCCGAATTATCATTATCCATCATCTTCGAATAAGGAATCGGACCGTAAATGTCCGTCACACGATGCATGATGCACACCCGGAGAATCTTACCGAATGCCAGAGCCACAGGGTCATCCGTCTTGTTCAGCATATCGCGGTACTGCGGGTACATGTCTTTAATCGGATCGGAAAACGGGGATTTGAGCCATCCCTGTTCGGGATTGAATGTGGAGAATTTCATCACCCAAGTGTCTACGATTCCTTCCAGATAGCCACCATAAGCTCCTCCCGCCATGGCATCCATAAACTGGTAAAGGTGCTCACGTGTAGGAACCACCAGTCCCTGCATCCCTTTGAGCGTAGCACCCACAATGTGATTCTCACGCTGCATTTCTTCTCCGTCCGCCTCATACATGCTCCGGTTAATATCACTGTCGAAACAACCGCCCAAGGGAAACAGAAATAATGAAAGGATCATTATCAGAAGAATGTTATATTTTCGTTTCATGTCCATCATAGTATTTAGAAGTTAATCTTTATGTTGAATCCTATATTCCGGGAACTCGGCATCATAAAGTAGTCGATTCCCTGATAATAGTTGTTCGTAGTAGCTACTGCTTCAGGATCGAAAGGAGCTTTACAGTAGATCATCCAGAGATTCCTGCCCACAAGGGATACATTGATATCACAGACATTGCCCAGCCAGCGGCGCGGAACGGTGTAACCGATATGTGCCTCCTGCAGACGCAGGTTGGTGGCACTATAAGTATAGTAGGTAGGCAACCCGCTCTGCGACGCTACCACTTCATAGAAGCTTTGCGGATTCACGCGGCTACGGCCATTTATCCATACTCCTCCGGCATCACGCGCGGCAGCAGATGTTTCAGATACTCCATAAAGATCAAGATAAGCCTGTGTTGCCGAATAAACGATTCCTCCCAAACGGGCTGTCAGCAAGAAACCGGCATTAATGCCTTTATAAGAAAAGCTATTATTCCAGGCAAGATTTGCTTTAGGTAGTACGCTTCCCAACTTTATGTCACCGGCATTGTCGATGGCTGTCACATTGCCGCTATCGTCAATCAGGATATTACCGTTAATATCACGCTTCAAATCGGCATGGGTATAAAGATCGCCCAGCGTGCCGCCTTCCTTCAGGATAAATTTCGCCTTTCCGAATCCGCGGCCTTCATCGGTTTTGAGTTCCAGTTTATCGACGTTGTAAGTTTTGCCCGTTTCCGGGTGAACATAATCCTTCACCAGTTCGACGATTTCATTCTTGTTGGCCGAGAAAGTAAAGCTGCTGTCCCAACCGAAATCTCCCCAACGATGCCCATAAGACAACATAGCCTCGAAACCATAGTTGCGTACATAGCCCGTCTGTACATACAGTTTGTCATATCCCGATGATACAGGAAGCCGCGGGTCGAATGTCTGGTTGTAAGTATTGGCGTAATAGAAGGATCCGCTCAGCTTGATATCCTTGAATAAGGTTGCATCCAACCCTATTTCCCATGAATCGGTACGTTCGGGATATAGTTTGCCTATGGGATAATTCGTCTGCGATTTCCAGTCCTGCTTATTGGCATCATACGAATAGGTAGGATAAGTAAGGAAACGGGGGTAAGGATTACCTACAGAACTGAATGATCCGCGTACTTTAAGATAATCCACCCAATCGGGCAGTTCCAACATTTCAGTGATGACTGCCGAAAGTCCCACGGAAGGATAGAAGAAAGAAGCCTGCGGAGAATGTGTCAACTGGGAAGCCCAGTCGTTACGCCCTGTCACGGTGAGGTAGAGCATACTTTTCCACCCTACTTCGGCACTGGCAAAAACAGACTCGGTCGCTTCACGCCAACCCACCTGCGTAGCACGTTTCTTCGCATTGTCAAGGTCGTAGACATTGAACAGATTAGGAATACCCGTCTCGCGTATCGGACCGGCGTAACCCAATTCCTTACTGGTCACTCCACTATAACTGGCGCCAATATTGGCAACAATTGTAAAATCCTGAATGCGTTTGTTTATATTCACCAATACATCGGCATAAGTCTGTGAATATTGTCCGTTGTTTACTGTATAATGCCCTTGTGAACTACCGTCAGTCAACGTGTTGCTACTGCTTGCATAAAGCTTGCCTTCATATTCACTATGAGTATTGTCGATGCGGACACGCCCTGCCACATTCAGCCAGTCAAGAATCTGGTAACTCAAACCTGCCGAAGCCATATAGCGTTTCTTATTGTTGAGACGGAGATTACGGTAAGCAATCCAATAAGGATTCTGCATACGAAGGTCACCTTCGCCCTGCGGCCAGAACTGTACACTAATCTTCCGAGCTTCATCCCAACGCTCAAAATTCTTCACGATCGAGAAATCATCCCCGCGAGGGAAAAGATAAGCAGAAACCAACGGATTGGAGTACTGCCCCTGATTGGTCATGTTACGGTCGTTCTGAAGAATATAGCTTGCGCTTACATCCAGTTTCATCTTGTCATTCAAGAAACTGGTCGTATTGCGGAAAGTAAAATTATATCTGTTATACCTATTGTTCGGGACCATCCCTGCCGAATTGACGGCAGCCGCAGAAAAGAATGTCTGATTTTTATCCGTTCCGGTAGACAGCGTAACGGAATTTGTATATACCGCACCCGTATCAAAGAAATCATCGGGTTCATATCCTGTCTGAGCAGCCGAATTTAATTTCGGTCCCCAGCTATAAATATTGGAATTTCCCGTTTTACCATTACTCCCCGTGCCATAACGTCCCTGGAATTCGGGCATCTTAAAAGCATTCAACCATTCGATGCCACTGGATACACCTACTTGCAGTTTACCTACCTGTCCTTTTTTTGTAGTAATCACAATCGCACCGTTTGCCGCATTACTACCGTAAAGGGCGGCTGCCGCCGCTCCGGTCAGTACGGAAATGCTTTCTATGTCTTCCGGATTAATATCAGCAATGGCTTCGGTAGCTCCCTTCGAGCCAAATTCCGTATCACCTCCACCACCGAAATTATACATCGGAATACCGTCAATCACGTACAAGGCATTACTGCTCTGTTCAATGGACTTCGTACCACGCATCACCACTCTACTTGCCCCGCCGACACCGGAAGAACTTGTATTAATAGTAACGCCCGCCACTTTACCATTCAGGCTGTTCACAAAATTAGCATCCTTAATCTGGGTCAGTTCGTCGGACTTGACTTGTTGCACGTTGTAGCTCAATGCTTTCTGCTCACGTTTGATGCCAAGTGCAGTTACAACGACTTCACTCAACAGTTTCGTATCCGAAGCCAGCTGCACGCTATATGTATTCTGCCCGGTCACTTTTACCGTCTGTGGAGTATAACCTACGTAACTGATACTCAACACGCTTCCTACCGGAGCTTCGAGTGTGAAACGACCGTCCATGTCTGTAATAGACCCGGCACTCGTTCCTTCTACATGTACATTGACACCGATTAGCGGCTCTCCGTTATCATCCAGCACACGTCCGGTGATACGTTTGGCAGAAGCTGCTTCCACTTCCTGTTTTTCCTGTGGAACAATGATTACGTATTTCCCTTTCAACTGATAGGTATATCCCGTATTTCTAAGGATTTCTTTGAGAGAACTCTCCAACGTGGCTTTTTCCAACGCCAAATTGATGGAGGGTTTGTTTTTCAACTGCGACTCGTTGTAGCCAACGGACAGTTTCGTTTGTTTTTCCACTTCTTTCAATGCCTCGATGACCGATATGTTTTTCTTATGGATCGTAATCCGGGCATTGCTACTTTGAGCAAAAGTAGGGGTAGAAAGGAGCAGACAGCACAAAAAAAGCATAAATACTCGACTGATTGCCTGCTTATTGGCTATTAATTCATAAATTTGCTGCATCTTCTTAGTATTAGTTTATACAGATAAAGTTAGATTCTCGAATTTAGTAGCGTTTGTGTAACGCTAATAGTAAGAATTTCGATTTCACATCCGGGGGAAGGTTGCAGCTTCTCCCGGATATTTTTTCCGCATAGGCTCAATGTATTTTTAAGGTTAATATTAGTATGATTATACAGGTTCTATTTCGTCCCCTGATGTCGGAGCCTGCTTTTTCCGGCACTGGAAATATAGCACTTGTCTCCCACAATCTGATAGTCCAGATTCCCTGCTACACGAACAACAATATCCATTATTTCTTCTATGGAAGCATTTTGCCCGAAAGTAAGATTGAAACGGTCTTCTTTCATACTACGGAAACTATACACAAATGTGTAGGGGTATTTACGTTCAAGGCGGGTGAATATTTCCTCCAGCGTCATACTGCGAAGAACGAGTTCACCATGCTGCCAGGCTGTGACATCCTGCATATCAGGACAAAGTACATTTCCGGAACGGGTGCGCTTATTGTAAGCCAACTGCTCGTTCGGCCTCAATATCTCCTGATTTTTCTGTCCGTTATACTCTACCAGCACCTTCCCGGAAATCAATGTTGCTGTCACTTCTTCTTCGTCCGGATAAGCTGTCACGTTAAACTCTGTCCCTAATGCGGTCACCTGAAAATCAGAAGACTTTACTATAAAAGGATGTTCTTCATCACGCTTCACTTTGAAAGCGGCTTCTCCCACTAAATAAACGGAACGTGTATCACCCGTAAATTCTTTGGGATAAAGTAAAGTGCTTTGAGAATTTATTAATACCTGTGTACCGTCCGGCAAAGTGAGATTACGCATTTCAGCAGTAGGAATATATGTTTGCAACAGATCCGGTGCCTGACGGTTCTGCAATGCCAAATAAATCGAAACGGAAGATACGGCTATCAATAAAGCCGCTGCTATCTGCCAGACTGCCAGACGAACATGTAGATAATGAATCCGCCGTCTTACTCCGATCCCAGTTAGCTCGTACATCCGTTCCAAAGAGCCACGATAACCGGGAGTTGTGGCAGCTTCGGTTGCCTCCCAAAGTTTATTGAGTTCGCAGTCTTTTTCGTCGGCACGCTCCTCATCAGTCAACCATGTGCGAAAATCCTGATTGACTTCTTCCGGATAGTCATGCTTAATATAACGGTCGATTACGTCGCGAATATAATTCTTCATAAAGTGATATTTATTATTGTATTTAGAAACACTTACATAGATATCACTATTCAGAAAAAGAAACTACGGGAAGAAGCGGAATAGAATAACAAACATTAACACTTTACGAAGTTCAGTCAATGTTTTATAAATATGATCTTCTACCGTGCGTAAGGGGATTTGCAATTTATCTGCTATTTCTTTATGAGAAAGTCCTTCAAAACGACTCATTTCAAAAACCTGTCTACGATGATCAGGCAGCTGGCTGAGTGTCATCTTGATAAGCATTAATACTTCTTTATAGTACAGATTCTCTAACAGGGAAGAATCTTCGTCACAAAGCTCACCCAACAACTGTGCTTTCAAAACTTTATCTTCATATTCCTGCTCTACCTTCTGATGCTTGAAAAGATTGAATATTTCATTCCGGGTCACGGTATAGAGATAACCGGTCATGGTTTCCTGTTCTCGCCAAAGTTCAGGGCGTGTCCATAACTTAAGAAATATATTCTGGGCAATGTCTTCCGCATCTTCCTCCGATTTGGTCAATAACCTTGCAAAGTTCTTGACTCTTGGGAAGTTGGCGGCATAAAACTGCTCAAAACAGACATCTATATTGTCGTTCTTTCCGTTCATTTGTTAAACCTTTCCCAATGAAAGTTGGGCAAATATAGGCAAAATAAAAAGATAGCAAAGAATATAAACAAAAAAACATCCCGCCTTTTAAACTAAAACAAGTCTAAAAAGCGGGAATATATTATTGTTTAGAAGAATTCCAGCTGTTATTCTTCATCCATCAAAATCTCCAGAATCTGACAAGCAGCCTTCGCCACCGGAGTACCCGGACCAAAAATAGCAGCTACACCTGCCTTATACAGGAAGTCATAATCCTGTGCAGGAATAACACCACCGGCAATCACTACAATGTCTTCACGTCCCAGTTTCTTCAGTTCTTCAATAATCTGCGGAACCAATGTCTTATGTCCGGCAGCCAGTGAAGAAACACCTACTACATGAACGTCGTTTTCAACAGCCTCGCGAGCAGCTTCCGCCGGAGTCTGGAACAACGGTCCCATATCCACATCGAAGCCACAGTCAGCATAACCGGTTGCTACGACTTTAGCACCACGGTCGTGACCGTCCTGTCCCATCTTTGCAACCATGATACGAGGTTGACGTCCCTCTTTCTTCGCGAACTTCTCGGCCAGTTCACAAGCACGTTTGAAGTCGCTATCGTTTTTACTTTCTGATGAATACACGCCTGATATCGTTCTAATTATTGCTTTATAACGTCCTACAATCTGTTCGCACGCATAAGAAATCTCGCCCAAAGTAGCACGAACACGAGCTGCTTCAACTGCCAGTTCAAGCAAGTTACCCTTGCCAGTCTTCACACATTCAGTGATAGCCGCCAATGCTTTGTCCACTTCTGCCTGATTACGTCCTTCTTTCAAACGTTTCAGGTTTTCAATCTGTTCAAGACGAACTGCCGTATTATCAATTTCAAGGATATCAATCGGAGCTTCTTTCTCCAAACGATACTTGTTCACACCCACAATGGTCTGCTGACCGCTGTCGATACGAGCCTGTGTACGTGCAGCTGCTTCTTCGATACGCATTTTAGGAATACCAGTTTCGATAGCTTTCGCCATACCGCCCAGTTTTTCAACTTCCTGGATCAAATCCCATGCCTTGTGAATCAATTCATTAGTCAGAGATTCTACATAATAAGAACCACCCCATGGGTCAACGTTCTTACAGATGTAAGTTTCTTCCTGAATATAAATCTGCGTGTTACGTGCGATACGTGCAGAGAAATCCGTCGGAAGAGCGATAGCCTCATCCAATGCATTAGTATGCAAAGATTGGGTATGCCCCAAAGCTGCAGCCATAGCCTCAATACAGGTACGTCCTACGTTGTTGAACGGATCTTGCTCCGTCAATGACCATCCGGAAGTCTGTGAGTGAGTACGCAATGCCAGTGATTTCGGGTTCTTCGGATTAAATTGTTTCACAATCTTTGCCCACAACATACGTGCGGCACGCATCTTGGCAATTTCCATAAAGTGATTGGTTCCGATTGCCCAGAAGAAAGAAAGACGCGGAGCAAATGCATCAATATCAATACCTGCTGCTGTTCCGGCACGGAGATATTCCAAACCGTCAGCCAATGTATAAGCCAACTCGATATCTGCGGTAGCACCTGCTTCCTGCATGTGATAACCGGAGATAGAGATAGAGTTAAACTTAGGCATCTTCTGTGAAGTATATTCGAAGATATCAGAGATAATCTTCATAGAGAATGCAGGCGGATAAATATAGGTGTTACGCACCATGAATTCTTTTAAAATGTCGTTCTGGATAGTACCTGCCATTTCTTCGAGTTTAGCGCCCTGTTCCAAACCGGCATTGATATAGAATGCCATAATCGGAAGTACAGCACCATTCATCGTCATGGATACAGACATCTTATTCAAAGGAATACCATCGAACAAAACTTTCATATTTTCCAATGAACAGATAGACACACCAGCTTTACCTACGTCCCCCACTACACGTTCGTGGTCGGGGTCATAACCGCGGTGAGTAGCCAAGTCAAATGCTACTGACAAACCTTTCTGACCGGAAGCCAGGTTACGGCGATAGAAAGCATTGGACTCCTCGGCAGTAGAGAACC
>OGOR01001488.1_pt1 | contig 12930 bp, 6 predicted proteins | sample 1552771 | NCBI WGS metagenome assembly OGOR01 (sample SAMEA2580124, study PRJEB22360) | human gut metagenome | biome: human gut; feature: human-associated habitat; material: faeces | place: Denmark | collected 2008/2010
AAGTTCTGTCATCTCAGTTCCTCCTCTCTTCGTCCTTTCTTTTTTTTATTGTATCACTATACTTTTACATTTTCAATACTATTTCAATGGATTTATTTTTTATATTTTGACTTTATCAAATTTTTACATTATAATATCAATACACCATTTTGGAATGTAAATTTGAAATAGTACTGAAACAGTATTTAATAATAGTACCATATTGGAGCAAAATAGAGATTGCCAGCAATTTAACCACTGACAATCTCTATTTTTTATTTTATCAATCAGATCACTCTGAAATCTCGACAACTATTCATATGACAGAATGTCACTCTTTAGCAGTTTAACAAGAGAAATCTTTCATCCAATCGGCTCGAAGTCTACAGCTCCATGTTTACACAGTGGGCAGATATAATCTTCCGGAAGTTCATCACCTTCGTAGATATATCCGCAGACTTTACATACAAATCCTTTCTTACCTTCTGTTTCAGGTTTCGGTTTTACATTTTTCTGATAATAGGTGTAGCTCATTGTCTCCTGGTCACTTACCACGCGGGCTTCTGTTACACTGCAGATGAACATTCCATGGGTTCCCAGGTCTACATACTGCTCTACTTTCAGAGACATAAATGCGTTGATATATTTATCCAGGAATATCAGTCCGTTATCAGAACGATTCACCTTCTGTCCCGCAAATTTATCCACGCTTCTTCCACTCTGGAAACCAAACTGTTCAAATACAGAGAACGGAGCTTCTACAGAGAGACAGTTTACATTCATCACCCCTGTCTGCTTGATAACATGGTGAGAATAATTTGTCTTATTGATATTAACTGCAACGCGGAACGGAGAGTCTGTCAGCTGGGTAACTGTATTGACGATCAGTCCGTTATCCTTTTTACCGTCATTTGATGTCACTACATAGAGACCATAACCAATGCGGAATAATGCTGTCATATCATTTTTATTTGCCAGTTCATCATTCTTTGCAATATATTCCTTACAAAGCTCGGAAGCCATCGCTTCCATCTGATCTCTGTTTTCCTGATTTACTGCGGACATGATCTTCACTGTGGTGTCCAGCCAGTTGATCTTCTTACATTCAGAAAGCATATTTTTCATTACTTTTGCTGCCAGAGGTGCCCAGGAACCGTTTTCAATAAGACCTACTGTACGGTTCTGGAAATTATGCTCTGCCAGACGGGTAATAAAGTCATTCATAAACGGATAGATTCCTGCATTATAGGTAGTTGTTGCCAGTACCAGCTTACTGTAGCGGAATGCATCGCTGAGTGCCTGAGACATATCATCTCTTGCCAGATCATAAACAACTACTTTCGGACATCCCTTGCTCTTTAATTTCTCCACAAACTGATTGACTGCTTCTTTGGTATGTCCGTATACAGAAGTATATGCAACTACGATTCCTTCTTCCTCCGGTGTGTAAGAGGACCAGGTATCATAGAGGCTGATATAATGTCCCAGATTTTCTGTAAGTACCGGACCATGTAACGGACAGATGATCTGAATATCCAGAGTAGCTGCTACTTTCAGAAGTCTCTGTACCTGTGCGCCATATTTACCAACAATACCGATAAAGTATCTTCTTGCTTCATCATCCCAGTTTTCTTCTACATCCAGAGCACCGAACTTACCAAATCCATCTGCTGAAAAAAGAACTTTATCTGTGCTGTCATAAGTCACCATAACCTCCGGCCAATGTACCATTGGCGCAAATACAAAAGTAAGATTGTGATTTCCCAGACTCAGTGTAGAACCATTCTCTACTTCCAGTTTCTGCCCTTCCAAATCCAGTCCGAAGAAATTCTTAATCATTACAAATGTCTTCGCATTGGCTACTACTGTAGTACCTGGATATACCTCCAGAAAGTTCGCTACATTTGCTGCATGGTCAGGCTCCATATGCTGAACGATCAGATAGTCCGGCTTACGTCCGCCCAGTGCCTGTTCAAGATTATCCAGCCATTCATGTTTGAAATTGGCATCTACAGTATCCATAACTGCAACCTTGTCATCCAGAATCACATAGGAATTATATGCCATTCCGTTTGGCACTGCATACTGTCCCTCAAACAAATCTACCTGATGGTCATTAACTCCGACATATTTAATGGTATCTGTAATCTTCATATTTCTGCCCTCAATTCTTTCTTTATAGTATATCGTCTGTCCGTTACTATTCAGCAATCTGCTGTCACTCAACGTTAATAAGTTATAGTTGCTATGCATTCTTAATTTGTTTATGTTTTTATATTATACTATTTTAATCCAACTTTCAAGTTCTTTTGGTAATTTTTTTCATTTATTTATGAGATTTTTTATAGAGTCAGGTGGATATCCTCAATTGAAGCAGGGCTTACTTAATTTGGTCAATTTACAGTATTCTCTGAAATTATTACGAGTATACTCAAAAAACAGCAGAACAGATACAAATTATCCATCCTGCTGACGTTCCTTCCATAGCAATCTGCGTAAATAATACATTGATCCAGTTCAGTAGAATTTCACGCTCTGCTGAACCACATCACCATTCATTATTTTCCAAAATTGCAATACTCATAATGTAGTTATAATCTTATACAATGTCTCCACGCTGTACGGCAGTATTCTCTCATCCAATTGAAATTTCGGATGATGCAGAGGATGATTCTCTCCTGGTATTCCCGCAAGAAATACTGTGAAAAGTCCTCTGGTTTCTCTAAAATATCTGTATGCGTTGTCACCGGAAAGAAACAGCTCATCTTCTCCTTCCAGGACAAACTTATCCCCGAATACTTCTTCACCCACTGCCTTTGCTGTCTCTGTAAGTTCCTCATCATTGGCAAACGCATATACCGGATCTTTTGGAAATTCCATACGGATCTGTGTGCCAGTCTGCTTTTCAATTTCCTGCAGATTTCTCTCCAGCTCGTGCTCAAGTGCCATGTAAGTTTCTTCATGAACTGCGCGTATATTTCCGTTTAATACCACATGGTCTGCAATAATATTCGTATATTCACCGCCATGAATCGTACCCGTACCCACAATATATTTTCCTGCATCCGGATGCTGTTTTCCAAAACTTTCATTCAGATCATGAATGGCACTTATCACTTGAGCAGCTGCATAAATTGCATCAATCCCCTTATCCGCTTCACACCAGTGACTGGATTTTCCATGAACATGAATCTGCATACTGTTGATCATGGAAGATGCCTGTCCCTGATGCACTGCCATTCCAAATGTCATGTCCGCTGCGTAATGAAACATCAGAAATGCATCTGCTTTCGGATTCTCTAATGCTCCGGCCTGAAGCATTCTTTTTGCACCTTCACCAATCTCCTCTGCAGGTTCAAAAAGGAACCGGAGTCTGACCGGAAAACTTTCCTGCATTCTTTGCTCTTCTGCCACAATTTTTGCAAGGATCAGTGCTGCTGCCAGGATCATATCGTGACCGCAGGCATGCATACATCCCTGATTTACTGATGCATATGGTAGATTTGTCTGCTCTTGTATGGGCAATGCATCCATCTCCGCCCTGAGTACAACCAGTTTCTCTCTGTTTCTCAGAGATGGAAGTTCCGCAATCAATCCTGTAGGTTCTATCGGCACAATCTCATATCCCAGTTTCTCCAGATATTTCCGGATATATGCAGACGTCTCCACTTCCTGAAGTGCCAGCTCCGGATATTGATGAAAGTAATGTCTCAATGTGATTAATTCTTCCGTATATTTTTCTATATTCATCTGTTTTCCAACCTTTGTTCTCAGGGATTACCATTTTCATCTTCCGACATACTCAAAACCGCATTCGGACGTTCCAGGCAGAACTTCTGTATCTCTTCCAGAAATCTCTGACCGTATTTCTTCAGCTTATTCTCGCCCACACCGGAAACCTCCAGCATTTCTTCTTCATTTGATGGACATTTGATGCACATATCTATCAGCGTCTTATCACTGAACACGATATATGGAGGCATGGCTTCCTCTTTTGCAATTTCCAGACGAAGTTTCCGCAGGGCTTCAAATAAATCGTAACCTGCTGCCGTAAGCGCATCTGTACTGCGTTTTCTGACAGATTTCTGGGGCTTTTTCTTTTTATCCGGTTCTTTTTCCTCGTAAGTACGCATGATCACGTGAGTATTTTCATCTCTTAGCGGAGAAATATCGCCCAGTTTCAGCACACTGTAACGTTCCTGTGTCTGATAGAGATATCCCATCTCAGTCATCTGGCTGATCAGTGCCCTGAGTTCTGCCTCACTGTGATCATTCAATGATCCATAAGATTTATACTTATCTGTTCCAAGTTCCCTCAACCGGGCTCTCTTAGCCCCCAGCAGAGTACCAATCACAATTGTCAGTCCATACCTTCCTCTCGTCTCAGCTACACAGTTCACTACCCACTTCGCCTCTCTGGTCATATCTGTCTCATGGTATTCTCTGTGACAATTTCCACAATTATCACAGGGACCGAAGGTCTTTTCACCGAAATACTCCAGAATATAATTTCGCAGACATCCTGTTGTTTTACAATATCCTTCCATGATCTGAAGCCTTCGTATATCCCGCTGACGAATGAGAAATTCATCCTCTTCATCCACATCGGAAAAATCTTTGTTATCCAGAAGCATTCGGTCGATCATAACATCCTGTGCAGAAAACAATAGAACGCACTGGGAATTCTCTCCGTCACGCCCTGCACGTCCTGCCTCCTGATAATAATTCTCCATACTCTGCGGCATATTGTAATGGATCACATATCTCACATTGGATTTATCAATCCCCATTCCAAATGCATTTGTTGCAATAATAACGGGGGTTCTGTCGTAAATGAAATCATCCTGATTCTTTTTTCTGGTTTCATTATTCAGTCCTGCATGATATCTGGTAACAGCAACTCCTTTTTGAAAAAGCAGTTCAAAAAGATTGTCCACATTTTTTCTTGTAGAACAGTAAATAATCCCGCTCTCTGTTGGATGTCTGTCTATGTAATCCATCACAAAATCGTCTTTTCGCCGGATATTTTCCACGCTGTAATATAAATTCTTTCTATCAAACCCGGTGATCACTACTTTCGGATCTTCCAGATTTAAAGTACAGAGAATGTCGTTCTTTACTTCCTCTGTTGCAGTTGCGGTAAAAGCACTGACGATCGGACGACTGGGAAGATTTTTTACAAAGTCTACGATTTTGACATAGCTTGGTCTGAAATCCTGGCCCCACTGTGAAATACAATGTGCCTCATCCACTGTCACCATGGAAATCTCCACCTGTCTGGCAAATTCCAGAAACTCATAATTTTCCAGACGTTCCGGTGCAACATAAATAATTTTGTATCTTCCTCCTGCTGCCAGGTACAACGCCTTGCTAATCTGACTTTCCGACAGTGAAGAATTGATAAATGCGGCATGTATTCCCGCTTCATTCAAAGCCTTTACCTGATCCTGCATCAGTGAGATCAGAGGAGAAATTACAATCGTAATTCCTGACAGCATCAGTGCCGGTACCTGATAACAGATGGATTTTCCGGCTCCTGTCGGCATGATTGCAAGCACATCCCGGTGTTCCAGAATGGACTCCACAACACTCTCCTGCCCTTCTCTGAATGTATCATATCCAAAATAAGTCTTTAAGGTTTGTACTGCCTGTCTGTTCACCTGAAGCCTCCCTCTGCATTTTAATCTATTTTAATCTCTTTTTCAGCTCCTGAATCAGTTCGGAATAGTCTCTGTGCTGCATCTTCGGAAATGCCTTGATGATACGCCCCTGACCGACAACGGTATGATTGGTAATAGAACTGGACAGTTCCTCAAACTGAGCCTGAAGCTCCGCTCTTTTTATACGAAGCATTTCGATAGATTTTTCTCGCTGTGCGGCAGTTGCATCACGCAGTTCTGCTGCTGCAAGAGTTGCCTGAACCTTTCCTTCTCCCACTTTCTGTGCTGTGCCAATCGTAGTCGTAGCCAGTGTATCACTCAGTTTATCACTTACAATTCTCAGATCTGAGCGAACCTTATCCAGTCTGGTAAGCTTTTTATTCAGTCCCTGGATCACTGCTACCGTCACAATAAAATCTGTCAGATACACAGCATACAAAACTGCTATCACGATCCATTCCCAGGTTGCAGGTGTATGTAACGCATGTGCCTCTACATACTTCTGGAAAACTTTTACTACCATAACGATAGCCAGTCCCCAGATCAGAGAAAACTCCAGGCAAATGTAGCCATGAAAATTAAAGGGTTTATCTGAATAATCCCACCATCTTGCGTGGAAACACACATCCAGCAGCCAGCCTGCAACCAACTCCACCGCAGTTGCCAGAACAATTCCAAACACAAAAATCATTCCATCACTCATCTGACGCCCGCTGCCCTGAATTGTATTGAGCAAAGCAAAAACAGAAAGCACCCCAAATCCATATACCGGGCAAACCGGTCCATTCAGGAAACCTCTGTTTATAACTTTTCCCAACGCTACTGCATGAAAAATAACTTCAACAACCCAGCCGCCAAAAGAATAAATAAGAAAATACAGACATATCTGAAAATACGTCATTCCACAAATCATTCGTTGCTCCTCCTTGCTTTCATCAAACCACTTTTCATATCCCATTATCACAGTTCAAACAGAAAACTTACCTGATTCAGTTAAACTTACCCTAGAGTGTGTCTGAAAAATCATTCCCGCAATCTGCACGCCCCACTTTGCGGGATATTTCACCCGAATTCAGTTGCCGTAGCCCGCTACGGCGCCCTCATCCGGGCAAAATATCCCACAAATTGTGACGCACATCTTGCAGAAAGCCTTTTTCAGACACGCTCTAGACTGTTTTGTAATGTACTGATCAGTTCCTCTATAACAATTGGTTTGGATAGAAATCCATCCATACCACATGCCAGTGCTTTCTTTCTGTCTTCGTCAAAAGCATTGGCAGTCATGGCAAGGATCGTAATTCCCGCCAGTGCCGGATCATCCAGTGAACGGATCTGCTCAGTAGCCTCATATCCGTTCATTACAGGCATCTGCACATCCATAAGCACCAGATCATAATCACCTGGTCTTGAATTCTTAACCTTCTCCACAGCCTCTGCTCCATCTTCCGCTGTATCAACCTGAAAACCATATTCACTAAGGAGTGCTACTGCAATTTCTCTGTTCAGTTCATTATCTTCCACAAGCAGTATTTGCCTGCCTCTGAAATCTGAATCTGCTGCCGGAAGAATATTATCCTCTGCCCCGGCCTGCTTCTGACCGATAGCAGCCATCAGAGTCTCTCTGATATCTGACATAAACATAGGTTTGGCACAGAACGCAGTCACCCCTGCTGCCCTGGCTTCCACTTCAATATCTGACCAGTCGTAAGCAGTCAGGATAATGATTGGCGTATCATCACCAAGACTGCGGATCTGACGGGTAACTTCAATGCCATTCATATCAGGCAGACGCCAGTCAATGATATAAGCGTGGAATGCATCCCCCATTTCCATAGACTGTCGTGCACGGAGAACAGCCTCCTTACCGGAAAGTGTCCATTCCGAACGCATTCCAACCTTCACAAGCATCTTAGTCACACTGTCACAGGTATTGAAATCATCGTCTACTACCAATGCCTTCAGACCTTCCAGTTCTGCGATTTTCTCTATACGGTGGTTCTCAGGCTGAATCCGCAATGGCAGACGGATAATAAATTCAGTACCTTTGCCCTGTTCTGTCTGAACCTCAATGGTTCCGCCCATCATATCCACGATGTTCTTGGTGATAGCCATGCCCAGTCCTGTACCCTGAGTCCTGCTTACAGTGGAAGTCCGCTCTCTCTCAAAAGGAGAAAAGATCTTCTGTACAAATTTCTGACTCATGCCGATTCCGTTATCCTTTACCCGGATTTCGTACAGTTCACAGCCTCTCTGTGTACCCGAATACTCTCTCAGCCGGACAGAAACGGTTCCGCCTGCAGGAGTAAACTTGATCGCATTGGACAAAAGATTCAGCAGCACCTGATTCAGCCTGGTCTTGTCGCAATAAACATCCTCATTGGTAACATCCATGACATCCATGTAAAGCTCTAACTGTTTCGCATGGATCTGTCCGCTGATAATGGTTTTCAGATCATGAAGAACCTCTGACAGACTGACTTCCGTCTCTTCCAGATGGATTTTCCCGCTCTCAATACGGCTCATATCCAGGATATCATTGATCAGTGAGAGCAGATGATTACTGGAGGAAAGAATCTTACCCAGATAATCCCGAACCCTTTCTTTATCATCAATGTTGCTTACAGCCAGTGTGGTAAAACCAATGATCGCATTCATTGGTGTACGGATATCGTGAGACATATTGGAAAGGAAGGTGCTCTTTGCCTTGTTTGCAGTCTCCGCAGCGCGGACCGCCTCAGAAAGGGCCTGATTCATTTTTCTATCAGAGGTACGATCTGACAGAACCAGGATATATTTCTTTTTTCCGTTTACCTCGCTGCCCATTGCAACGTTATGAAACCAGCGGTGTTCTCCTGTTTTCTGATGAACATATTCAAGATCCCATTCCTGCTGCTCATGAACCTGGATTTCTTCCAGATACTTCTTCTCCGGATCTTCAACGTCCCCGGGATGCAGTTTCCCAAGGACACAAATATCTTTACGAATCTGTTCTACTGTAATTCCCAGCAGTTTTTCCACATTGGGACTGACGTAATCTGCCTGATATGTTTTTGCATCCAGCATCAGGAAAACGTCATCTACATTCATTGACAGCTTTTGAAACAATTCGTCCCTGTACAGGATCTCCGTATCCTTTCTCTTCAGGTTTACCCTGTTTTTCCGGAGAATAATTCCAATAAAAAGGCCGGCAATACACACCGCTACTGCACTTACAAGCAGCATAGTACTACGCTGCAGAGCATTCATACTGGCATTGACGATATCAGCCTGGATAAGTCCCAGAAAGATCCAGTCCTGAGGTTTGGATTTCTCATAGACCAGATAGTAATCCTCTCCATCCAGATTTATCAGCATTGCATCTGTATGTCCCTCCTTAAACTCTTCTGAGAGTTTAAGGATCTCTTTTTCAGACATATTGGAATGTTCTCTCAGAATCCCAAAGAAATTATACACCTCTCCCCATGCCTCAGAAGAATGATCCACAACAACACGGCCATCCGGATGAACCACATAACTCTGGGCATTTCCATTGAAAGCAGAAATATTCAGCACATTTACGATATCAGAGTTTTCATAGGCAATGGCAATGGCATCATATTCAAAGCCCTGATAATTTCCATGAGGCCTGGGAGTAGCAAAAACAAGGAGCTGGGATTTTCCGGGAACCGTTGCATTGGTTATCACATCATTTCCCTGCCGGATCTCATCTTCAATATTTTCCTGTAATCCCAGATACCCGGTTTCACCTGTTACCATCTTATAGTTCCCGTCCGCTGACAGGAAATAAAAATCTAAAAAGCCTGCATCTTCCTGTGCTTTCTCTATATACTCACGAATTTCACTTTCATCGGAAGTGTTCTGCAAATATTCCCCCCATATATGGAGATAAGTCAGATTCTTATTTGTCAGCTCACTTAGCATATTATCAGACTGATGAAAAATTTCTGTCAGGTGAGAAACACTTTCCTCATAAACAGTCTTCGATACAAACCCCAAATATTGGAAAACAGTCAAAAGGATTCCAACAAATAGGGCAATAAGAACTGCTGCATTCCATCGTTTTCTCACAACCCGTTTCTTTCTGTTTGTATTATGATTCTTAACATCCATTCTTCTCACCTCAGAGTAATGTAGTCTTCAGGCTCTGCAAGAATGGCATTACCATCTGAAACATATGTTGTCCAAGTATCTTCCACAGAGGTATCCCCTCCATCAAATACAATATTTTCCTCTGCCGGATAAGCTTCCATATATTGTGGTGCTGCAAGGCAGGTCACAGTAAAAGCATCCTTGTCCTGAATCTGTTTTCCATTCTTTGTAACTTTACTCAATGTATAACCATTATCCGTTTCCTTGATTTCTACAGAAATACCACTGAACACAGGCAGAGAGCCGCGGTTAAAGGGGATAAAGCCTCCCTGGTAGCCTTCTACGAAGTTTCTGACCGTTTCCTTCAGTTCTGCCCCGCTCATCTCACTGCTGTAAGCGGAAAGCTCGTTTGGCATGATCATGTTGCCCGCCATTTTTTCTGTATAACCGGCCTTCAGTACATTTCCCGTAAAGCTGTTTCCTGTTGCAATCAGCACATCCGTCCCATAAATACTGCGTAAAGTGTTTGCCATAACAGAATAGGCTTCATTGCCTCCGCTGGTATGGAAACGATTGGAATAAGTTTTCTTTGAATCCAACACAATATCCTCAGAAGTGGATTTTTCTTCAAGAAGCTGGGAATTAAATGACTGATAAGCCTGCTCTGCATTATATTCTCCTGAGATCATCTTAGACACCACATCCCTGGAAATGGAAAAAAAGTCATTTGACGCAATACGGATATACATATGGTTTTCTTCGATCACAGGTTTCACATCCTTCAGATATTCCGTAAGCCGGAAATCCACATCCTGGCTATAGCTTAACAGATCCTGCCCATCATAAATGATCCGGTTCTGCGCATCTTCTGAAAGCATTGTGTTCAGTACCTTCATTGCTTTCTGCCGACGTGTTTCATCCTTTGTCAGGTCACGGTTTAAAGCTATCTGGAAATATGGTGTAGTCATCAGCCACTTTTCGCCGTTCTGCTGAAAGAATGGCAGGAATGTTGTGTTAATGCCCTGATCCTGGAACATTTTTACACCGGCAGAACTGCCGAAATACATGGCAAGCTTACCACTTTTGTACATCTCAACCACATCATCATAATTCATATCCAGATCATCCTGGCTCAGCCCTGTATCCTGAATAAACTGCTCCATACGTTCAAAAGCCTCCGGCCAGACAATACTGTCCAGACCTTCTCTCTTTGTATTGTCCGGGTCACTGTAGATGGTACGCCACTTACGTCCATCCACAGAAGACAGCTCTGATGCAGACAGACCCTGCAGTGTTTCCATACAGGTATAATCATAGTAATAGTCTGCAGTAAACCCACGGATACCCACCTCATCAAATGCCTGGCAGGCAGAAACGAAGCTTTCATAATCCGTTGGAAGAGGAATATCATACTTTTCAAAAAGATCTTTGTTCACTACAAAGCCATGGGCATCTGCACACACAGGAAGCCAGTTTACGCTGCCATCCTGATTTCTGAAACTGTTAAGGTATGTATCATAGACAGCGCCTGACGCATTGGTTGTGGAAAGATCCATCAGACTGTCCTTCAGGGGGCTTGCATCATGGAGGGAAAACCGGCAGCAGGTTATAATATCCGGCAATCCACCGTTTTCGTTCAGAAAACGATAGAAATCCAGATCATTATTGCCTACTACAAATTCAATGTTGATATCCGGAAGCTGTTCCTGGATGTATGATGCGTATTTTTCATACAGATTTGTGGTCCATAGATACACTGTGATAGTTTCCGCGTCTTCTTTTTCCGTACTTTTCCTGCCGCAGCCAGACAGAAGTGACATGACTGTCACCATCACCAAAAGTACAGAAACTAACTTGTTCCATTTTTTCTTTTTCATTATAACTTTTCCCTCTGATTGTGTTTTACTAACTCATTGATCACTTTTACTAATAATTTCCCATCAACAGGCTTGGCAATATGTTCATCCATTCCTGCTTCCTTTGCTCTCATTTTGTCCTCAGTGAACGCGTTTGCTGTCATGGCAATGATCGGTATCACTTTTGCATCCTCTCTGTCCAGAGAGCGGATCATCTTTGCTGCTTCATATCCATTCATGACAGGCATCATAATATCCATAAGAATGACATCAAATTCTCCAGGACTGCTTTTTCTGAATATGTCAACAGCCTCCTGTCCATTCCATGCTTTGGTCACCACAGTGCCTTCATTCTGAAGCACAAATTCTGCAATCTCCATATTCAATTCATTATCCTCTGCCAGAAGAACATGGAGCCCCTGGATAGATGCTTCCGTTTTTTCTTCCGTTTCAGTCCTGTCCTTCATATCTGCATCAATCTGGAATGGAATCCGGATCACAAATGTAGTCCCTGTGCCTTCTTTACTTTCAAAGGAAATGGTTCCGCCCATTTTCTCCACCAGTTTTTTTGTAATTGGCATTCCCAGTCCTGTTCCGGCGAATTTTGTGCGGCTTCCTGCATGTTCCTGTGCAAATGGTTCAAAAATGCGTTTCTGGAATGCCTCTGTCATTCCAATTCCGGTGTCTCTGCAGACAAATTCCAATGTGGTCATTGCTGTCTGTTTTGACGGGATTTCCCGACAGCTGATATAGATATATCCGTTTTCTTTGTTATATTTCACCGCATTGGACAAAATATTCATCAGGATCCGCTTCACATGCACCGGACTTCCAATAAGATTCCAGTGTGTAACTTCTTTCTCTTCCCAAATGATCCGGATGTTCTGCTCCGCAGCCATATGTTCGATCACACCCAGTATTTCCTCAGAAATACTGTTCAGATTAAATGGGATTTCTTCCAGAACCACTTCATCTGACTCCAGCTTGCTCATGTCCAGAACTTCGTTTACCAGTTCCAGCAGCAGATGGGATGCCTCTTTGATCTTTGCTCTGCATTCCGTCTGTTTCTCCATATTATCTGCATAATGGTCTGCCACATTGATCATGCCGCAGATTCCATTGATCGGTGTCCGGATATCATGGCTCATTCTCCTCAGGAAATCTGTCTTTGCCAGATTGGCTTTCTCCGCCTCCTGAGCGGTTCTTCTCAGTTCTTCCCGGCTTTCCAGCTCAGATATTTTCTGGTCATTAATATCTCTCGTCACATAGAGAACATTAGTCACTTCCCCTGCTTCATTTCGAAGCTTTACAATAAATCTTGCCTGATACCAGACTCCGGTTATGGC
>OGOR01001492.1_pt1 | contig 12908 bp, 8 predicted proteins | sample 1552771 | NCBI WGS metagenome assembly OGOR01 (sample SAMEA2580124, study PRJEB22360) | human gut metagenome | biome: human gut; feature: human-associated habitat; material: faeces | place: Denmark | collected 2008/2010
GGAAGCGGACTTTTTAATGGCTACAATCAGTCAAAACGTTTACTTTATGATCGTTGGAAGAAGCCGGGAGATTTAACAGATATTCCACGTCATGGTGTGTCTCCGCAGATGGACTCACGCTTTCTGGAGGATGCATCTTTCCTGCGTTTAAAGAATGTAATGATAAGCTATACCTTTCCACAAAAATGGTTGCATAGAACAAACTTCTTGAATAATGCCCGCATTTATGCTCAAGGGCAGAACCTATTGACATTTACGAAGTTTACAGGTATGGACCCTGAGTCTAGTAACAATATCTATAAGGCGCAATATCCTATGTCGCGCCAATTCTCATTTGGCTTAGAGATATCATTTTAAAAGATACAACAATGATAAGAAAAATAAAATTATACATAAGCTTGGCTGCCGTAGTACTTTCGTCGACGGCTTGCCTTGATAAGTATCCGGAAAATGCTATTTTGCAAGGGGATGCCATTAAAACAGTAGAGGATGTGGATCAAGCTGTGATTGGTATTTATGCCGGATTTAAAACGACTGCGCTATATAGCGGATATCTAACTTTGCTTCCGGATATTCAGACGGACTTAGTATATGCTGTTCAAGGATATACAAATGTATATGGCAATATATGGCGTAATGAAATATTGGCGACAAACCCAGAGATTGAAGATGTCTATGGTACTTTGTATACCATCATTGGTCGCTGTAATTTCATACTTGATAATGTTGATCAAGTGGAGGCGGGAACTACTGATGACACGAAGTTGGAAAGGTTGGAAAACTACAAGGGAGAAGTTTATTTTGCTCGTGCTTTGGCTTATTCTGAATTACTGAAGTGTTTTTGCAAAGCGTATGAGAGTGATGAACAAGCTGCCAATGAATTGGGATTGGTTTTGAAGTCCAGCTATGTTAATCCGCAACCATTAAAACGTGCGTCTCTGAAAGATTCCTATCAGTTTGTGATGAATGACTTGGAAAAGGCTACCGAGTATTTGGCATTGGATGAAGATGATAATACTACACTTTATAATGCTGGATATTTTTCTATCGGTACTGTTAACTCTCTTTATGCTCGTTTGTATTTGTATATGCGGAAATGGGATAAAGCTGTTGAATACTCTAGTAAAGTGATTGATAGTAAGAAGTATTATCTGGCAGATGCGACAAAAAAGAACTATTCAACTACTTATAATGATTTCCAATATATGTGGCAATATGATGATGCAACAGAAATTATCTGGAAAGTCAAATTTGAAGTAACTTCTTATGGTGGTGCATTGGGTTCTATATTCCTTAATTATGACTATACCTCTTATAGACCGGATTATGTACCTGCTCAATGGGTGCTTAATGCCTATGCATCAGCAGATTTGCGTTATAATGCTTATTTTGCTAATGCTACTACTGGTTATAGTCATGGACTGACTTGCCCGCTTCTGATAAAATATGCAGGAAATCAGAATTTTATAGCAAAACAGATTCTGTTTGTTAATATGCCGAAACCTTTCCGTTTGGCTGAGCAATATTTAATCCGTGCTGAGGCTTATTGTCAGATGGGAGCTGCTTATTATGGAAAAGCCGGGAAAGATATTTCTACTTTGAGGATATCTCGTTATTCTTCTTATGGCGGTGCTACAAATATCACTAAAGATAATTGGTTGAAAACAATCAGTGAAGAACGTGTGAAAGAACTTTATATGGAAGGATTCAGGCTTAACGACTTGAAACGTTGGCATGAAGGATTTGAGCGTAAGGAGCAGAAACTCACCGTATCACCGGGTAATAAATTGAAAGTCGACAAGGATGCCCCATATTTTGTATGGCCTATCCCACAGCATGAATTAGAAGCTCCGGGAGCTGATATCGAACCAAATGATAGCAATAAATAATGTATAAAGAAAAAAATACGATAATGAAACGATTATTTATAGGAATGGGTGTAGTGATGGCGCTCACAGTTGGTTTATCCGGTTGTGGTGATGCTGCTAAAACTACGTATAATGGTCCCGACTATGTAATGTTCGCCGATACGATGTCGCTTTTTCCGGTACAGAATAGTCAAGACTATTTTACAGTACCTGTGGCATCTACTGTAGCTTGCGATTATGACCGTACGTTTGCTGTTGAAGTAGACGAAAAAGCAAGTAATGCAATTGAAAAGAAGCATTATGTCATTGAATCAAATACAGTGACTATTAAGGCTGGTGAACGTGCGGCAGATTTGAAGATCCGGGGTATTTATGAGAATATTGGAAAAACAGATTCACTTTCGATTACATTACGTCTTGTTTCTAATGATGAAACACGGTGGGATTTGTATGGAACGAAGACACGTATAGAAATGATGAAATCTTGTCCGTTCGATTTGAATGTCTTTACTGGATGGTGTAAAGTGACTTCATCTTTTTATCAGGATTATATGAATAATATCGACTTTCGTCTTATACAGACTGAAATAGATAAGAAAGAAGAAAATACGATTATCATGCATGACTTCTTTTATAAAGGGTATGATTTAAAATTAAAATTTGATCCGTCTGATCCAATGGAACCTTTTGTAGAAATGGATGAACAAGTATTGGGTAGTACTTCTGAGGCTTTTGGCACTATTTACGGGAATGGGAAGTTAATGGTAAAACAACCATCGATTTATACTTCCTATTACAATGTTTGTCAGACTTTTGTTTTGCAGTATATCACTGTTTATGTGAAGGATGTAGATACTGTTGGTACCTATATTAATATTCTTGAGTGGATTAGTGATGAAGAAGCAGAACGTTTGCTAGCGGGTCAGAACTGATATCTTTTGAGAATTTAAAATGTTGATTATATGAAAGATAAAATATATTATTTAAAATTTTTGGTGTTGGTATTCTGTCTTGCCTTTGCATCATGTTCGGATGACGATGACAAGGGACAAGGTAATCCTGTATTTCCTGAAGTGCAAAAAATATCTTGTGCGGTTGGAGAAACAGCGACGCTTACCTTCAATGCAAATATGAATTGGAAATTGAGTTCGTCCGCTCTTTGGTGTAAGTTTGTCGTTGATGGCGGACAAGGTAATTCTTGTTCCGGTGAGGCCGGTGAACAGACAATAACGGTCAGCATAGGAGATGATGCTACTGCTTTGAATAAATCTTATAAAGCGGAAATCTATTTATGGATGGGCGGGGATAAAAAGGTTGTTTATGAGATTACTCGTCCATCTACCGGATATGAAGTTTCTTTATTAGATGAAAATGGTAATCCTTATACCGAAAATAATCCGGCAACTATTGCTTATAAATCTTCTTCTTTTTATATACGTGCTAATTTTGACTGGCAATTAACTGAGTGGCCTGATTGGATTGATGCTGATAAAACTTCCGGTGAAGCAGGTGAGCAAAGCACTAATAAACTTTATATAAACATACAGTCTGGACATACGAAGAATGCTAATGACGGTTTTCTTACTTTTATGAATCAGGCTGGTGATAAGGTGGCTACGGTTCCGGTGAAGTATGAAGGAATACCAAGTAATGCGATTGAGATTATAATTTCATCTCAATGGAATTGGACTTTTTCATCAGATGGATCAACTTATTCGTCATCTTCGGGAGAAGAGCAAGAGGCGCCATTTACATTTAATGTAATAGCTAAAGATGATCAATATAAAGTAGTTTGTCTCATTAATGAAACAGAATATACTTATTCTCGTGTAGAGGATGAAAATATTGAATCAAATTGGTTTCATGTGAAAAAAGAAAATGAAACAATAGAATTATTAGTCGATAATAATGATGGTATAGAAAGAGGGGGAGCTGTGATCGTATTTCCAATGGATGTTTGGAATGAAGTGAAAAATAACTTTGATGACTTGGTACTTCCTGATGGAGAGGTTGCTTCTAAATATGATGATTATATCATAACGTTTAAGCAGAGTGGAATTGGAGGTGCTGAAGATGGATTTACGGCTAGTAGCGAATATGGCGGAAAACTAGAAATAATAGATATGAAAACGGTTGTGGAGGATCCTGATATTTTGTGGGGAGAATACAATACGGATCAGGTTTATCAAATTAGTCTGGAAGGTATGCATCTGTATGGTACTGTAACCGTAAACATGAATGGTAAATTTGCGAATGCTATTGTTGTTCCCCAAAATCCATATGAAGGTGAAGGAGAAAGTGTAGTCGTTGAGACAGAAGGAAGTACGATTATGATATACCAAGCGTATTTGATGGAACCAGGTGGTGATGCAATAACAATTTATTTATATTCTCGTTCAGGAGAGACAATAGGTGTACTTTTGGTAGAACGGCCATTGGAATAAGAATAGATCAATATAATCAGGAAGATAAAAATATTTTCAACTTATGAAATATACAATATTATTCACAAAGATGCTTTTCATTTCATGCCTGCTTATGGCTATGGGAATATCTGTAACCGGATGTTCTGATGATGACGATGAATTGCAATCTGGCTACGGTTACGCTCAATTCAGACTATATAAGAGCGCATCGTACGGAAACGGTGAGTCAGGAAAAACTCGTGCTGGAACCAATGAATTGGAATATTTGCGTGAGGCGCAAAAAATGAAAATTGTTCTTATAAACAATGAAGATGGAACGGAGATTTCACAAACTGTAGGTTTGGATGCCATTAATGATCAAGACGCAGAATTTGGTATGCGTAGTGAGAAAATGCAAATGTTGGCAGGAGAATATACAGTTGTAGGTTTTTATCTTTATAAAATAGAAGGACAAGAATTAGTACCTGTTATTTCTGGCGAACCAGAAAAAGAAACAGTTATTCGGGTAGTTGATGGTGGATTGTCTTTACAGGATATCACAGTGAATGCAGTAGAACGCGGTAGTGTGAAATTTACTTTAGTGAAGGATATTGCTAATGCGACTCGTGCTGCTGGTGATGCTGCTTATTTGTTGGAGAATGTCAAATATGTGACGATAGAGGTCAAAGATCTGTATCTGACAGGGAAAATTATTCCTCCTTTAAAAGAGATTCCTGTTACTTATCAAGAGAAAGGGAAGGAGATTACCACGGCAGATGGTGAGAAAAAAACATATATTTACTCGGTTTCTGTAAGTGATTCTTTGCTTTATTTGAAGGCCGGGACCTACAAGATTTCAAAATACACCTTACTGGATAGAAATAAAAAAACGATAGAAGTGAATGTGACTAATATCAAGGAAAACCAGTTTGTTGTGAAAGATAATCAAACAATAGAAGTTGAAGTTCCTGTCTATATGCGGACTAATTCACCAAAGTTGAAGGATTATAAAGCTTTGAAAGCTATCTGGGATGCCTTGGATGGAGAGCACTGGAGCTATACCGGTATTTCTCATACTGTTGGGTGCAATTGGAATTTTGATAAGGATATGGATCTGTGGGGTGATCAACCGGGTGTGGAATTAGATACGGAAGGTCGTGTTGTATCTTTGAATTTAGGTTCATTTGGTCCTGAAGGAGATATCCCTGATGAAATCGGTGACTTGGAAAAATTACAGGTTCTGACATTTGGTACTCATTCGGATCAAGTGGGTGGGTATTTGGAAAAGAGTTTGAAGGCATATATGAGTGTTGAAGAGAAAAAGGCGGTTCGTGCTGATTATTATGAAACATTCTTAAGAAAGGACTTGAAGAGAGATTGGAAAAAAATGGGCTTCTCGGAACCTTTGTTACAGGTTATCGATAAAGTGAATACAGAGCAGAAACCCAACCTTAGATATCCGGTCCAGGCAACTAACAGTCAGATTCTGAATCGTTCCGGTATTTCTTTGAAAGATGTTTCTCCGGGAAGACTAACGAATGGTATTCGCAAAATATCGGCAGCAATTGGGAAATTAACTAATTTACGTCAGTTCTTTATTGCTAATGGTATATTTGAAGGTTTTGAGGAAGGAACAGATTTATCTAAACTCGAATCTTTGACAGATGTTGAGATCTATAACTGTCCTTCAATGAAGGAGTTTCCGAAAGAGATCTGTAGATTACCGAATTTGGAACTTTTAAATTTGGCTAATAATCCTCAACTCGAATCAGATGTATTATTGAATGGATTGAAAGGATTGGCTGATGAAAAGTCTGCTACTGCAAAGACTGTTCAGATGCTCTATCTGGGTAATAACAATTTAACTGAAATTCCGAAAGAGTTTAAAAACCTGAAGAAACTCGGTAAATTGGATTGCAATAACAATAAAATTTCCAAGGTACATCCATTGGGTAAGGATGTGAATCTGGTTCAGTTAACAATGGACTATAACCAGATAACGGAGGTTCCGAATGATTTTTGTGGATATGAGGATGTCGAATCTTTCTCGTTTGCTCACAATAAGATAACGAAATTCCCGAATATTTTCAATGCAAAATCTGTATATGTTATGTCTTCAGTAGACTTCTCATACAACGAAATTACAGAATTTGCAGGAGAAAATGAGACTGGGGATAATGCCTTTAAGGGAATCAATGCATCGACTTTATCTTTAGCTTATAATAAACTAAAGACTTTCCCCGGCATTTTGTTCAAGACAAATTCGCAGATATCTACATTGGCCTTAGCAGGTAATGGTATTACAGATTTTCCCAAGGGAGCTTTAGATGGAAAGTATACTAATTATTTACAAAGTTTGGATTTAAGCTATAATAAATTAAAAAAGTTACCCGAAGATTTTGATGCGACAAAGGTGCCTTATCTCTATGGTATTGATTTGAGTAATAATCATTTTGAAAAAGTTGCTACAGGTCCGTTGAATATAGATCATTTGAATGTATATGCATTTAGGAATCAACGTGATGAACAAGGTAATCGTACTGTCTCTGATTGGCCGTCAGGTATATCTCAATGTCCGAGTTTGCTTGCGGTGTATTTAGGTGGTAATGATTTCCGGAAGGTGGAAGAAAGTCTGACTGGGTTTAGAATCGTTGAAATCAAAGATAACCCGAACATTATGATCGACGTATCAGCTGCTTGTAATTATATCAAGGCTGGTTATTTATTATTGATCTATGATCGTACACAGGCTATTCGTGGTTGCGATGCTTTGGATTTAGAATGATAAATTTATGATAATAAAAAGAAATTTGAATATGAAATCGTTATTAAAGATAGCTTTCAGCATTTTTGCCAGTATGTGTATATTTGCTGCTTGCGATGACTCTGACGATAATACTGTTTCCGGTTTATCAATTGACACCGAAGAAATAACTTTGGGTGCTGAAGGAGGAACTGAAAAAGTAAATGTCGCTGCAGGGACAAAATGGGTTGCTAAGGTGGATCAGCCTTGGGTACAAGTTATGCCGGCAAACGGAGTGGGGGCTGCTGAATGTACAATTGTGGTAGACACAACACTAAGCAACAAAGTGCGGCATGCTGCAATAACATTTATGCCGGAAGGTGCTGCTGCTCAGAAATTAGAGGTACACCAGACTGGTTACGGAAAAATGATTGGCGTTAGTAAAGAGGAAGTCGAAATTCCAAATATGGCGGCATTAGACAAACGTGTTTTCTATGTATCTGTTACAGCAAATGTTCCTTTCAAGATTGAGTATGAAGAAGATATAGAAGGAGGAGTGAATACATTTGCATTGAATGCTACCGCTAAGACATGGGTCCAGAATGATAACTATGAGCAAAATTTGACTGCCGGTGCCCGTCCTCGTACCACTAAGGTTCGTTTTACCTGGAATATGAATACGGATCCTCAAAAAAGAAATATGAAGGTTAAATTCCTGCCATTGAACGAGGAGGACAAGGAGAAAACGCAAACAGCAGAATTGTTGGTTAGACAGGAAGCTTCTCCTGAAATCAAGGATACTCGCGAGGGAGATTCAATAGCATTGATCATTATTCGTGAAAAGGTACGCAGTATGACAACTTGGGATACAAGTGAAAAGCTGGATTATTGGACGGGTGTCAAATTATGGGAGAAGAAAGATCCGGAAGTGAAAACGAAACCGGAATTGCTTGGTCGTGTACGTTCTGCAGAATTCCGAATGCTGGCAACTAAAGAAAGTCTTCCGGCAGAAGTTGCCAAATTGACTTATGTAGAGTCATTGACTTTCTATGGTAATGAGAATACGATGTTATTATATGATTTGGAGTTAGGTTCTTCGGTGTGTGATTTGAAGTATCTGAAGAATTTGACGGTGGCGGCTTACGGTATATCTAAATTACCGGTTGAATTTAAAAATCTGGAATCGTTAGAGAAGCTGGATTTGAGTAGTAATAATTTTGAGGAGATACCAACAGTGTTGAATCCTGAAAACTTCCCGAACTTAAAATCATTAAGTTTTACTAATATGCAACGTTATTCTGTTACTACTAATTTGCAGACTGATACGAGGGAGCATTTAGGATTGGTGATTAATCTGAATAGTAGTTATGATAGAAATGCTATTGCATTTAAGAATTTATTAAGATGGAATAATTTGGAAAAACTCAGATTGACAGGTAACTTGATTTATGGACAATTGCCTGATATGAAAGATGTTCCTTGTTATACTTTGAATGATGTTACAGCATCTGCTCTAGGCGATACGTTGAAAGTTGCTTGGGGAGGAGAACTGGGCTTTGAGGACGCGACAGGTGAGATGGGTATTTTGGCAAAGACTCCAAGAGTGTTGCCTAATACTAAAGTATTTGCAATTAACCTGAATTTCTTGAGTGGAACTGTGCCTGATTGGATTAAAAACCATCCTTATTATTCAAAATGGGATCCTTTTACTTTCATTTATACTCAAGAAGATGGAAAAATAGATAAGACAGGAAAGGTTGTCGGATTTGATTCGGATGCTATTCCTGCGAATCTGGATAAATATTATGAGTGGTATCCTATGCGTAGACCGGAAAAAGTAGAATAAGTATGAAGAAGATATATTTGATTTTAATGGCTGCATTTGCAGTAACATTTGGTGCATGTACGGACAACGGTCTTGTAGGAGATGCTACTCTCGAAGGACCGGAGGCTCCGGTTATCAATTCTTCTGATGGTGCCAATGTAGGCGAGATTATGGTGAAATTTAAACAGGAAGTAACTACCACGTTAGATCAATCTGCTATGCGGGCTGGGGTGGTAACTCGCTCCGGTATTTCCTCAATAGACAATGTACTTGATAATATCGGTACTTATAAATTTGAAAGAATCTTTCCGGTGGATAACCGGAAAGAGGATCTTACTCGTGAATCCGGCTTACATCTTTGGTATGTGATTCATTTTGACAAAGCTGTTGACATAGAAAAGGTCGCTCAGAGTCTGTCAAAGTTGAATGAAGTGTCAAAAATAGAATATAGCCATTGCATTAAGAGAGCTTATGATCCTGCGGATAAACCTACGTTTTTGACAGCTGATGTACTTAGAAAGAGAGCAATGACACGCGCTGTTGCTTCAAATGGAACTTTTTCTGATACTTATCTGGATTTACAATGGGGCTACATTAATGATGGAAAGATTCTTGAAGGAGTGGAAGCTGATAATGGTGATCTTGTAGCTCAAGCTAAACAGGGGGTAGACGTCGGTTGCAAAGATGCATGGGCAAAATGTACTGGTGATCCATCAATTATTGTTGCTGTATTGGATGAAGGTGTAATGTGGGATCATGCTGACTTACATGCTAATATGTGGGAGAATCCGAGAGAAACATTTGGGGCACGGACTGACGCTGATAATAATGGTTATAATGGTGATAAATATGGTTATAACTTTGTGAACGATATGGGATTCATTTCCTATGATGATGTAAATGATACCGGACATGGAACACATGTAGCTGGAACAATTGCCGCAGTGAATAATAACGGTATAGGTGTTTGTGGTATCGCAGGTGGTGACGGGACTTCTGATAGCGGGGTGAAAATCATGTCATGCCAAGTGTTTGCCGGAGACGCAGGTTCTACCTTGTATCAGGAAGCGAAAGCCATTAAATATGCTGCTGATAATGGTGCGGTAGTGTTGCAGTGTAGCTGGGGATATAATTCAGGATTATCCAATCCGTTGAATTACTCTCCCGGATATACAACTGATAAACAATGGCTAACTGCTTGTCCGCTTGAAAAGGAAGCATTGGATTATTTTATTCACAATGCAGGTTCTCCCAATGGAGTAATTGATGGTGGTATTGCTGTTTTTGCCGGTGGTAATGAGTATGCTGCGATGCCGGGATATCCGGGGGCTTATTCTGATTATGTTTCTGTAGCTGCTATAGCCGCTGATGGTACCCCTTCTGCATATACAAACTATGGAGATGCAATTAACATTTCAGCTCCTGGTGGAGATAGTGAATATCATAGAAGTGATTTTGGTAAGATCTATTCGACTTTACCTCCATTAGCAGCTGACAGAGATAAGCATGATTCGGATGGAGAAAAAGAAGGATACGGATATATGGAAGGTACTTCTATGGCCTGTCCTCATGTTTCTGGTGTTATTGCGTTAGGGCTTTCGTATGCTGCTCAACAACATCGTCATTTCCGTGCAGAGGATTTTCGTGACTTAGTGTATAAATCTGTAAGTGCAAAAATAGAGGACTATTTTACTGAAGAAACAAAAACATTCTGGATGAATTACTCTGCAGCTGGTTCTATGTCGCAGATGCAGATGGAACGGGGTGCATATATTGGTAAAATGGGCTCCGGGTTAATTAGTGCTGCCAAGTTGCTGAATGCCATTGCTGGTGGTGCCGGAATTGATATGAATCAGAAAGTTCCTAATACTTTTGTCCTGATAAATAGTACAGCTACAGTAAATTATATCCGTTTCTTTGAAAATGGGGAGAGTCTTTCATTTACTAGTGATGTGGCCGATAAAACAGTAGCAACTATGGAGAGTACGGATGGTAAAACATTCGTTATAACAGGTTTGAAAGCTGGTTCAACGAAGGCAACTGTAACAGGAGGAGGAAAAACAAAGGAATTCTATATCACGGTACGCAAAAATAGTAGTTGGATGTAGAATATAGTAAATGGATATTATGGAAGCAGTAATGTGGATATATAGCTTGATGCTACTAACAATCCCTGTGTCAGTGACGGCACAGGGGAGGTTAGCATCCCGTGCAGAAATAGATTCGATAATGAACCCGCCTTTATTAGATGGGAAAGGCGCTTTATGCTTTGAGACGACAACAATTAATATTGGACGTTTGTCTGAAGATGATAAGCCTGTCAGTTACCGTTTTTATTTCCGTAATACAAGTAAAGAAACGATTGTATTGACAAGAGTTTCCACTTCATGTGGATGCACAACGGCTTCATTTACTAAAAAGCCTGTAAAACCGGGAGAAAAAGGAATAATAGAATTGACCTTTAATCCGTTCGAACAGGTTGGAAAATTGAATAAAAGAGCATTTCTTTACACCAATCTTTCAGAAAGATATCCTACAGAGAAAATCACATTGTCTGGGGAGGTAACTCCTACCTCTAATGAGTGGAGGGAATATCCTTATTCAATGGGAAATGTATTGAGATTGAGGCAATCGACTGTTGCTTTTAATGAACTACCACGCAACGCTACCCGTGTTGAGCGTTTAGTTTGTGTTAATAGTAGTCGGACTTCTTTGCACCTTTCAGCTATGATTATTCCTCGATATGCAATGTTTCGTACGGAACCAGAAATAATTGAACCGGGTAAAGAGGCTGATATTGTCATTACAATAGATAGCAGGCTACTACCTCCTGTGGTGAAAAATGAATTTACATTTCCTGTTATTATAAAAGGTATTGATTCTAAACCTTCGGAACGTACTATTTATGTGAAGGTCTCCTTACAAAATGAATGATATAATGAACTAATAAAAAAGAAGAATATGAAAACTCTTTTCAGAATGATGGCGCTTTTTACACTTCTATTTTGCATGTCCTCTTGTGGGGATGATGATGAAATAACTATTGAATCAATGGAAGTGAATTATGCTAATATAGCAGGAACATGGCGTCTTACCGAATGGAATGGTGAGAAAATAGATGAACCACGTTATTCGTATATTACGTTTAGTCGTAAAGCGGAAGATGGGAAACGTGCGTTCATGATGTATACCAATTTAAACAGTGCTGTGTCAGAACGCGTCAGTGGTGCTTTCGATTTAGCTATTAATGATGATTCAAAAGATATTATCAGTGGAACATACGATTATACCTTGAGCACGGATGATGAGTGGGAACATGTATATGTGATTACTGGATTGGATGATAAATCGATGACTTGGATTGCTGAAGATGATGTTGAAGAAGTACGTATCTACACTCGTTGTAGTGAGGTGCCGGCTGATATTGTAGCTGGAACTCGGGCTTTATTTCAATAAGCATCGGATTGTATTATAGAAACTCGGGTGATAAGCTGAATAGAGTTTGTCATCCGATTTTTTTTATGTATATCATTCTAACGATGATTACTTATTTAGATAATTTTTTCTCATAATTTGTTTGTTTATTCTAAAGAACTTCTTATCTTTGCATTGGATTTATAATTGTAATGAATACAACTTTGGAAAAGGAAAGATGATGAAACCATACGATCGATTATTAGAGCATAATATCAAGCCTTCCATGCAACGCATCGCTATCATGGAATATTTGATGGAGCATCCGATTCATCCGTCGGCTGATGATATTTACACAGCATTGTCTCCTTCAATGCCGACACTTTCAAAGACAACGGTTTATAATACTTTGAAATTGTTTTCCGAACAGGGAGCGGCATTAATGCTTACGATTGACGAAAAGAATACAAACTTTGATGCGGATACTTCTGTACATTCCCATTTCCTTTGCAAACGTTGCGGACATATTTATGACTTGAAACGTCCGGAAGCGATTAAACAAGTGGAAAATCTAGAAATGGATGGTCATCAGGTATCGGAAGTTCATTATTATTATAAAGGTATTTGCAAGAATTGCTTAAGTAAAGATAAAG
>OGOR01001493.1_pt1 | contig 12898 bp, 9 predicted proteins | sample 1552771 | NCBI WGS metagenome assembly OGOR01 (sample SAMEA2580124, study PRJEB22360) | human gut metagenome | biome: human gut; feature: human-associated habitat; material: faeces | place: Denmark | collected 2008/2010
GTTCTTCGCCATTCATACGGCATTCCTCACAGTATTCTACCCATAGGAGCTTCTTGTTGACTCCATTACGCAGGAGCTCCCTGCGGATGTAGTCATAATCAGGCATCCTTCTATTGGTTGCTGATTTTACCTTGGGGAAAAGCATTTCCTCAAGTGCGCTGTCGGTCATGTCATGATCCAGTGGCCAGGAAAGATTTATTTCCGCAGCCCGTTTGATGACCTTGGCAACTGTGTTACGGGATACGCCGCAGCTGTGTGCGATGTTCCGTTCACTGAATCCTAAGCTTTTCAGGCGAAGGATCTCTCGATATTTGGTCATAATGGTGACCTCCTTTAACTGTATTCACATCAGACGATGTGTTCTTACAGTATAAAGGAAATCTATGTAATAGAGCCTAAAGTGGCTCTGAATTACCGGAATATGTGGCTCTCATTCTCCGGAATGGTGGCTCTCAAAGTCCGGACAGGTGGCTCAAAGAGCCCCGGAATAATCAATCAGGGACCCGGCATCCCGGAATCGCTCCGCCAGCGGATTTTCGAGCCCTTTTTCCGGGTGGATGATTCCCGCTCCCGACAGCTGGGCGGTGCCGGCCTTGGACTGGCACTGGTGCGGGCCATCGCGGAGTTCCACGGCGGCGCTGTTTATGTGGAAAAATCCCGGGGAGCGGGAAGCCGATTCGTCCTGAAGCTGCCATGCGAACAGGATCCTCCGCCGGATTGAGATCCAAACTGACGTCTTTTGTCAGACGGGATCGGCGGAAACGCCTCGCGGCAGTTATTTTCATGCCCCTGGCTGTGGGCAAGCTGCCTTTCCGTGCGCCGCCCCCTGGGGCTCAGCTTTTGGGCGGAAGACGCTCTGCGGAGGGAACCGCCGTCCGGAAGCCTGCCACCGACACGTGGCGGGGCAGTCTGCGTACAACGTTTGAAGATATCAGCGTCTCTGCAAACGCGATTCCCGTTGCCTCTCCATACAGCCCTGTAATCTGTGCGCCACTTACAGCAGGAAAGCGCCTGAAATCTAAAGATTTTAGGTGCTTTTTGCTTCTCAGCGGACAGTGCGCATCTGTTTTGGGCTTCACACATCAAGTTTCCTGCGGATAGCAGCAGCGAAGCCCGCATGACGCCCGCATCTCTCCAGGAAAAATGTGCTTCCGGCACACGCAATTCTCCAATCGGCCTCTTAATAAATGCTGACAGTTCGGAAGGATGTACACCTCCAGATCCGTCAGTTGGTCTGCCGGGCTGTTTTCCCCGTGATGGGCTCCTGACTTATGATTGATGCGGCCCATGACGATCTTTGCCACGCCGCTGACCCTTGCGTATTCCGCGATCTGCACCGCAGGAGCCGTCCCGTACACCATGGAAATCTGCGCTCCCTGCTGCTCCGCCAAGTGCAGATTGCAGCGCAGTTGCTTTATATTCCCTGTGGTAAAGAAATTTTGCAGGACCTGTTTGGTCTGGCGTTTCCGACAGACTTTTCCCACCCGAAGAAGCCTCTCCACATCCCGATGCTTGGTATGCCGGCACCCCTGGGTGTTGTTGTGCGCCGCTTCATCCACCAGGACAGTTGGAATCTGGTCAATATCAACCCTCCCGGAGTTGAGTGCCGCGGTATTCGTTTTTCTTATTCAGCAAGACCTCCCGTCCGTTCAGCAGGGACAATGTATCCGGTCTTACATGCGGCTCCACATAGCCCACCACCAGATCAGCGCCCTCTTTCTGCGCCTGATGCGCCGCTTACGACAGGGCATACGTTTTGCTCACGCGGCCGCATAGCCAAAAAGGATTTTTAGCCTCCCCGGAGGGGCCTCCGCTTCCGGATCGTATGGGAAATTCGCGCATTCATTGTCTGTCTGCCCCCTATGTACTCACCCTCCCACAACTCGTCATAGAATCAATACCTTGTCCCGTTATCGTATCACGCGTAATACTACCAAACCGTGAATAATGGCGTCATGATCGGAAGATAGAATTGGGGCGCTCCCACCAGCAGGAAAACGAGCGCCAGAATCATTTGGCGCTCGTTTCATAACTGTGTGTATCGTCCCATCCCAAAATCCGTTTGGCCATCAGATAGATTCCCGGCTTGTAAAGGACCAAAACCACATCCAAGGCAGGACTCCGGCGTATAAAGTCCGTAATCGCTTGGCCGGCAATATAGATTGCTTCTTCTCGTGGGATGCGATATTCTCCCGAAAAAATAAGTGGAAACGCAATGCTTTTGCATCCGCTGGTCACTGCCCTTGTCATGGCGCGGCGGTAGCAGTCTGCCAGCAGTAACCGCTCTCGCTCCGCGCCTCCAAACCAGCCAGGTCCGGCCACGTGAATAATATAGCGGGCCGGCAGCCCAAAGGACGGCGTCATCACAGAATGTCCGATAGGACAATGGCCATGACGTCGGCAAGCCTCCTCCAGCTTTGCACTATCCGCTGCGGCGAAAATTGCCTCACAGATCCCCGGCGTACGCTTCAGTTCTGTGTTTGCAGCATTTACAATGGCATCCGTGGCAATATTTACAATATTTCCCATCCAAAGATGATACGGCATAGGCCTTCCTCCTTTACAGCAGAGCACCGCATACCAGATACCCCAAAGCGGAAATTCCGCTGGCACACAGCGCATACGGAATCTGAGACAATGCATGATCCATGTTCTCGATCTTACAGCAGCTGGATGTCAATACCGTGGCATCGGAATAGAAGCAGGCATGGCTGCCGAGCGTGGCGCCCGAGACAATCGCCCCCATGACCAGGAGCAGATTTGTGCCGATGCTCTCCGCCAGCGGCAGCAGGATTGGCGCAACGATGGCCGGAATCCCCCACACGCTGCCTGTACTGAAATTCAGGATCGCCACCACCAGAAATGTCACCAGAGGGAAGATCACGGCATTGACATGGGGCTGCACCAGGGTAATGATGTAATCGGCAATCCCGATATCGGTCATTGCCTCCTGCATGACAAACGCAAAGAAGATGATGGCCACCGTGGGAATCATGTTGCAAAAGCCGTGCATCGCCAGATCACAGAACCTGGAAAAGCTCATTTTGCCTCTGGGAATATAGAGTACAAAGCACACTGCAATCGCAGCAACCACGGCCAGAAACAGCTCTCCGGAAATGATTGCCAAGATAATCAACACGCCCACCGGCAGGATAAAGTCCATGAGGCTGCCCTGTGTCTGAAATTCCGACTCATCCTCCTCGTTGAGCGGTGCGCTCTCCGGCGAATAGACCTTGCCGGTCTCCTGAAGGCGGCGGTAAGCGGTCCGCATCCGCCCCAGCTTGGGAACAACGCCAACGATAAACAGCGGCACGATGATAACCGCTGCGATGGCGTAAAAGGCAAAGGGGATCACGTGATAGAATGTCTCTATCGCCGTTCCATAGCCCAGCTCCGCAATCCCCGGCTGCGTGAAAAATAGCCCGGAAAAGAAGATTGCCCAGGTAGAGAACGGCAGAATGGCACACACCGGCGCGCCGGTGGAATCGATGATGTAAGACAGGGCCTCCCGGGGCACACGGCGTTGGTCGGTCAGTTTTTTCATGCAGGTGCTCAGTGTCATGATATTCAAATAGTCATCCACAAAAATAAGAATCCCCATGATCCAGGTGACCATCATGGTGGACCTTGGCCCCCGGCAGAGCTTTCCAAGCGCCCTTGTAAATCCCAGTGTTCCATGGGATTCTCCCAACAGCGTAATGAGGCTGCCGAACAACGCGCACACCAAAAAGACCCATTGGTGCGAATAATCTGTCGCCACGCGGAAAAAAGCATCCATCCAGTCGGTGGCGATGTGAGACAGTGCATACACTCCCTCGGACGGGATCCGTGCAGCGCTGGTAATCACATAGGTCAGCAGAGTTCCAAAGATCAACGGTTCCAGAGTCCGCTTTGTTTTCAGCGCAAAGGCAATGACGAACAGGACGGGGATCAGTGTCCATATTCCATATTCCATGAGTACAACCTCGTTTCTACCACAGTCGCATTTATTGGAGTGCTTCTGGTGCCCGCTAAAGTCATAATAGAGCACTTCCGATGAAGATAGTGTTAGTTTCCCGGCTCTGGGATAAGGAATATATTAAGAACACCATTTGATTGAAATGACAAAATGATAGGCCGGCATTCCAGTCGATGGAATGCCGGCCTCTACTGTACAGCGGATATTCCTTTCCGGGCATTTTCTGAGTCCGGAATGTCCCCTGCGCAATTCATCAGCTGCCAGTTTATTTGCCACGCTCCAGATAGTCTGCCGCAAACTGCGCATACAGTGCGGCCCCCCTCTGCAGCACCGGCTCATGGACTGTATAGCGGTCGTTGTGGTTCCCCACCGTCATACCGAGTTCCTCATTTCTCGTTCCAAGAAAACCGAACACCGCTGGAATCTTATCGGCAAAGAAAGCAAAATCCTCACTGCCCATCATCTGGGGAAGTTCTTTCAAACACGCTTCCCCATAGAGTTTCACAGCTGCGTCATGGGCGATTTTATTCAATTCTTCATCATCGTTATAAAGAGAGTTTGCATAGTAATCATATTCAACCGTGGCAGTCGCGCCAAAAGCCTTGGCTGTGTTTTCAGCAATCCGCCGCAGCCCCTCTTCAATCTTCATACGGAATTCTGCGTTATAAGTCCGGGTGGTTCCAAACAGTTCCGCATGGTTTGCAATAATATTATACCGCTGTCCGGCGTGCATCTCTCCGATATTTACTACCAGCGGGTTTAAGGGGTCGTTCGTTCTGGAGACAAATGACTGGATATTGCTGACAATCGCTGCGGCAGCCAAAAGTGCGTCCACACCCAGATGTGGCTGTGTCCCATGGGCGGAAACGCCATCTACCTTGATTACAAAGTTATCCACACTGGCCATGCGGGGCCCCGCCTGCACATTGATGTATGGCTCCTCCAGTGTCGCCCACACGTGCTGGCCCATAATGGCATCCACGCCATCAAGGATACCCGCTTCAACATAGTATTCCGCACCGTGGCAGGTCTCCTCCGCAGCCTGGAAAATCAGTTTGACGTTGCCTTGCAATTCGTCTTTCGTCTCCATCAGCATCTTTGCCGCACCGAGAAGCATGGAGATATGGCAGTCATGGCCGCAGGCATGCATGACGCCCTTATTTCGGCTTGCAAAGGGCAGGCCTGTCTTTTCCTCTACCGGCAAGGCATCAATATCCGCCCGGAGAGCCACAGTTCTGCACGCCTTTTCGGCCTTTCCCCCCCGCAGCATCGCACATAATCCGGTATGGTCCGGGAAGCGTTGGATCTCGGTATAGCCCATTTTCTGAAGCTCTGCCGCAATATGCTCTGTGGTCTGGACTTCCTCGAGGCTCAGTTCCGGGTTCTGGTGGCACCATCTGCGCTGTTCCACAATGTAATCCAATGCCTGTTCAGCCAGTTCTTTATAGTTCATAACAGTCCTCCTATTTCTGAAGAAGCATCTCCAAAATCAAATCATCACATTTAGAGGAACCCTCATTCCCAAGCCGCACGAAATTTCTGATCGTTTCTTCCGGGTCTGTTTCTACAATTCCATCTGTCGCTTTCACGCTTTCACTCCGAAGGGCCATAGCGGCACATTGGAAGGCGGCAAAGACACAGGTGCTGATCTTCAAGGCGCAGTCTGCCTTGGCACCGTCACAGAGCATTCCGCTCACATTCCCAAACATATTGTTTACAGCAAATCCGATCTGCTCCAGCGTGCCTCCTTGTAGATACACCAACCCGCAGGCTGCGGCGGCAGCGGCAATGGTCGCCCCGCAGAGCCCGGAGAGCGGTCCGAAATCCGCGTGGATATGAATCGCCATCAGGTTGCTCAGCGTGACAGCGCGAAACGTTCTCTCTTCATCAATACCAAGACTCTTCGCGGCAGACAAGATGGGAACTGTTGCGGTAATGCCCTGATTGCCGGATCCGGAATTTGTGATGACCGGGGCATTGGCTCCCATTCTGGCGTCCACCCCGCTGGCAGTCATGGCTACGGCATCCATGACAACATCGTGCCCCATCAGCCCCGCTTCCTGATTGTTCCGGATACCATGGCCGATATTCAGTCCGTAATCACCCGCTGCGCCCAGCTGCGCGATATGCCCATTGACTTCGATGGCCTCTTGGATCATGTGTAAATCATCCTGTCGGCGATCCATCGTCTCCACAAATTCATAGATCGTCCGGATATTCAGCGTCCTGCTGATCTGCTCCGGCGTGATATCCGTTTCCATCGTCTGCCCGGGCAGCTCACAGCCCACCCTCTGGTGGTCCCGCTCCACAAGGATCACATTGGTATGCGCTCCCTTAATAATGGCGCGGGACTGGTGTTCTTTATTCACCAGTTCAACTTCCACATACAGCTTGTCCGGATCAAACGCCCTTCTCACGTCCACATATCCATTTTCCACAAGATGGGCCGCTCTTTCAATGTCTTCCGGGCGGGCGTCATCCACAACCCGGAGCTGGCGGTCCACCGCCCCGCACACAGCACCCAAAGCAGCTGCATAATTTATTCCAGTATAGTTCGTTCCGGGTATCCCCGCAGACATCGCGTTCTTGATGATATTCGCGCTGGCCCTGACCTTGATATGCTCCAGCTCTCCATCCAACTGCTCTCGGGCAATGGCGGCTGTCAGCGCAATCGCGGCAGGCTCTGTGCAGCCGGTGGCCAGCATCATCTCATGATTCAATATTTGACAAATCAGTTTCCGATTCATAGCGATACGCTCCTATTCTATGATCCCAACCAACATTTGATTCTACAAAAGCGGAACACTTCGTGTCCCGCTTTTGTAGATGATATGGCCTTTACAATCAGAACATTTTGGCAAATACGCTTGCAATGATAACGGACGTGATCGTCACAGTGGTAAAGCCGCCGACAATCATGGGCGGGAACATCTTGCTCATCAGATATTCCTTTTCCTCCGGGGTCTCCGCCAGAGCGTTGCAGGTGTTTTCAGTGATAATTGCATTGGGCGGGAACCCATACAGGGCAGTCAATGCGGTGGCAAAGGCCAGCAGGAACGGGATCTTCAGTATTTTTGCGCTGACGAAGCATAATACCGCCATGCCAGCAACACCGACAACAATCAGAATGACCATCGGCCCGATGATGCTGCCCAGCATCTGGGGCGTGCAATCCTTCAGGCCGTCAAAGATATACATCATCAGAGCGAACATGACAATGCCATAGGAATTGCTTTTATTCAGTGCGTTCTCATCCAGAAAACCAATGCTGGTGAAAATAATGCCCAGAACCAGCGCATACACAGCGCCGCTGATCGTCATGTTCAGGCCGGGGATGACAACTCTTCCCAGCTGTGTGGCCAGCCAGGCCACGAATCCCAGCTTGCCCAGCATCACCACAACAGAATTCCACTTGGCAGGCGTGGGGGGCAGCAGTTTCTTGCGCGGACTCTCGGTGGTTTCCAGCTTTCCGTTGACTGCATCTACCGCATTTGAAACGCCGGCAACCGACACACCGCCGTTCCGGTATTCTTTCAGGAGCTTTTTGCCCTCCAGCTGGAGGCAGACCGCCGTAAGCGGATACCCCGCGAACCCCTGGACGCAGTACATGGCGATAGCAAACACAGCCGCTTCCTTGAGGCCGGCAGGAATGGCCGGCTCCATCATCGTCGTTGCAGCCACGATGCCTCCGGTGAGAGGAGGCAGTCCCGCGACAACAAAGCTGCGGTCCATGAGCAGGGGGCAGACGAACAGTGCCAGGACGCACATACCCGCAAGTCCCGCAAGGCAGACCACAATGGTCTTCCACTGCTCCAGCAGCTGCTTGATGCTGATCACGGTGCCCATGTGCGTAATCAGCAGATAGATACCGATTGTGCTGCCAAAGGGAATCAGTACGGCGTCGCTGATCAGCGTAGTGGGAAGGACTGTCCAGTAGCCCACCAGAATGATAGCGGCAGTTACGAATACCGATGGAATCCATGCTTTTGTTGCCGTGGAAACGACCTCGCCAATGATGTACACTGCAGCGCAGAGCACAAACGCTAGTGCAAAGTTATACATGTCTTTTCCCCCTCTTTACTTATTCAGCACATATTTCGGCGGCAGAACTGCCTCCTTTCATGGTTTTGCATTCTCCCACCCAATATGAGTCTGACCAATTACTGTGCGTTGAAATCCATTGCCACCTGCGCATAGAGCATGGCGCCCTTCAAAAGCTGTGCCTCATCCACGCAGAAATTGCCGGAATGGTTTGGCCAAACGGCTCCGCAGGCCTCGTTTCCGGTTCCCAGCAGTGCGATTGCTCCCGGCACCCTCTGCATGAAGTAGGAGAAGTCTTCGCCGCCGGTGGTAGCCGGATTGGATGCGAGGCAATTCTCACCCAGGACAGCAACCGCGGATTTTTGGGCGATGGAAACCACCGCCTCATCATTGACAGTGGGCGGCACGATGCGCAGGTACTCCAGCTCTGCCTCAGCGCGGTAAGCCTCGGCTGTGCCTTTGATAACTCTTTCCATCCGTTCCTCAAAGGTTTCCCACACCTCATTGCTGAAGCAGCGGGTGGTTCCTGTCATATAGCTGTTCTCCGCCACTACATTCCAACGGGTGCCCGCCTGGATCGTCCCTACGGTAACGACCGCCGGGTCCATAGGCGAGATCTCCCGGCTGACGACGGACTGCAGGTTATTGATGATGGCAGCCGTTACAACAGCTGCGTCCACACCCCGCTCCGGCTGTGCGCCGTGGCACCCCTTTCCCTTCACAGTGATATGGAATTCGTCTGCCGACGCCATCCGGGGGCCGGCTTCCAGAGAAACCATGCCGGACTTCACATCTGTCCACACATGAATGGCAAAACATGCGTCCACACCGTCCAAAGCGCCCTGCTCAACCATGGACTTGGCACCCAGAGCTACCTCCTCCGCAGGCTGGAAAGCCAGTTTTACCGTGCCGCACAGTTCTTCTTTCATGTCATGAAGGATGCGGGTGGCGGTCAGGAGCATCGCAATATGGCAGTCATGGCCGCAGGCATGCATAATGCCCTCGTTTTTGCTCGCATAAGGCGCCCCGGTGGTTTCCTGGACCGTCAAGGCATCCATATCTCCGCGAAGCAAAATGGTCTTGCCGGGCTTTGCGCCTTGAATGGTGACCAGCACACCCGTCTCCAGCCCACAGGGCCGCCAGGAAACGCCTATCTCGTCCAGCGCCTCTTTGATTGCCTTGCTGGTGTGATATTCCTTGGTGCTGACTTCAGGATGCTGATGGAAATAGCGGCGCTTTTCGATCAGATACTCTCCGTATTGGGCGGCGACCTCTTGCACATTCATAACAATTCTCCTTTTCTCGCGAATTTTTTCGCTTTAAATGGTTAAATCATTTTGAACTTTCCAAATCTGATTACTTCAGGAATTCCAGAGCAATAGAAACCAAGGTCCTGATGCCTGCCGGCATAACATCCTCCCGAACCGCACACTTGGGATTGTGCAGGGGCGCCAGCTCTCCCTCGTGTCCTGCATAAAGCATCAGATAGGCGCTGGGGATACCACCCAGCTTTCCATAGAAGCTGAAATCCTCACTGAAAGGCATTGGATCGGGCATGGGGACCACCGCGTCCTCACCCAATTCCTTTCGGACCGCGTCAGCGGCAAGATCCATCAGCTCTTTGTCATTGAAAGCGCTGGGATATCCGTCGGCATAGTGAATATGTACTGTATTTCCGGAGGCGGCCTCGATACCTTTTGCAATTGCCTGGACCTGTTCCTTAATCACGCTTCGCACACTTTCCGAATACGCTCTGGTCACGCCGCCAAACTTGACCTCCGCCGGGATCACATTGGGCGCGTCGCCGCCATGGATGCTCCCCAGGGAGAACACTGCCATCTCCATAGGGTCCACCCGGCGGGCGACGATCTGCTGCATCATCACGATCATCTGGGCGGCAGCCAGCACGGGGTCCGTTGTATTCTGCGGCTGAGAGCCATGTCCCCCTCTGCCGGAGACGGTGAAGTCGAACAGGTCCACGGAAGTTGTTATGGGCCCGATGTGGAACCCCACCTGTCCTGCCCGGTGAGCGTCCGGCAGCACATGCATTCCATAGATCGCGTCCACATAGGGGTTTTCCAGCACGCCTTTTTCCACAAGCTCCTTGGCGCCGCCAGGTAATGTATCTTCGCTATGCTGGAATATCAGCTTGACACAGCCCGCAAAACGCTCTCTCATTCCGCACAGGATCTTGGCCGCGCCCAGCATCATGGATGCATGCATATCGTGGCCGCAGGCGTGCATAATCCCCGGATTCTCACTGGTATACGGCAGTCCGGTTTCCTCCTGCACGGGCAATGCGTCGATATCGCAGCGCAGTGCCACGCAACGGCCCGGGCCTCTGGCTCCATGGATCAACGCTACAACGGCGGTTGGTACAGGCCGTTCGATTGCATCAACCCCGTATTCCTCCAGCTTCTTTCGAATCAGGGCCGATGTCCTTACCTCGTTTCTTCCAATCTCAGGATGGCGGTGAATATCCCTGCGAATCTCTACCATCTCCGGGAAATATTCCTCCGCTCTTTCTTTTATCGTACTCGTCTCAAATTTCCTCCTTCCTGCATGGCTTCCGGAAGCCATTGTTTGTTCAGCATGGTTTCTATGTTTGCGAAGCAAACATAGAAACAGGGATCCCTGTTTCCGACAATACGATATTGCTTTAACTATACTTTATCTATAATAATCCTAAACCACAAAGTATATCAAGTCAATATTTTTCTCCTGACTTTTCCTGACTCCAGCATTTTGAGCACTTCCTTGTTAGAGTCGGAGACCATTTTCCGGGTCTTGTTGAACGCATCATGCTTCTTGTCTGCCTTGACGACGGCCGCTTGTCTGGAGGTGTGCCCTTATCCCAAAAATATCCTATATCCTATCGGCGGAAAGCCAGAAGCGCACTGACACAGGCGGCAAATTTCCACATGGCGAAGGTGCTCTGACGCCCGATCAGATACTCAATGCAGAATGTAGTTGCAATATCCGCTCATCGTACGTCCATCCAGCGCACGTTTCCAGGCGGTCAGGCCCATTGGTCTTGCTGCGGTCTGCATTGGTGCAAATGATCTCTGCCCCACCGCGCCCTGTGACGGCGTAAAAGCCCGCAGAACTTATTTTATACCACGGTATAGAAGTCCCGTACGGTGGCGCCCGGCACAGATGTCAATGATCTGCTGCCAGATACGGCGCTCACTGGTCCGAATGGAATTACCTCCGCTCCAGCGGTTTTGAAGGAGCCGATGCTGAAAGTAGTCCTACCCTGCCTGAGGCGTTCATCACCTCACTGGTGGCCCAAATGCGGATGTGGGCGGCCCGCAGCGATGGTCCAGGTTGTAAAAGCGGGCTTCCCTCGTTTTGGTCTTTCTATCCATCGCTCCGTAGAGCGTGCTTGTTACATTTTTTGCAACAACTCCTTTGTCCTGCAATTCGCCTTTCTGGACGATATTAGGTTCCTTTCTGAGAATGGCTTGGAATGGCGAGAAGGAAGATAAGCTCTCACTCTTAAGTTCACGAACGTGATATTATAAGAAATAGTATTTGCATTCGCCCCGCAAAAAGCCGTTGCACCGTGAAACGCCTTGAGAATACGGAATTTTTTGCCTTTTAGGACACTGGAAAACACACTGATTTTCGGTGCTGTGGTGCCCAAATTCCTTGCGGCGATATAAAACCACACAAGCAAATGTAAAGAAAAATAGTAAGATGTGTGCCCTCAAACCAAGATGCTTTGGAGGTTTCCGCATGAACAGTTATGAGACTTCTCTGCAGTAGGAGTCTCTGCTTGAAAGGACGTGTCGACATCCTGGGCTCTTTCACCACATGGGGTGAAAAACGATATCTACCCGTCAGTCCGGCGCTGGAAAATAAACACTGAGTCATTATGAAATGAAGAATTGGCATCCATCTCGAACGGCAGAAGCCGCGATGGATGCCTAAAATACTATTTACATGACCATCGTTGTCAAGATGTCTAAGTGATCGGTGAGCTGTTCTACACCACTATAGTGGAACACTGCAAAACAGACATCGCTTCCCAACGCTAAGCACTGGCAGATTCCAGCTGGTTCGGTTGCAAGGATTAGGAAATCAAGACTTGGATACGACAACTCCTCGTAGGTCCAGTATACATTGACTGCCCGATTTCGATCCGTCTGAGACTGGGCAACCGGTTTGGCTAGGGCGGGAATCAGAAAATGGAAGTAGGTGGCATTCAGACTTGGGGAGTAGCAGTATTTACCACCCTGGGAATTCGAAAAATACCCTGTATAATTTCCGACCTCTGAGAGGTATCCGTTCTGGGCAACAGTGCACCAGATGAGAGCTGGAATAGAAAAGTGATTTTCAGCCCGATTCTCGTCCTCATGAAAAGAAGACTCGCCGAACAGATGGGAAAAATTCTGTAGTTTGACTGTTTACAGCTGCTGAAGAACGATATACGGCCGTTCGAATTCTTCAACCGGAACAACAAAATGGCCAGCGTTACTCAATATCAGAATAATCTGACCTATAAAAAACAGAATCGATGGCAAGTGCGATCATTTTCTCATGAACAAGGGTATGGCTGGAGCCGGAAGAAGGTGGATGCTGTAAACCATCTTTCAATACTGGACATGTTTTTTCAAAATGCGGTAATCTCTGCTGCTGGTTCGGGAAGAAAAAAGAATAATCAGTAACACCAGGAGAACAGAGGGCTGAAACGATCCCAACAACAGCAGCGGGAGTTTGGCCAGAGCGTCTGGTTGTACATCAAATTTACTATGATAAAAGAAAACAGCCATACAACAAGCGCCGAAAAAAGAACAGACAATTCTCCTGGTGCGGCGGTAGTGGCGCACCCGCTTTTCCAGACGCTCCAGAGAAAGCCCTCTGCTTTCAAAATTGGTGTATAAATCAGGGGCTTTC
>OGOR01001510.1_pt1 | contig 12722 bp, 16 predicted proteins | sample 1552771 | NCBI WGS metagenome assembly OGOR01 (sample SAMEA2580124, study PRJEB22360) | human gut metagenome | biome: human gut; feature: human-associated habitat; material: faeces | place: Denmark | collected 2008/2010
CATCCTGGAAGAAAAGCCGCGGAGAAATAAATATATTTTCGGTGCCAATACAAAGATCATTAATCTTTACACCACTTTACAACTTTTTCATAAAAAAATATCGTACAGGGCTTTCTGATGTATAATGAGTTTGCTCCAACAGCAGATATTTTGTTTTTTTAACTTGTACTAAATCTTGACATAGGACCAGTTCCCAGAACCAGAAGTCGAACACCATTATTTTCTTTTCCGTAAATTTCAGGAATATCATCCACTTTTGGATTGACTTTATAAAAAGTATTACTTTTATCTGCACCTGTTCTCTCCTCAATCAACCTTCTCATTTTACTGATAGGCGTAATACTCTCCAGTTCTTCCTCTGAAAAACCCAGTGCAAGTCCAAGATTTGCATCTGGATCCACCTCTACAGCAAATACTTTTTTCTCTTCTTCTGCATACAGCCGTGCTAATACTGCAGATATCGTGGTTTTCCCTACTCCGCCTTTTCCAGTTACAGCAATTTTCATCTGTTATCTCCTCAAATGCTTCTTACTCCACTTCCTCCAGTTCTGTTCCTTCTGGAAGAATATATCCGCAGTTATCACATACTCCATCCTCTGCAAGTATCCCGTCTTTCACAAAGGCTTCAATGCCTCCCGGTTCATGACAGCGTGGACAATCTAATTCCCGTATCTTTTTCTGATTTCTTACATCCTGGCAATTGGAAAATCCAATTTTACCCATAGTGATTCCTCCATTTTCATTCCATATCAATTTGTCTTCGCAAAAAAGTTCCTACCATACGGGAAAAATTGCTGATATTACGAATATAGGCAAAGTCTTTTCCATAGATTCTCTTTTCCACGGAGAGCTCTTCTTCATTCCCTACAAAAATACCAATTACGAAAATTCCCTGATTTCTGGCACGACGCACCTCATATGCAGTATCTTTCACAGCTCCTTCTCCGTCATAGATCTTGGGCTGGCGGGTTCCTGGTCGTTGTATGCTCATATCACAGGGTTTTCCATCACTTAATACGATTAAAATCTTATTTTTTTCCGGTCGCTCCATGAGAGAGGAACAAACGGTTTTCAGGGCAAGCCCATCTCTGTTATTGGCATATGCCCGAAATTGAAAGATTCTTTCATTTGTTTCCCTTGGATCTTCATAATCCCGAAATCTCTGAAGTACTGTATATCCCCAGAAAGCACAGTATCCTGTCACCCGATGAGGAATTCCTGCCTGGCTTAATGCTTCACTGATAATATATCCCTGCGTCGCTACCTGAGCCTGTCTGCCAGCTTGAGAACCACTGGAATCAATCAGGACGTCTATTACAAACTCAGAATCTTCTGATCTCTTTTTTCTATTAAATAACTTGTCATCATCTGTTCTTCCAATTTTCCATAACCTTTCAGGAACAAGCTGCCCTGCATCAGATCTGCTGACAAAATCATCCTTTCGGATTATAAATGCCCGTTTCAGTGACTCTGCCAACTCAGAAATATTTCTTTTGATGATCCAGTGATTATTTCCATAATAGGCTTTATTTTTTTCAAACTGCAGCTGTGAAAAACGGTATTGATTATTTTTTATCACAGGGTTCTGTAAAATTCCATCTGTAAGATACAGGATACAGTTTTTGTGGATTCCTGTACAAAATTTACGGTTGACTCTGGCCTGCTCCGATTCACTTAGATACGATTTTCCGTAATTCAGTTCCACATATTCCCGTATCCGTCGCACTGCCTGTGGATTTATATTCTCCGAGCTTTCCGGAACTTCTTCATTTTCCGGCGAGAAATAAAATCTTTTTTTCTTTTTGTTTCTGATATCCAGACTCATCATCTTTTTTTTGAGATTAGAAAGATATTTTTGAATGATGTCTTCCATCTGTTCATCCGTCATGCATTCCTGCCACGCGTCATTGGCCAATGCCATATCCGGTAAATTCAGAATCTTCTCCAGATTTCCATTCCTTTTTTCAAAAGAGGGATCCAGAACATGATTATAAATCTCATCTATCACGTTTATGACCTCTTCCGTATTTTCCGCATCCTTCAAAGAAAGAATCTTGTACAATGCAATCTCTGCCTGTGGATCCATTCCCTCATCGTTTGTGTTCTCCAGAACATGCCTTATATACAGAAGCCTAATCCTGTGAATCAGGTCTGTTCCAGCTTTGTCTGATACCTGCTCTTCCTCGGCCTTTTCCAATTCTCTGAACGCCTGTTCTCTGATTTCCTTTGTTCCCAAACGTTCTCGAATGATAAAACGATTCACTGCAGCATCCATGCATAATCCGGCAAGAGGCAAAAGCATATCTTCTCCAGCAGAAAAATGTAATTTTTTCATCAAATACATGCCAAGTTTCTTCTGATCAAAATATCGTGCAAAGGCACCCTGCTTCACTGCCTCATACAGAACCGTTTGTTTTGAATAAACATATTTTTCTGTATCCGGTTCAAATTCCATATCATAATCACCACTGACTGTCCAAAAAAGATTTCTGATACGATTACTGATCTCCAGACGATGTTCTTCCAGTTGTTCCGCCGGCCATCTGACATCCTCCATACAAGCTTACCCCCATATATCTTTTCCGGTCCAGGAAGATGGGATTCTGGTAGAAACCACATCTTCTACGATCTCTTTTTCAAATACATCAAAACTTTTATTTATAATCCCCATCTGGATTGCATCAATTGGAGAAAGTCCGCTTCTTGTTGCTTTTACAGCAGAAACCAATCCTCTCAGGTCAAGAGATTTTGTTGAGATTTCTCCATGATAAGCTTTGATCTGCAAATCCAGAAACAGTCCTGCAAATGCTTTCAGTGCACTTTTTTTCCCATCTGGAAAATGTTGTCTTAATACAAAAAGGACACTATCCTCATCCATTTCAGGCATATCAATTACCATAAACCTTGAAACCAATGCTTCATTTAGCTCTCTGGTACCTGCGTAACCATAATTCATCGTGCCGATAAATCGTGTTGCCGGATGAAGTAAAATCCTGTTATATCCTGGAATATCGATTCTGCGCCGATGATCCAGTGTGGCATGCAATACAGAAACCGCATCATTTTTTGCCATATTGATTTCGTCCAGGATTCCAAATCCTCCAAATTCCGCGCATTGGTAGATGGGGCCTTTCCGAAGGCGAACCTCATTATTTATAAAGGTATCCGTTCCGATCAGATCAGCACTGTCTGTATTTACATGAAAAGAAATGTCGTATTCCGGTCTTCCGAATATCCATGCCAGTGTCTCGCATAGTACATTTTTTCCTGTAGCTTTCGCACCGGAAAGTAACAGGTTATCTCCCTGAAGAAGCGCTGCTATTGACATTTCCAGAATCTTTTTCCCATAAAATAAGATATCCGGTTTTTCTACCCGTTCCTTTACCTGATCCTTTACCTCATAACGCATGTGAAAATCTCTCAGTTCTCCAATCAGTTCCTGCGCTATCTTCTGGTCTTCTAAATATTTTTCTATTTCTGTCCAATGATTTCTCATGAGGATTTTCCTTTCTTTGCAATTGGTTATACCAAATCAGATAATATTTCTGTTTACTCAATCTTCAAACTTTCAATCCTCCAGCTCACAATCCTAACTTCTTTACAATTTCTCCCAGTGCACTTCTTACAGGAGAATCTTTCGGAAGCCGTATGATCGGCTTTCCAGCACAGTCATACTGATATACCTGGTCATCATGTGGTACAACCCCTAACAGTTCCAGTCCCTGATTTCGGATTTCTTCCAGAGTTCCGGCATCCAGTTTTCCATCTGGAACACGATTCACGATTAATCCGGTTTTCTGTGGTTTAAAGTTTAACTCCTTCATCAGCTTTGCAATACGTCCAGCCGCCTGAACACCTCTTCTGGAACAGTCACTTACAAGAATCGCAACTTCCATCATTGGCAGGATTCCCCTGCTGATATGTTCCATACCTGCTTCGTTATCAACCACAATATATGGATAATGGCTTTGCAGTTTCTGAACCTGGGTCTGCACAAGACCATTTACAAAACAATAGCAGCCCTGTCCCTGGGTTCGCCCCATTACCATCAAATCATAATCATCTTCTTCTGCAATTGCATCGGAGAGACGCATTTCCAGATAAGCCTGTTTTGTTATTCCTGTCGGAATCTGATATCGTGGATCAACTCCTGCACGTTCAATCTCTTCTCTCAGTTCTCCGAGTGTAATCTCCGGTTCAACGCCGAGCACTTCATTCAAATTCGCATTTGCATCTGCATCTACAGCTAAAACCGGATGTTTTCCATTTTCACATAAATATTGAATCAACAATCCACAAAGGGTTGTTTTCCCTACACCGCCTTTTCCTGATACAGCAATTACATGTCCCATGTTTTTCCTCCTAAAATTCTGAACAATCTGTTGACTTTTTCTTTAAATCTCATTATAGTTGTTACTATATAAATTACAATAATCAATCTGTGAGATTTGTATGGCTACTCAACACATCAGAAAAATTGTTGAGGAATCATATGATATCAATTCATACAGGAGTATATAATGTCAGAAAAAACGAGAAAACAAGATCGCCGTACCCGCTATACCAGGCAAACCATAAAAGATACGTTCTTAGAATTGTTAAAGCAGAAGAGTTTTACGAAAATTACAGTTACAGAGATCTGTAAAAATGCTGAAATCAACCGTGGCACTTTTTATCTTCATTACTACGATATCCATGATGTATTATCAGATATTTTTAATGATATGACTCAGGATATGTTAACAACTGTAGATCATTTATTCTGTCTAAATCAAAAAAGCTGTTCTTATCCGTTCTGTCAGAAAATACAGATGGAATCACAATACAGGGCACTGTTTCTGGATGATGCAATTGCCCCCATTCTTCTGGAAAAATTAGCAGAAAATACAAAAGAAGGCTATGTGACCTGGCTTATGTCACACAGCCTCCTGACCTTTGAGCAGGCAGAATCGGTTTTTTATTTTCAAATGAATGGCTGCCTTTCCATCAACAGACTGATGCTACGCAATCACTGTAATGACTGGAAACAGATTCAGACAACAATTGACAAATTTATCAAAGCCGGACTGGAAAGTTTTCTGATCCATGATCAGAGGGAAGAAAATGCTTCCGATAATTTTTGCAGCAAAATTTCTCCAACTGTTACCGCATCTTCTACACTCAGATAATGATCGGCATGATCCTGAAGAAATATTTTGCCAGATGCAGGAAATTCTTCATCTGCAAACCATATCTTTAAAGTTACCGGATATCTTGGCAGGACTGGAAAAACAGCACACAAATCCGCCTTTGTCTCTGTGAATTCTGCACCCAGGTTTTTACATGCTTTCTGAATTTTCTCAGGATCTTTATCCTGCAAAAGCTTTTCCAGTTTCTGCTCTGCAGTCCGGTCAAACTTGGTTCCTCGAATCAATCCATCTTTCAGGTTACCAAAAGTAATGAGCTTCTGTGAACCATCTGTTCCATCGGCCATATCCAGATAATGCAGCAATGTCAGATAATGCCATTCGTCCATGTTTGAGTTAATACGAAACTCAGGGAGTTGAATTTCAATCGTTTCATAAAAACTCAGTACTTCAAGCACATTTCGACTGCTATGAAAAACAGCCCCACTTTTTGCAGCAAGATCCTCTCCGGAACGATTTTGCAACCGTTTTACTGCTGCCTGCAACATTTCCTGAAATGCACGATTTTCTGTTTGATTTTTGTATTCCATAAGCTCTCCTTTGCCGTAAGTTTCATTACTGTGTTGACTTTTCCTTTAAATTTCATTATAGTTGTAATTATATTATTTACAATCATCAAAATAATAAATATGCACAGTTTCTCAACACATTAAAAAGAACTGTTGAGAACTTGAAATATTTTAGACAAACCAGAAATATTTTTGTCTCAAAAATGTGAAAGCAAAATCATTATATCATACTACAAGGAGTTTCTTATCATGAAATATTCAACAAAATTAAGCGATACTGTTCATGTGATGGTTCTGATTGCTATCAACCAGGAAAAATCTCTCTCCAGTGCCTCAATTGCAGAAAGTGTCCATACAAATCCCGGCTTTGTACGCCAGCTTATGTTAAAACTAAAAAAAGCCGGACTTATGACCAGTGTAGCCGGACATGCTCGTCCTTCTCTTTCAAAACCTGCGGATCAGATTACATTGCTGGATATTTATAAAGCAGTTGAAGGTGAGAAGCCGCTGCTCCATTTAGATACTCATACCAACCCTGATTGCGGCGTTGGCATTAATATTCAGTTGTCTTTACAGGAATTCTATAATGAAATCCAAAAAACTGCTGAAGAAAAAATGAATACGATTACTTTACAGGATATCATAGATACCTATTATCAGCGAACATCAATCCTCAATATCTCCCCGGTTAGCCATCACGGTTAAATTTTCATCCCGATTTACGGAAAATGTTCCTACTACATCCGGTTCACCTTCCTTATGACCGGATTCAGGTTTCCCATAAATACTTCGCACAGCCGGATCAGGATTATCAAATCCTGCATCTATGGCTATCTGCATTTCTCTGCGTACCTCTTCTGGTGTTGTGTTGTACTTTTCTGCAATCTTTCATTTATTATGAGTGTAGACATGCACAGTTTACGCTTTCATCTCGGTAATTGAATTGCCGAGGATTCCTGCTTTTTATCCTAAAAAATTATACGGGACAGACTTTTTCTTCTCTTATCCAGAATATCCGTCTGTCCAGAGCGGCGAAAATGTTAAAGCAGCCTGATCGTTCTGTTACTGCTGTCATGGAAGAGATCGGTTATTCCAACATTACGCATTTTTATAAAATTTTTGAGAAAAAGTTCCATATGACACCAGCGGAATACCGAAATACTTTATAAGTCCTGTATATGTCTTATCTGTATACAGTAGAAAAGAAAAAGCCTTATAATATTACTGCAAATGATATGTCCCTCAAATATGATTTTTAGATTGACTGTTCCTTAAGGGGCTATATCATTTACGACAAATATTATAAGGCTTTATATATTTTTACAGTTTCATAGCACTGCGGATGCAGTTCTCAATATATTCTTCTCCCAAATCTGTATTCAGGCTGAGATCAAAGTTTCCGGCTGCACCCCACATACGGCGAGTGTAATAGCGGTAGTTATCTGCACGGAGTTTTTCATTTTTCTGAACCGTAGCTTTGGCTTCTCCCTCGGAGATATTCTGTCTCTGTGCCACTCTTCTAATTCTGCTCACAAGAGGCGCTGAAAAAAATACTTTCAGACAGTTTCCGGAATTTCTGAGAACGTAATCTGCACAACGGCCTACTATCACGCAGTTGCCTTTTTTCGCAAGATTACGTACAACCTGACATTCTGCCTCGAAAATCTTATCCTTCGGTGCTTCATCCTGCATATCCGCATTCAGATACATCTGATTAACCAGATCATAGATGAGACTGTTTGTCATGATCTCTTCGTTTTTCTTGATGAATTCCGGTGTGTATCCGGTGGTTCCTGCTGTCATCTGGATAATCTCCGCATCATAAAAATCATATCCCAACTTTTCTGCAAGAATCTTGCCAATATCGTGGCCGCCACTTCCAAACTGTCTTCCAATGGCGATAACATTTTTTCCATAGGTTCCTGCTGTCTGTTCTTTTGCTTCGTTCTCGTTTTCTGCAGATACGCTTTCCGGGAAAATCATATCTTTCAGGAATACAAGTTTCTTACCGATGAGTCTGGCGATAAAGCCTACCAGAAGGGCAGCAATAACGGTACCTTCTCTTACACCAGCCAGTCTTCCTGCAAATACGAAAGAAAGTACAGCAGCGATCACTGACATGGATACATCAAAACAGATCTTGGTTGTTCCGAAATTTGTTTTCCATGTAAGAACAATAGCACGGACAAAAGATTCTCCCGGAAGCATGACAACGTCTGCCAAGACCTCCATATATACACCTACGCCAAGAATCAGACATCCGATGAGAAGATATACAATCTTCATGATGTACGCTTCCGGATTGACCCAGGAAAAAAGAATCATGGTAAGATCAATAAAATATCCAAATATGATGGATACCGGAATCTGAAGGATGTGCTCCAATTTAAAGTTCTTTCTCAGGATGATCAACTGCAGTACGATCAGAAAGATACTGAAAAAGATGGTAAAATTTCCAAGTGTAAATGGAAAATTAAGACTTAATACGTAAGGAATTGATGAAATCGGGGATGTTCCTAGGTTTGCCTTTGTGATCAGACTGACTCCCAGGGAGTTTACAAACAATCCCACCAGAAATATTAAATATCGTTTTAGTTTCTCCATTTTTTATTTCCTCCTCATTTCATATCTGCAAGATTTCGATAGATCCGGCAAAAAATATCCATAAACAACTTCTGCTCTTCTTCGGAAATACCATTTAATGCAGTTTTTTCTATTTTCTTAAAAGCCTCCTCCACAAGCTTCTGATTTTTCTTTCCGGATTCTGTCATAAAAATATGAAAAGTACGACGGTTTCCATTGAGCATTTTTCTTTCGATCAGACCTTTTTCTTCCATACGGTTCAAAATGGACGTTAAAGATCCTGCCTCGATGAGGCATCCTGCCGCAATCTCTTTCTGGCTGGCACCATCGCGATCTTTCAGGTAATCCAATACTTTGGGCTGTCCCAAGGTAAGGCCTGTGTCTGCCAGCTGTTCCATTAGTTTTTTCTGGACAGTCATATGGTTTATCATAGACAGGTAGTGAAATGAATCATCCATTTATTATTTAGCTCCTTCTTTTATCATATAAATAGTTATAATTCAAACATTTGGAATTATAACTATATTTGTGGTGTATGTCAATAACTTTTTTAGTATATTGGAATCTTGTACAATGTATTACCCTCTTGAGAATATATAGTCAGTGTCTTTGTTTCAGGGTAATACCATGATATTAGCTCAGATTAAATCGTAATTGATACCTCATCAGCATTTTTCTTTTTTATTATTGTAAAATATTTTTTTACATTTTAGCGCTATTTTCCTCTTCTATTTGTTTGCAAAAAAAGCCATAAGATTTTCTTTTCAAAATCTTACAGCTCTTCTATCATGTTGCATCCCAAACATCATCTATACTTACATGTAATCCTGAGCGAGAGACACCTAAAAATTTCAACATTCCGGAGACGGAAACCTGGCGTCCAGCCTTTTGGGCAGCTTCTGTCTTCTCAGTCACTTCGAGATAAATGGCTTCCGTCATTTTCCCAGAATGTTGATTGCTTTTTTTAATACATCAAGTGCATCTTGGGCATCACGTAATTCACGTCTGAGACGGGCGATTTCCTTCTGTTCATCGGATGCGTAATTACCAGAACCCCGAACAGGAATATCACCGGATTCACGGAAGTCTTTCAGCCACTTTGTTAGTGTGCTGTATCCGATGCCAAGATTTTCTGCACATCCACGTACACCGAGATCTTTATGATCTTGATAATACCGGATTGCATCAAGTTTAAATTGTTTGTCATGTTGCATTGCCATATGAGATCCTCCTTCAGCATGTCTCTATTGTACCATGTTAATATGTATTTGGAATTTCTCATTTTGGCTTGTACTATTTATATTCTAGCATCACTATAGGCAGGTAAAATATGCGAGCATTATATGGAATTTTTTAAGATGTTTAAGCGAGAGAACAAATCAGGATGAATCGAAATAGCTGAAACATTCGGGTTTACAGAAGATTCGTATTCTCTTGTAATCTTTTCAAATTCACGGATGAATGATTTGATCTCTGTTTTAGAGACTTTCAGTAATTTTAAGTAGTAACAGATAAGGATAATGTAATCACCGATAGTCTTGAAATTTATGTACGGCATCCCCCATTTCTAAAATCAGGCATTGTTTCATTGGTCTTGAAGGATCCATTTTTTTGAAACGGGTATCATATACCACATCGTTGTGAGCAATGGCATTTTGTATGGAGCCTTGAAGATTTAGTTTGTTGTTCTGGTATTTCTTTTTTATATCTTCACGGGTTCCGGCTGGTGCATTTTTGTAGCTGCTGATTGCTTTATCGTACATATCATAGATACTGCTGGAATCAATTTCTGACATAATGGTGTTCAAAGCAATATTTTTAAGCGCAGTTTCTATAAACATCATTTTTCCATATAAAAGAGATTTTAATTTTGTATCATATTGTATGGTTGCGTTAATCTCATTATATGAAGTGAATGGAAGTCTGTTAGGGGAAGATACAAAAACGATATCATTTATATCCATGAAAATATCCGGTATTGATTAGTTGTTGCTTTTGTGAACTCCCTGAGATGGAAATTCCATTATCCCTAAGATGCCGCATTAAAGCATCAGGTGATTTACAATCTGTATGTTCTTTTTGAATGATAAGAACAGGATACAATATAATGACCAGTGCAAGCAGAATAAAGGATAAGTGTGTTGCCAGAGGCAGCTACCTGCTCACACATTCTGATGATGCCTCAAAAATGAGGAATCTTTTAATCATTTTAAGTGCATAACTCGTTATTATATATATAGATATTCAATGGAAAGGAGTCTGATGCGTGTTGAGTGATGACGAATTAGTGGAACAGATTCTACTTGGAAATGAAAATGCAGCAGAAGAATTGATAAAGCGCTATTATACATCTATTTTACGTTACTGTAGGTGGCATTGCTCTAATCTGGAAAAAGCAGAAGACCTGACTCAGGAAACATTTTTGAAGTTGTTTAAGAATTTATCCGGATATAAAGGGAAAAAGAAATTTAAGGCTTATCTATACACGATTGCAAATCATTTATGTATTGATGAAAGTAGGAAGGTTGAGTTTTATCCATTAGAAGATGAAGAAAATATAGTGCATGAGTATAACGACATAGTTCGGCTAGAGGATAGGGCAGAGATAAGCTATTTTTTGAATTTTTTATCATCAGAACAAAGGGAAGCAGTCATTCTACGCTTTGGAGAACAACTTAGTTTTGGAGAGATTGCAAAAGTGATGGGATGCAATATGCGAACAGCACAAAGCAGGGTTCGTAATGCTTTAAAAATTATGAGAAAGGAGCAGGAAAATGAAAGATAAAAATTTGAAGGTCTATTTACAGCAATCTTTAGGAGAGGAAGTACAGCCTAAAAGATTAGAGGAAACGATTAAGCTTTGCACTGAAATTGTACGAGAACAGGAAGTGACTAGGGTAGAACCGAGGACAGGTTTCTTTCACTATCTTTCAGATGTATTTCGCTTTGAAGGTATTCCAATATTTGGTTTGCAGGCAGTAACGTTATTTATAGTTTGTTTAACAATTGCTAGCATTGCAGACGTGCCAAAGAATATACCAATTTTTATGCCGCTGTTTGTATTGGCTATCATACCAGCAATTTTTAAAAGCCAGTATTATGGAATGAGCGAGATTGAAGCGGTAACAAGAGCTTCTGGTGCCCAAATCACGTTAGCAAAGCTGGTTTTGGTCGGGGCAGCTAATTTGGTGTGTATAACAATTCTTTTGTGTATGGAAGTTTATTTGCAAAATTCTTATAAAGAGATTGGACAGATGGTCCTATACTGCCTGGTTCCGTACTTAGTGTGTATGGTTGCGTTGCTACGTTTGATCCGTTTGCAAAAGAAACAGAGTTTACAGATATGTGCGATTGTAATGCTGGGTTCCTGCATTTGTTGGGGTATGTCAGCAAGAATATTGCCATGGTTATATGAAACATCAGCAGTGGGTGTGTGGATTGTTACATTTTTGATTTTTGCTATGTTCTTTATAAATGAAATTCATTATATTGCAGAGATGAGAAAGGAAGGAAAAATGTATGGAATTGTCGCTTGATCGTTTAACAAAACAGTATGGCAGGAAAATAGCGGTAGATTGTGTTAGTGCAACCTTAAAGCCGGGAGTATATGGTCTTTTGGGGGCTAACGGTGCAGGTAAAACAACATTGATGCGTATGCTATGTGCTGTTTTGGAGTCAACCTCAGGGGAGGTATTGCTGGATGGAAAAGAAGTAACTTCGATGGGGGCAGATTACCGGAATGTGTTGGGTTATTTACCACAGGATTTTGGATATTATCCAAATTATACTGCGGTGGAGTTCTTAATGTATATTGCAGCACTGAAAGGAATACCGAAGAATGTTGCAAAAAAACGTGTGACTGAATTGTTGGAAGTGGTTGATTTAAGCCATGTGGCAAACAAAAAAGTAAAAACTTTTTCCGGTGGTATGAAACAAAGAGTAGGAATTGCACAGGCGTTACTTAATAATCCGAAAATTTTGATTTTGGATGAGCCGACTGCAGGACTTGATCCGAAAGAGCGTGTCCGTTTTCGTAATCTGCTCTCAGAGTATGCAGGCGATAAAATTGTAATTCTTTCCACACATATTGTATCGGATATAGAAGCAATAGCAGATGAAGTGCTATTGATGAAAAAAGGAAAATTTGTATTGCAGGGTACGGTTCCTGAGTTGATTCACAAGGCAAATGGTAAGGTTTGGGAGCTTTCTGTTTCTCCACAAGAAGCTAGACAATGGCAGACAAAAGCAACGGTTGCTAATTTACGGCACGAAGGAAAAGAAATTATATTGCGTATTATTTCAGACAATATGCCTAGTGAGCGAGCGGTGCCTTGTGAAGCTACATTGGAAGATCTTTATTTATTTTATTTTTCCACAGAGGAAGGAGTGAAATAGAATGGAACTATTTTGGTTAGAGCATAAAAAGTTATGGCGAAAGAAAATT
>OGOR01001514.1_pt1 | contig 12686 bp, 18 predicted proteins | sample 1552771 | NCBI WGS metagenome assembly OGOR01 (sample SAMEA2580124, study PRJEB22360) | human gut metagenome | biome: human gut; feature: human-associated habitat; material: faeces | place: Denmark | collected 2008/2010
GGATGTTTTACAAGAAACTTATAGAACTTATTAAAGGAGAAAAGCAAATGAACGAGATTAAAACATCGTGTGCATCTACTGACCGGAAATGGAGCACTTGGGAAAGCATAGACTGGAACAAGTGTGAGATAGCGGTTAATAAGCTACAAGCACGTATTGTAAAAGCTCAAAAGGCGGGCAAACACGGCAGGGTGAAATCCTTGCAATGGGTGCTAACGCATTCGTTTTACGCTAAAGCTTTAGCCGTAAAGCGTGTTACATCAAACAGTGGCAGTGACACCGCAGGCGTTGACAAGGTGAAATGGTCAACTCCCAATGCCAGATTCAAGGCTATCGGTGAACTGAAAAGAAGAGGCTACAAGCCCCAGCCGTTAAAAAGGGTCAATATCAAAAAGAGTAATGGGAAACTACGTCCTTTAGGTATCCCGACGATGAAAGACAGGGCTATGCAGGCATTATACCTGCTTGCGTTGGAACCTGTATCGGAAACAACTGCGGACAGTAATTCCTACGGTTTCCGTAAAGAGAGAAGTACTGGAGATGCAAGGGAACAATGTTTTTGTGTCCTTGCAAAGAAAACTTCTCCCGAATGGATTATGGAGGGTGACATCAAAGGTTGTTTCGACCACATCAGCCACGAATGGCTGCTGAACAATATCCCTATGGATAAAGTGATGCTGCGGAAATGGCTCAAATGCGGTTTTGTCTTCAACAAGGAGCTATTCCCCACGGAAGAGGGTACCCCACAGGGCGGTATCATTTCACCAACTCTTGCGAATATGACACTGGACGGGCTGCAAACTATGCTTGCAGAGAAGTATCACAAGAAATTTGTAAACAGGAAAACGACCTACTATCCCAAAGTACATCTTGTACGCTATGCGGATGATTTTATCATCACGGGTAGAAGCAAGGAAGCTTTGGAAGAAATCAAACCGTTAGTAGTAGACTTTCTCAAGGAAAGGGGATTAACCCTGTCGGAAGAGAAAACAAAGATTACACACATTGATGACGGATTTGATTTTCTTGGGTACAATATCCGAAAATACAAAGGAGTGCTTCTAATCAAACCGTCCAAAAAGAGCCTGAAGAAATTCATGCAGAAAATCCGGGGAATCATTGATTCCAATAAAGGAAGCAAACAGGAATCACTTATAAGGCTCTTGAATCCTGTGATAACAGGCTGGGTAAACTACTATAAGAATTGTGTGGCTTCTGACACATTCAGAAAAGCTGACTACCTGATATTTGAAAAGTTGTGGCAATGGGCTAAGAGACGACACCCCAAGAAAGGCAAATACTGGATTGCCGACCGATACTTTACACGGGTAAAAAACCGCAACTGGTGCTTCGTGGCAAACTTCAAGAAAGGCAAGACTGATGACAGGATTGCACTGAAAAGGCTGTATGACACAAAGATTACCCGATATGTCAAGATAAAAGGTGAAGCAAATCCCTTTGACCCCGAATGGACAGAGTATTTTGAAAAGCGTAAGACTTACAAGATGCTACAGTCGCTCAACGGTAGAAAATCATTGCTGTACATGTGGGAAAGACAGAACCATTTATGTCCCGTATGTGGTAAACCCATAGACAAGGAACATCCTTGGGGAACTTCCCAACAAATAGTCAATGGCAAGAAAGTAAATTTCCTGCTGCATGACAGCTGTAGAAGAAAAGTCATTCAAACTAATAAGATGTAACTATGAGCTGGTTTCTATTAAATAGAAATTTAACACTGCTTGAGCCGTATGATTGGAAACTTTCATGTACGGTTCTGAGGGGGGAAAGGGGCAGTAATGCCCCTGACCTACCCGGCAAGGCTCTTTCTTCGGCGAACATGGCTGAATATCTGCGTTATATGTACAAGACGGTCAGAAAATATTACGGTGAGGCAATCGTGGTGACGCAGGAGGTGGACGACATCATTTCCTCCCCCGTTGTCAAAGAGAGCATCATCAACAACTCGGACTGCAAGATACTTCTCGACCAAAGAAAGTACATGAACAAGTTCGACCAGATTCAGGCGTTGCTCGGACTGACGGAGAAGGAGAAGTCGCAGATACTCTCCATCAACATGGCGAACAACCCTTCAAGGTTCTACAAGGAGGTGTGGATAGGCTTAGGTGGCACGCAGTCGGCGGTCTATGCCACCGAGGTGAGTGCGGAGGAGTATCTGGCATACACCACCGAGGAAACGGAGAAGGTGGAGGTGTACCGTCTGGCGGAGCAGCTGGGCGGCGACATCGAAGCTGCCATCCGGCAGCTTGCCGAAAGGCGGAGAAACAGACAATAAGCAATCAATAAAACAGATTTATCAACGAAAAAAGAAAAGCGTATGAGTATTTCAAGAATGAAGATGCTGAAAATCAGCGAGTGTTTAATAGGATTGGCAGTCGTGATGCTGCAATCCTGCGATATGGCGGATAACCGCCGCGACCAACTGTGCGGAAACTGGACAAGCATGGAGGGAAAGCCCGACGTGCTCATCTACAAGGAGGGCGAAGCCTACAAGGTGACGGTGTTCAAACGGAGCGGCATCCGCCGCAGGCTGAAACCGGAAACCTACCTCCTGCAGGAGGAGAACGGCAACCTGTTCATGAACACGGGATTCCGCATCGACGTGTCCTATAACGAGGCTACCGACGTGCTGACCTTCTCTCCGAACGGGGACTATGTGCGTGCAAGCCACGAACCGGAGAACCCGGCAGAAGAATAAGAATGTACAACCGCTAAATCCAAAGAATATGAGTATGAAAACAAGAATGGCAATCGCCGTATGCCTGTGCCTGCTTTTCGCGGGCAGTGCTTCCGCCCAATGGGTGGTGAGCGACCCCGGCAATCTGGCGCAGGGCATCATCAACGCCTCGAAGAACATCGTCCACACCTCGAAGACCGCCACCAACATGGTGAACAACTTTCAGGAAACGGTGAAAATCTACCAGCAGGGCAAGAAATATTACGATGCGCTCAAATCGGTGAACAACCTCGTCAAGGATGCCCGTAAGGTACAGCAGACCATCCTGATGGTGGGCGACATCACGGACATCTACGTGAACAACTTCCAGAAGATGCTCCATGACGGGAACTTCACCCCCGAAGAGCTGTCGGCAATCGCCTTCGGCTATACGAAGCTGCTGGAAGAGAGCAACGATGTGCTGACAGATTTGAAGAACGTGGTGAACATCACCACGCTCTCCATGACCGACAAGGACCGCATGGACGTGGTGGAGCGGTGCTACTCCAAGATGAAGCGTTACCGTAACCTTGTGGGTTACTATACCAACAAGAACATCAGCGTGAGTTACCTGCGTGCGAAGAAGAAGAATGACCTCGACCGCATCATGGGACTGTACGGGAACATGGACGAAAGATACTGGTAGCCTATGGAATTTGACAACCTTCATCAGATTTTGCGCTCGCTTTATGACGGGATGATGCCGCTGTGCGGGGACATGGCGGACGTGGCGAGAGGCATCGCCGGACTGGGCGCATTGTTCTACGTTGCCTGCCGGGTATGGCAGTCGCTGGCGAGAGCCGAAGCGATAGACATGTTCCCCATGCTCCGCCCGTTCGCCGTCGGTCTGTGCATCATGTTCTTTCCGACAGTGGTGCTCGGTACGGTGAACAGCATTCTGTCACCCGTCGTGCAAGGCACGGCGAAACTGCTTGAAACACAGACGCTGGACATGAACGAATACCGCAGGCAGAAAGACAAGCTGGAATATGAGGCAAAAGTGCGCAACCCGGAAACCGCCTATCTTGTGTCCAACGAGGAGTTTGACAAGCAGCTGGAGGAACTGGGCTGGTCTCCCTCCGACATGGTGACGATGGCGGGAATGTATATAGACCGGGGGATGTACAACATGAAGAAGAACATCCGTGACTTCTTCCGGGAGATACTGGAACTGATGTTCCAAGCCGCCGCCCTCGTGATAGACACCATCCGCACGTTCTTCCTCGTGGTGCTGGCGATACTCGGTCCGATAGCCTTCGCCATATCGGTGTGGGACGGTTTCCAAAGCACGCTCACGCAGTGGATATGCCGCTACATACAGGTATATCTGTGGCTGCCGGTGTCGGACATGTTCAGCACCATACTGGCGAAGATACAGGTGCTGATGCTGCAAAGCGACATCGAGCGTATGCAGGCTGACCCGAATTTCTCGCTGGATTCGAGCGACGGGGTGTATATCGTGTTCATGATTATCGGCATCATCGGTTACTTCACGATACCCACTGTTGCGGGCTGGATCATCCAAGCCGGTGGCATGGGCAGTTACGGGCGCGGTGTGACGCAGCTTGCCGGACGCGGAGCGGCCCTTGCAGGGGGTGTCGCCGGTGCTGCGGCAGGAAACGCAGCCGGGCGTGTCGGACGTGCCGGGATAAATATGGGCAAGGCGGCATGGAACCATACCGCCGGACGCCTTCTCAAACGGAAATAACCTATAAAATCAGACAGAAATGGAATTCAAGTCACTCAAGAACATCGAAACATCGTTCAGGCAGATACGCCTGTTCGGTATCGTCTTCCTCGCCCTTTGTACCGTGATAACGGTCTGGAGCGTGTGGAGTTCCTACCGCTTTGCGGAGCGGCAGAGGGAAAAAATCTATGTACTGGACAACGGCAAGTCGCTGATGCTGGCACTCTCGCAGGACCTTTCGCAGAACCGTCCGGCAGAGGCACGGGAACACGTGCGCCGCTTCCACGAGCTTTTCTTCACGCTCTCACCCGAAAAGGGTGCGATTGAACACAACGTGAAACGTGCCCTGCTGCTGGCGGACAAGAGCGTGTACCACTACTATTCGGACTTTGCCGAGAAGGGGTACTACAATCGCATCATCGCCGGGAACATCAACCAGGTGCTGAAGGTGGACAGCGTGGTGTGCGACTTCGACAGCTATCCCTACCGTGCCGTGACCTATGCCACGCAGAAGATCATCCGGCAGAGCAACGTCACCGAGCGCAGCCTCGTGACCACGTGCCGGCTGCTCAACTCGTCCCGTTCGGACGACAATCCGAACGGGTTCACCATCGAGGGGTTCACCATTATCGAAAACAAGGATTTGCAGACAATCAAAAGGTAACAGGGTATGAAAGGAAAAAGTATAAGAAAATCACAGTGGAACGCATACCAGAAACTCCACGACAAGAAGAAAATGTGGGTGGCAAGGCTCAAAGGCTATCTGGACGGCTTGCCACCGAAGACACGCAGGCGCATCGTGCTGGCCATGTTTGCCATTTTCGCCACGCTTGCCCTCCACACCTTCGGCAAAGCCGTCCATGACATCGGCAGGAATGACGGCGGACGGATGAGGATAGACCATGCCGGGCAGGTGGAGCTGTCCGTGAAACCTGACAAGAACAATAGTTTTACACCTTATTATAATATGTATGGAACAGACAAAGAACGAAACAAAGATTAAGGGCAATACCGGAAACACGGCTGCGCCCGACAACAGGGAAAAACAGAAAAAGGAGCGTAAACCGCTGACCGAAGCACAGAGGCTGCAACGTCAGAAAATGATCGTGCTGCCCGTCATGGTGCTGGTGTTCATCGGGGCGATGTGGCTGATATTCGCCCCGTCCTCCGAGACGGAGCAGGAACCGGGAACGGGAGGTTACAACACCGAGATGCCGGATGCGGACAAGGCAGACCGCCAGATAATCGGCGACAAACTGAAAGCCTACGAGCAGGCGGCGATGGAGGAACGGCTGGAGGAACGGGACCATGCCGTGCGGCAGCTGGGCGACATGTTCGACCGTGAAACGGGAGATACAGGGGATGGCGGCGGCTTCGACCTCTCCACTCCCGAAGGAAAGGAAGACGGGTCTGCCACACAGACCATCCGGTCTTCCGCAGCCGCCTACCGTGACCTGAACGCCACGCTCGGCAACTTCTATGAAGAACCCGCACGGAACGATGCGGAGATGGAGGAACTGATGGAGCGTATATCCCTGCTGGAGTCGGAACTGGAAAGTGAAAAGGAAAAAGGTTCCACGATGGACGAGCAGGTGGCACTGATGGAGAAGTCCTACGAACTGGCAGCGAAATACATGGGCGGACAGAGCGGCACACAGACGGCAAAGCCCTCCTCCGTTCAGAAAGCAGGGAAGAACAAGGCGGAACCCGTCAGGCAGGTGGAACATCAGGTGGTATCCTCGCTCGCACAGCCTGCGAGCAATGCGGAGGTTGCCGCTACCTGCCCGCAGGAGCGTAACCGGGGCTTTAATACAGCGGTGGGCGGAACAGCCATATCGGACAAGAACACCTTGTCGGCTTGCGTCTATGGGGCGCAGAGCGTGACGGACGGGCAGGCGGTCAGGCTGCGGCTGCTGGAGCCGATGGCGATAGCGGATAAAATCATTCCCCGTAATGCGGTGGTGGTCGGCACTGCCAAGATACAGGGGGAACGGCTCGAAATCGGAATCAGTTCGCTGGAACATGACGGCAGCATCATCCCGATAGAGCTGGCAGTCTATGACACGGACGGACAGCCCGGCATCTTCATCCCGAACTCGCTGGAACTGAACGCTGTCAAAGAGGTCGCCGCCAATATGGGCAGTTCGCTCGGCAGCAGCATCAACATCTCCACCAATGCCGGGGCGCAGCTTGCCTCTGATTTGGGCAAGGGGCTGATACAGGGCACAAGCCAATACATATCCAAGAAGATGCGTACCGTGAAAGTACATCTGAAATCCGGGTACAGGGTCATGCTCTATCAGGAAGAAAATTAAGAAAACAACCAATCAAAAATTTTATTTACCACTAAATCCAAAGTAATATGAGAAAAGTAATCATGATGTTTGCCCTTGCTATGGGCATCGTAACTGTCCATGCGCAGGAGAACGTGACCGTTGCTGAAGAGAACAACGGAAGTAAGCAACAGACGGACGCACAGCCGGTATTGACCAAGGAGGTCTATCCGCAGAAGGAGGCGGACGGCGACCTGTATCACGGTCTGACGAAGAAACTGACTTTTGACCGCATGATACCCCCTCACGGTCTGGAAGTAACCTACGACAAGACCGTGCATATCATCTTTCCGGCAGAGGTGCGCTATGTGGATTTGGGTTCGCCCGACCTGATAGCCGGAAAAGCGGACGGGGCGGAGAACGTGATCCGTGTGAAGGCTACCGTGAGAAACTTCCCGAACGAGACCAACATGTCAGTAATCACGGAGGACGGAAGTTTCTACACGTTCAACGTGAAGTACGCCGCCGAACCGCTGCTGCTCAACGTGGAGATGTGCGACTTCATCCACGACGGGGAATCGGTGAACCGTCCGAACAATGCGCAGGAAATCTACCTGAAGGAGCTGGGCAGCGAGAGTCCGATGCTGGTGCGCCTTATCATGAAGTCCATACACAAGCAGAACAAGCGTGAGGTGAAGCATATCGGCAGTAAGCGTTTCGGCATCCAGTACCTGCTGAAAGGCATCTACACGCACAACGGTCTTCTCTATTTCCACACGGAAATCAAGAACCAAAGCAACGTGCCTTTCGATGTGGACTACATCACGTGGAAAATCGTGGACAAGAAGGTGGCGAAGCGTACCGCCGTGCAGGAGCAGATAATCCTGCCGCTCCGTGCGCAGAACTACGCCACCTGCGTGCCGGGCAAAAAAAGCGAGCGTACGGTCTTCACGATGGCGAAGTTCACCATTCCCGATGACAAGTGCCTCGTGGTGGAACTGAACGAGAAGAACGGCGGTCGCCACCAGTCCTTCGTGATTGAGAACGAGGATCTGGTGCGTGCCAACACGATTGACGAACTTCAAGTGCGCTGACCATGAGAAAGTACATCGCAATCATCATCGCGTCGCTTGCCCTTTTCACGGGGCAGGCGCACGCCCAACGATGCCTGCCGAAAATGCAGGGTATCGAAGTCAGGGCGAACATGACGGACGGCTTCAAGCCCGGCGGCAATGACGGAGGGTACAGTTTCGGGGCAGCACTCTCCACCTATACGAAAAGAGGAAACAAGTGGGTATTCGGCGGCGAATATCTCTTGAAGAACACCCCGTACAAGGACACCGCCATACCTGTGGCGCAGTTCACGGCAGAGGGCGGCTACTTCTTCAAGCTGCTGACCGATGCCCGGAAAATCGTCTTCGTCTATGGGGGCGTTTCGGCTCTCGCCGGATATGAGTCGGTGAATTGGGGGAAGAAGGTGCTCTTTGACGGAGCCACACTGCACGACCGGGACGCTTTCATCTACGGGAGTGCGCTGACGCTTGATGTGGAGTTTTATGTGGCAGACCGTATCGCCCTGCTCGCCAATCTCAGGGAACGCCTGCTGTGGGGTGGCGACACGAAGAAGCTGCACTGCCAATGGGGTGTGGGTATAAAGTTCATCATCAACTGAAAGGCGTGTATGGAACGGACGGACATTGAAAACATAAAGCGGATACCTCTTGCGGACTTCCTCGCACGGTTGGGGCACGAGCCTGTCCGAAGAAGCGGAAACGAACTGTGGTATCGTGCGCCGTACCGCAACGAACGCACACCCTCGTTCCGTGTGAACGTGGCGAAACAGCTCTGGTACGACTTCGGCTTGGGCAAGGGCGGCGACATATTCACGCTTGCCGGGGAGTTTGTCCGAAGCGGTGATTTCATGGTGCAGGCGAGGTTCATATCGGAAGCCGCCCATATACCGCTAACGGCATTGCCGGCTTTTGAGCCGAAGCCCCCGGAACCGGTCTTTGAGGAAGTGGAAGCCGCCCGGCTTCTCCTCTCTCCGCTGACGGAATATCTGAAAGAGAGGGGTATCCCTTATGCTGTCGCATCACGTCACTGCTGCCGCCTGAACTATGGTGTGCATGGGAAAAGGTATTTTGCAGTCGGTTTCCCCAATGTGGCGGGCGGTTATGAAATCCGCAGCCGCCATTTCAAGGGTTGCGTGCCGCCGAAGGATGTGTCGCTGATAAGGACGGAAGCCACCGGCACTGACGCCTGCTGCGTGTACGAGGGATTTATGGACTTCCTTTCCGCTGTTACGCTCGGCATAGGCGAAAGGTGCGACCACCTTGTACTGAACTCGGTCGCCAACGTGAAGAAGGCGCTGAGGTATCTGGACGGTTACGGGCGCATCGGCTGTTTCCTTGACCGTGACGATGCGGGACGAAGGACGCTTGAAGCCCTGAAAGAACGGTATGGCGGGCGTGTCGCAGACCGCTCCGCCCTCTATGACGGTTGCAAGGACTTGAACGAGCACCTGCAACGGACAACGAAAAAACAGAATATCAACCATCTAAAAATCAAATGACAATGAATATACCGAACAACAAGAACAAGAGAACATCATTTTTCAAGGCGTTGGCACTTTGCCTGTTCGCCGCCATATCATTCACATCCGTATCGTGCGACGATGACATGGACATCCAGCAATCCTATCCCTTCACGGTGGAAACGATGCCGGTGCCCAACAAGGTTACGAAGGGTCAGACGGTGGAAATCCGCTGTGAGCTGAAAAAAACGGGCGATTTTGCGAACACGCTCTATACCATCCGCTATTTCCAGTTCGAGGGGGAAGGCTCCCTGAAAATGGATAACGGCATCACGTTCCTTCCCAACGACCGTTACCTGCTCGAAAACGAAAAGTTCCGCCTGTATTACACGGCAGCGGGCGATGAAGCACATAATTTCATCGTGGTGGTGGAAGATAATTTCGGAAACTCCTTTGAGTTGGAATTTGAGCTTAACAACCGGAATGCGGAAGGGGAAAGCCAGACCGTCATGTATGCCGCCAACTTCAAACCTATGCCAAGATGATGCGTGTGTTCATGGCTATCCTCTGTTCGCTTTGGGCGGTTTGCTCCGTGTCTGCACAGAGCAACCGCCAAGAGGGAACGGACAGGCAGGCGGCTATCTACCGTCTGCCGCTTATGGAACGGGCGTTTCTGTGTACCCGCCACTTTGAAGGCTGGCATGACCAAAGCTGCTATCCCTATGTGGGTTGGGGGCACCGTTTACAAAAAGGTGAAAGCTATTCGGCACGCACGATGACGAAACGGCAGGCGGACGCACTGTTAAGGAAAGACTTGCGGAAGTTCATCGGCATATTCCGAAATTTTGGACGTGACAGCGTGCTGCTTGGCACGCTGGCTTTCAATGTCGGTCCGGCGAAGCTCTTGGGGAACGGGCGATACCCCAAAAGCAGGTTGATAAAAAAGCTGGAGGCTGGCGACAGGAACATTTACCATGAGTATGTTGCTTTCTGCCATTATAAAGGTAAACGGCACGCCATGCTGCTTAAACGGAGAAAGGCGGAATTTGCGTTGCTGTATGTACCATAACACATAACATCAGTATATGTCTGACCAAAGAAAAATCCGATGAAGCCACCAACTTCATCGGATTTTTCTTTGGTTTCATGGCTTCGGGATTTTTCCCTTGCCGGAAACTTTACACTTTATCATTCTTGAAAATTTTCACCCATAAGGCTGTTGAAAATTATCTTTTTGCTTATGCCTCCGTTGCTTTTCAAGATGATTTTTCAGTTCTGCCTGATTGCTTCCGTAAAACTTGTTTTTGTGACTGACATCGTAGATTGGGACAAAGGTTTCTTTGCCTACTTTCTTTGTCCGCCATCCTGCTCACTGAAAGAAAGTAGGCGGCTTTGCCGCCCACCGCTTAAAAATGCGTGTAAAGTCCCGTCACCATAGTAAACATATCTTCGAGCATATCGCAATAGATGCCTTCGTGTGTGGCTATGTCCGTTATCCTGCACTCAAAGGTCTTTTTGCTGAAGGTCTTGCGGTAGAAACGCATATTATATAAATCTGCTCCTGCATCGTAGATAATGTCAAGGCGGTTTGCGCTCGTCTTGTTCCGTGCAAGGCTCATACGGAGTCCGTTTCCCATATCTATGAAGTCTTTGCTTCCTGTCATGGCGGCAAAGCGTCTGCCGCCTATCTGTTCAAAAATGGTCTTTGCTATCATATCTGTTTTTAGTTTTATGGTTGGCGGTGTCCGCACCGCCAACTTGTTCAACATTCGGTTATCTCGGCAATGGGTGTATGGCGTTTCAGCCATTCCAACAGACACTCCATATTGTACTCGCTCGTTATGACTGCCGTATGGGTGTCAATGGCGGTAAACCTGCTTCCCTCATAGTCATCTATCCACTCTTTGAGGGTTGCCACTCCCCAAAACTGCGTATCTCTGAAAATGCCGTCCAACTCCTTGATAGGCTTGCAAAACTTGATAAGCGTTGTCTGATAGGTTGCGTTCATCGGTTGCCCTCCTTTCTTTCCTTAGCCATAAGCCACTTGTCCCTTTCGGCTCGGCACTCGTTCAATGTCGGTTTCACGCAGGAGAAAAGTTCTCCGTCCGTGTGATGACGGTAGTCGTACTGCACAAGGGTGCGTCTTTTCCTGCCGTAACCTAATTGGAAACTTTCATACTTTTCCGTACCTGCCGTTTGGCAGGTACTCACTCCATTGATGGTCATTCGTGTACTCATATCATTTACTTTTGAATAAATCTTTCCAAATACTTCTCTTGTATGCCGAGTGCTTCGGCATAGATACTTAATTGGACTGCATAACGGGTATTGTAATAACTCCTTTCCATTTCGTTTGTGGATAATCCGATATGTTCCCTTATATCGTTCAAATGTCTTTTGACAATATGCTTGTAGTAGCGGTTTCTTTTTTCTCTTTCGTTGGTCATAATTCCATTCTGTTTATAGGTTAAAAATGTACTGACAGCACTCTGTTCTGCATCACCATTTCGGGGTCGCTCGTGTAGCGTTGGTGCATATAGAAATGGTGTGAGCCGAAGCCGTAACAGAAGAACTTGTCAAGTTCGTGCTTTTCGGCAAAGTCCTTTACGCTTCGCCTTAACTGCTCCTCACTCGTTGCAAGAGTGAGGAGGTTTACAAACTCAAGGAACATCTTTGGAATTGCATCATCCCAAAGACAAACCATGCTTTCAAATCTTACTTCCATATTATTCAATGTTATAGGTTGATATTATGCCGCTTTCATCCGTTCACGGATAAGGTTGGCGTTCTTGTTCACAAGGTCTATGATGCGCTCGTGATATTCGGTGTCCTGGTTGTGCTTGCCGTGGCACTGCACCACTTCGAGGGTTCGCAAGTCCACCTCTACGGTTTCAATAATCTCATCGCCAATCCTTGCCGATAGTATGAGGGTGTCGGCTTTCTTGTAGTATCCACTGCCAAACACGCAGATGCCCTGCGTCTTGCCCTCGTTGTAATACTCGTCTATGCTTTCAAGCACCTTGACGATTATTTCCTCGTCCGTGATTACCAAGCCGAAGAATTTGGATTTGTTGGCGATGAAATCCTCCGCATCTTTCTTTCGTTGGAGTTGTCGCTGTTGCTCACGCTCACGCCTTTCAATCTCCCAACGGCGTTGCTCTGCGGCTCTTTCCTTCTCGTGTATGGCTTCAATTTTTCGGGTTGCGTTGTCGTGTGCCGCCATGAAATCTTCGGGACAGATGTTCTTCGGGTTACGGAGGTCTTGACCGAGTTTTTTGAGCATACGCAGATAGTCGCACCACATTGAGAGGTTGTCTATCTGATACTTGTGACGCTTGGCAATCAGATATGATGCCCAACATTCATCGGCAGTACGGGTATTGAAAAGAAAGTGTTTCATGACCTCAATCTCACCGCCTTTCATAAGGGTTTCAATTCTTGGGTCTGAAAGCAAGG
>OGOR01001518.1_pt1 | contig 12650 bp, 9 predicted proteins | sample 1552771 | NCBI WGS metagenome assembly OGOR01 (sample SAMEA2580124, study PRJEB22360) | human gut metagenome | biome: human gut; feature: human-associated habitat; material: faeces | place: Denmark | collected 2008/2010
CCAGTCTATCCAACGGGTAGCTACGGAAACTGCAATCGAAAACTCCGTAACGGTATTCCATATCGAATCGGATGAAATCAAAGGACGTATTATCGGACGTGAAGGACGTAATATCCGTGCTCTGGAAGCTGCTACCGGTGTTGAAATCGTTGTAGACGATACTCCGGAAGCAATCGTTCTTTCTGCCTTCGACCCGGTTCGCCGTGAAATTGCCCGTTTGGCCCTGCATCAGCTTGTGACTGACGGACGTATCCATCCGGCCCGTATCGAAGAAGTGGTAGCTAAAGTACGCAAACAAGTGGAAGAAGAAATTATCGAAACCGGTAAACGTACTACCATCGACTTGGGTATCCACGGTCTGCATCCTGAATTGATCCGTATCATCGGTAAGATGAAATATCGTTCTTCATACGGTCAGAACTTGTTGCAGCATGCCCGCGAAACAGCCAACCTTTGTGCTGTGATGGCATCGGAACTGGGACTGAACCCGAAGAAAGCAAAACGTGCAGGTTTGCTGCATGATATCGGTAAAGTGCCTGATGAAGAACCAGAATTGCCGCACGCATTGCTGGGTATGAAACTTGCCGAGAAATACAAAGAAAAACCGGATATCTGCAACGCTATCGGTGCTCACCACGACGAAACGGAAATGACCAGTCTGCTGGCTCCTATCGTACAGGTTTGTGACGCCATCTCCGGTGCACGTCCGGGCGCACGCCGCGAAATCGTAGAGGCTTATATCAAGCGTCTGAACGATCTCGAACAACTGGCTATGGCTTATCCGGGTGTAACAAAGACGTATGCTATCCAGGCAGGACGCGAACTCCGTGTTATTGTCGGTGCAGACAAGATTGACGACAAACAGACAGAAAGCCTGTCAGGTGAAATCGCCAAGAAGATCCAGGATGAAATGACTTACCCGGGACAAGTGAAGATTACCGTCATCCGTGAAACACGTGCGGTAAGTTTCGCTAAATAACGTAACGATTCAAAAGAAGATTCATATAAGGGCGAAGAAATTCGCCCTTTTTTAATATCACGACTATGGGAAAGTATCAATTTGAGATTTGTACCAATTCAGTGGAAAGTTGCCTGGCCGCACAGGAAGGTGGCGCAGACCGCGTGGAACTGTGCGCCGGAATACCGGAAGGCGGAACAACCCCTTCTTACGGAGAAATTGCCATTGCAAGAGAAGTATTGACTCACACCCGCCTGCACGTTATTATCCGCCCTCGTGGAGGAGACTTCCTTTATTCGGATATCGAAATCCGGACAATGCTGAAAGACATCGCAATCGCACGGAAATCAGGGGCAGACGGAGTCGTATTCGGTTGCCTGACAGCAGAGGGTGAAGTAGACTTACCGGCAATGCAGAAACTAATGGAAGCAGCCCAAGGGCTATCTGTGACTTTTCACCGGGCATTTGATGTATGCCGTAATCCGCAAAGAGCATTGGAACAGATCATCGAACTGGGGTGTAACCGTATCCTGACTTCCGGCCAGCAACCTACGGCTGAACTGGGAATCCCCCTTTTAGAAGAATTACAGAAACAGACCGCCGGAAGAATCACGTTACTCGCCGGATGCGGAGTGAATGAAAATAATATTGCACGCATTGCCGCAGAAACCGGAATCAACGAGTTTCATTTCTCGGCACGCGAAAACATTCAAAGTGAGATGAGATTCAGAAACGAAGCTGTCTCCATGGGAGGCACGGTACACATCAATGAATATGAACACAATGTGACTTCCATACGAAGAGTAAAAGAAACGATTGATGCCGCTTTACATGGATAAATATGGCAGCAAGGGATGAGATATCGCTTCATAATAGTACTAATACAAGACAGAAATGGTGAACATACAGCCTTCAAGCCTTTTGTTCACCATTTCTTTTTTGCATCATTACCAACAGTATCTCAAAAAACTGCTATACTTTTATTTATAAATATGGAATTATCGTAATATAAATACCAGTAATAATAGCCGAAGTAATTACTCCCGAGATATTAGCTCCCAGGGCATCTCCTAAAATGAATGAGTCCGGATTGTCCTTGCTTACGATCTTTTGCGCAACCTTTGCAGTAGTAGGTACACAGCTAACAGCTGCAATACCGATTACCGGATTGTAATTACCCCGTTTAATAATATACATGATATATCCTCCGATTATTCCTCCGACACCGGAAAGTAATAATGCTACAATACCTAATACTAATAGTTTCAAGATCTTCGGATCGAGCAACAGATGTGCATCACAAAGTACACCGAGCAGTACGCCCAACATAAAAGTGGAACCATAAAGCAACGGACCACTCACAAAATCATAGATATGTTTCATACCCGACTCACGAACAGCAACACCCAGGAACAAAGAGAAAAACAAAGGAGAAGCTACCGGGAACAAGAAACAGAGAATAGCACAAAGAACAGCAGAGAAAGCCAGTTTCACTTTAGCGTCGTAATTCTTCGGAGCTTTCTTTGTCACCATCTTAATAGCACGGAAGCGTTTGGGAACCAACAGTTTTACCAAGTAAGGATAGCCTCCATATGTCAAGCCCAAATAAAGATAGGCAACCACCGTAATAGGAACAAAGAGATGCTTTGCCAATGCCAACGAAGTAAACAACACCATTGGTCCGTCGGCTCCACCCACCATAGCCACAGATGCACTTTCTTTCAGAGTCAGACCAAGAGCAGAAGCAATAGGTACTGTCAGAAAAGTGCCCAGCTCTGCGCACAAAGCCAGGAATATACTTGCAAATGGTTTCTGAAGCAGGAAGCCTACATCCAAAAGCGCGCCGATCCCCATAAAGACGAAACAGGCTATCAGTCCGTTACTGAATGTCAGTGTGTAGACAGGTTGAAGAAAGTTTATCTGCATGGTATTCATTAATTGATCCGTATCGGAAAGCATCGGGTCGAGAAAAAGATTGCCTAATGTTCCGTCAGGCATCATCAGTGTACCGCAATTGATAGCTACCATTCCCAATCCCATCGGAATCATTACCATTGGTTCAAGTACACCTTTCCAACCTAAATAAATAAGTAACAAACCAAGGAGTACCAAGAAAATTCTGGCACAGGCAAGCATACAGCCGCTTTCCATCATAGTGCCAATGCCTTGAAATAAGGTCGCAAAGTCTATATTTTCCATAAATAAATATCTTTTTATTACTTGTTAGTAGGTTTCTTTGAGTTTTTCTTAATGACGTGGGCCTGCTCTTCTTCCCGAAGAAAGAATTCGCGGGTGTCCTGCGAATAATAATAATTCATCAGGTTATTTTCTGAAGCTCCCGGGCTCACTCCATGATAATAGCCGGGATAACCAGTAAAGTTCCTGTCAATCCCCCTACTGTAGTCTTCACGGGAATCTCCCAAAGCATCTTCGCCTGCAATGGGTATCTGCCGGATTAATCTCTCCACCTTTTGCCGATGCTGCCGCCAGCGTCGCAACCGGAGTAGCTCCAAACGGTGGGAACTATAAAAATCAAATGAATCGGCCGCATAGGCAATCAACTTAATGACCGCAGCGACAAAAAAACCGATGAGGAACGTAAGCCCCATCATCGCAAGAGTAGATAGTAATAAATGAATCATAGTAATATAAAAAATTAAGTTGTACAATCTCATTCAAAAAAAGAAAGAAGAGGCGCCCAATGGTGAAACCATTATTAAAATTAGACACACATGAAAGTTAATCCCATTGGGCATTCCTCATCACCATATAAAAACAATCGGCGGATATCATTTGCCTGAAGTCACTTCGGTATATATCCTTGCTTTTATACGACGTAACTCCCGTTTCACAACGGAAAACACAATATTTTAATCCTTGAATACCTTACAATCAGTATTCAGGAGGTATATCATTCAACTGGGCTTTGGTAAATACGGGGCCGTCTTTGCAGATATACAGCTTCCCTACATTACACCTGCCACATTTTCCAACACCACATTTCATCCGGTTCTCCAGTGTGGTGTAAATATTCTCATCCGCAAAGCCTAACTTCTCCAACACGGGAAAAGTGAACTTAATCATTACCGGAGGTCCGCAGACTATTGCTACAGTATTCATACTGGCAGGTGCAGCAGCTTCAAGCACCGAAGGAACAAAACCAACCTTTCCTGTCCAGTCGGGAGTCTCACCTCCGGGGTCAACCGTAGTAATCAGATTTACATCCGGACGGTTTTCCCATTCTTTCAGCTCTTCTTTATATACCAGGTCGTTCACCGACTTAGCTCCGTAGACAATCGTTATATCTTTAAAGTCTTCCCGCCTGTCTAATGCATTCCAGATGACACAACGCATCGGCGGAAGCGCTATACCACCTGCCACGAACAGCAGGTTCTTTCCTTTCCACTCGTCCAAGGGGAATGTATTTCCGAAAGGTCCGCGAAAACCGACGGTAGCTCCTTCTTCCAATTTGGCAAGCCCGGTAGTTACCCGTCCTGCCTGACGGAATGTACACTCGATATATCCTTTACGAGTAGGTGACGAAGCAATACAAAAAGTGGACTCTCCTTCACCAAACACCGAGTATTCACCGAACTGTCCGGCTATAAAGTGAAAGTCTTCCCCCTCCTTCTCGTCTTTAAATTTTAACCGGAATGTCTTGACTCCCGGAGCTTCATGGGTTATCTTCTCAATCACCATCAGGTGCGGAAGGTATATGTTTGACTGCTCATTCATGGCTTGCTATCGATATTAAGTGTTCAAGTATATTCATATCTACCGGACAGGCACGCGAACAACGTCCGCACCCGGTACAACCGGTTTCCTGTATCCGCTCGGGCATATAGGAGAACTTATGCAAGATGCGCTGACGCCAACGGGCACTTTGTGTCGGACGCGGATTATGTCCGGACGTGTGAAGGGTGAACAGCGAAAAGCCGCAAGAGTCCCAACAACGGACACGATGACCGGACGAACCTTTAGCGTCTTCCTGAATATCAAAGCAGGCACAGGTAGGACAAACATAAGCGCATGCCCCGCATCCCAGGCAACGTTCGGACTGTTGTTTCCAAACAGGGCTATCGAATGCTCCCGTCAACTTTTCACGTATATCATCAACGTTGAAACGGGTGGGAACGGATGCCAGATATTGTTCCTTATCTATTTCTTCCGCAGGTGTATATTCTTTCACAAAGAATTTAACCAATGCTTTCCCTTTTGCTGTCAACACTTCTACAAGCGCGCTCTGATCCGGCAACTCCGTAATCTGAATATCACTGCCGGTAGTATTACCAGGCCCTCCATGAACGGAAGTACAGAAGCATGATTCATCACATTGTGCACAGCTGAAACTGATTAATGTCATTTTCTCGCGTCGTGCATTGTATAGTTTATCTTTATAATCCCAATTAAAAATGCCGGTAAGAGGCGTAAAACCTGCCGCATCACAAGGACGGATCTTCCAAAGAATGGTTTCGGGAATTGCGTTGATGGCCGTTTCCCGTAAAGTGGCTTCTTTTCCGTCTTTCTGATAAGAGAACAGTACTTCTGTCTTCGGAAACGCAAAGCGTTTAACCGACTGAGTAGTCTGCACATAATCCGTCGCTACCTCATCATAAGAAGTCACTCTCTTGAAGTCTACTTTATCTCCTGATTGTACCGGAGCGAAAATATGCATTTCCTTTTTCACCATCTGGCGAAACCATTCTTGCAGACTGCTTTTACTGATATGTAGATTTTCCATTACTTTCTTTTAATGTATAAAGTTCTCTTTATCTTCTGCCTTGAAGGTAGAAAGTACATTTCCCGCACGGTTGATAGCGCCGGGGGCAACCCCGAACTCATCCCGGATGTCTTCCATCATACTTTGTGTCATCAAATGAAGAGGAATACCCACCGGACAGGCTTGTTTACAAGCTCCGCAACCGATGCAGCGTCCCGCCATGTGCATCACCCGGTTGATCTGCCATTCCATATTTGTCAGCGGAGCAGACCAGGGTTGTATCCATTGCGGACAGTTGACCTCGACAATACACCGGCTGCAATAACACAACGGACAAGCAGCCCGGCAAGCATAGCATTTGATACATTTCGACATCTCTCCCATCCAGTATTTCCAACGCTCTTCACGAGTCATCTTCTTCAGACGTTCAATCAGCTGAAGATTCTCCTCACTAATAGCCAAAGGAAAGTCTGCCAGATACGTATTTATTTCATCGAATCCTTTAAACTGAATCACTTCTCCTTGTCCGTCAACAGCTAATACCAGAAGCTTATCTTCTTTCAACTGGTTTTCGAATGCCAGTTGAACAATGGTCCGTAATGCCGGAAGCGTAGCTGTTATAGCTACTTTGCCTGTTCCTGTCAATTCCGGTTTCGTCAGGTAAACGGCGATATTATTTGTGCAACGGTCGTCCAGTATCAGTCTGTCGGCAATATCTGCCTGTCGGCAAAAAAGAGGACGTGTTCCGTGGTTTCCTTCTTCATAGCCTATCACAAGATTTACTTCTCCTTCTTGCAACAAAGCAATTACTTTTTCTGTCAGTTTACTCATAGACAACCTCCTTTTCCAAATAGTCCGAAGCTTTCTGATACTCCAGATAAGGTCCCAGTTCACGAATTCCGGCAACTGTTTCATTCACCAAATCAGCCCACTTGGCACCCTCTGCCGCCGACACCCATGAATAACGGATACGACGTACATCAATTCCCAGGAAGTCGAGTAATCCGCGGAATACAATCCAACGACGACGTGCGTGGAAGTTTCCGGATGTATAGTGACAATCATTCGGATGACAGCCCGAAACGATAATGCCATCAGCACCTCCGGCAAAAGCTTTCAGTAATAGCATAAAATCAATTCTTCCTGTACAGGGAAAACGGACGATCTCTACATTAGTCGCATACTTCAATCGGCTTGTACCTGTGAGGTCTGCCCCGGCATACGTGCACCAATTACAGACAAAAGCTACAATGCGCGGTTCAAATTCCTGATTATTCTCGTTCTTATTTTCGTTCATAGCTTACTCTCTTTTTAATGGTTCAGCAATGCCATCACTTCGGCATAGACCTGTTCATTGGAATATCCTTGTATATCAATAGATTTGGAACGGCAGAAAGCAACACAGGTACCACAACCCTGGCAAAGTCCCGGATTTACTTTAGCGACTGTCTTTATTACATTTCCGTTCCTGTCTTTTATCTCTTCACGTTCAATGGCCTGATAAGGACAAGCCGTCTGGCACATGAAACACCCTACGCAAGTACTGAACAGCGGAGGAGTAGTGCGATTGACAACTGCTATCAACGGTTCACGAACCAGATTTGCCTGTGAAAACAGTCCTGCCACTTTTACAGCGGCTCCCGAAGCCATTCCCACTGTTTCAGGAATATCTTTCGGTGCCTGACAGGCTCCTGCCAGAAAGATTCCGGCCGTATTTGTTTCTACCGGTTTCAGTTTGGGGTGAGATTCGGCAAAGAATTGATAAGGGTCATACGAAATGTGCATCTTCTGTGCCAGTTCTTCCGCTCCTTTGTTGGCGACTCCCGCTGTGGCAAGCACTACCATGTCGGCTTCAATCTCGACTGGCGATGCCCCCAACAGGGTATCTACTCCTTTAACAATCAATTTACCGTTCTTCTCATATATACGGGCGACGCGACCACGGACGTAATTCACTCCATCCTCTTCAATGGCACGGCGCACAAATTCTTCATAATTCTTTCCTCCGGCACGAATATCCATATAGAATACGTACGACTCGCCACCGTGTACCTTGTGCTGATAAAGCATCGCATGTTTAGCCGTGTACATACAGCATATTTTAGAGCAGTAAGGAATCCCTTTCGCCGGGTCACGGGAACCGGCACATGCTACGAATACAATCTTTTGAGGGATCTGTCCGTCAGACGGGCGGCGTATTTCACCGAACGTAGGACCGGAAGCCGATGCCAAGCGTTCAAACTGTAGCCCGGTAATGACATCTTTGTATTTTCCATATCCGTATTCGGGGAAAAAGTCAGTGTTCAACACATTGAATCCTGTGGTAACAACAATGGCTCCTACTTCTTCGGTGATGATGCTGTCTTCCTGTCCCAAGCGGATAGCACCCGTTGGACATAGCTTTTCGCAGACTCCGCACTTACCGTTACGATAATGGGTACAGTGTTCTTTATCGATCACCGGTTTATTGGGCACTGCTTGAGGAAAAGGAACATAAATAGCTGTACGCATTCCCAAACCGGCATTAAATTCGCTCGGTATCTTTTTATTGGGACATTTAGTCGTGCAAAGTCCGCAACCGGTACATAGTTTTTCATCGATACTCTTTGCTTTCAGGCGAATACTGGCTTTGAAATTTCCAATAAAACCTTCCACATGTTCCAATTCGGCGTATGTATAAAGAGTGATATTCGGATGCCGGGCTACTTCCACCATTCGCGGAGTGAGAATACACTGCGAACAGTCTAATGTAGGAAAGGTTTCCGAAAGTTGTGACATGTGTCCGCCAATAGAAGGTTCTTTCTCTACCAGAATGACCTGATGTCCGCAATTGGCGATGTCCAGACTTGCCTGGATTCCGGCAATGCCTCCTCCGATTACCAATGCTTTTTTGGTGATAGGAACTTGAATGGGAACCAAAGGATGATTCCGTTTTACTTTTTCAACCAGACTTTTGACAATATCAACAGCTTTACGGGTGGTTGCCTCCCCTTTCTCGTGTACCCAAGAGCAATGCTCGCGAACATTAGCTATTTCACACAGATAAGGATTCAACCCGGCTTCCGCACAGGCCCTCCGAAAGGTAGGTTCATGCATTCGCGGAGAACACGCAGCAACTACAACGCCATCCAATCCGTATTCTTTAATGGCATTCTTTATCAAAGTCTGTCCCGGATCAGAACACATATATTTATAATCAATGGCATAGGCAACGCCTTCCATTTCTTTTGCCGCTTCGGCCACTTTTTCGCAGTCGACAGTTGCACTGATATTTTCACCGCAATGGCAGATAAAAACTCCTACTTTAGACATACTTCTACCTCCTTCAAATTTACAGCTACAAAATGACGACCCAGTCCCAACTCTTTGGGAGTCAGTCCGACAGCGAGTCCGATAGCTTGTGTGATATAAAGAACCGGTATGGTCACAGGTTTTGCCAGATAGTTATTGATAGCAGGACGACGCATATCCAGATTGGAATGGCACATCGGACAAGCTACAACCACAGCTTCTGCTCCCCGGTCGTCAGCATCTTTTAGTATATTTCCGGAAAGACGTCCTACCAGGTCTGTACGGGAAACGGATAAACCGGCACCGCAACACTCTGTTTTAAAAGCCCAGTCAATAGGAGTCGCCCCAATCAGAGACATGATTTTATCCATGCTTTGCGGATCTTCCAGACGGTCGAAGTTTAATATTTTATGGGGACGCACCAACAAGCAACCGTAGTAACAAGCCACTTGATGAGCGAACGGACGTACTATTTTCTCTTTTAATGTATCCAGCATGTATTTCTCTATCATCTGGAGGACATTCAATATTTTCACATTTCCAAGGTAACGCATTCCAACTGTAGTCAGTATTTCATCCTTCAATACTTCATTGTTCATTAATTCGTGTTGAGCAACACTCAAACGATTGTAACAGGAAGCACAGGGGACAACAATTTCTTGAAATCCCTGTTGTTCCGCCAATGCCAGCACACGGGTGGGTAAGGCAAGAGACAATTCTCTACTCATGGAGTGAGCTGCCGTTGCACCGCAACAGTTCCAGTCTTTCAACTCGATCAGTTCGAGTCCCATCACCTGTGCCAGTGCTTTGACTGATTCATTGTATTCACGAGAAGTTCCGTTTAGCGAACATCCTGGATAGAAACCTATTTTCATAGCTACTTTTGAGTCTTTTCAATGGTTTGTGCAAATATCTTTTTGATCTTATTCTCATCTTTTACCCGTTCCGGAAGAAGGTTGAGTTTCCCTTTGACAAACATAACAGGAGCTACATTCAAATCCTGTGTCAAACGTAAGGTACGGACTTTAAACCCTGCAACCAATCCGACTTCGTAGAGCCTTCCCGTTCTTTTCACTGATTCGAGAAAAGCGGAGTGAAAAGCTACGACAGGACGTGATTCTTTATTGATGCATCCTTCTTTACGGGATCTCTCACGCAGATAGTCCATTACTTCAGGAATGTTGATCTCTTTAGGACACCGGGCAATACAGTTTTCGCAACTCAAGCAAATCCAAATGGCATTGGAACTTAACACACGACGGTCATTTTGAGCATTTTTTGTCTGCAACAACCGGAGAATATAGCTGGGAGCATAATCCATCTCCTCTGACAACACACATCCGGCCGTACACTTACCACACTGGTAGCAATAAGACACATCAATACCCGTCTTTTGTTCCAAGTCACAGGAAATACATTCTTTGTTTTCCATGTTGACATGAATAAAATAGATAATAAATAAAATAAAGGAAAAAGTGGCAGAGAGGGATCAGAATAATAGGCACACCACACCCTACCTAAAGATAAGAATTGGGTCTAAATGAGAATATGCGCCAATGTATAGACGTAATACTTACACGAATATTTAGTGTAATTAACATTAAGGCCGGTATGCCCCAAACGGTTCTCCGGAAGCAGAACATTCAGAGAGCTCAATATCTGTATAATGACAGTATTGGTATTGAACTTCAGGTTCTTGAAAGGAACAATGCTTCTCGGAAAAGAAATATTGTCAAAAATGCAGTCACTAACCTTACAATTGGATGTCTCGTCAACAAACTGCGAATGAGAATCTTTACCTGGCTTGTCGAAGCCGGCAGAAGAAACGCAACAGCATGACACTGCTTCATATCGCATGTCATTAGACGAGGTTTCAGTTTTTTTCTGAAATCCCTGCAATTCTTTATTGGAAACATTACTAAATCCCAATACCAGAAATGCACATGCTAATATGCAAAAAATGTACTTAGTCATAATTTGCTGCAAACGTAATCATTCTTTTCCGAAAAAAAGCATTAAGGGCAAGAATTAACGATTATTCATACAGACTCTTTCCTACAAACCATGTACAACTTTCATCAATTGCTCACCTAAACCGATTGTATATCCTTGAGAAACAAAGACTACCCTATTAAATGTATCTGCAATAATAAATACCGGCAAAATGGAATTGTTCAAGTTCATAGCCCGCACAATTTCCTTGCGGATGCTATCATCAATATCAATACCGTAAGTGATGGTCGACGGAAGTCCTTTGAATTCGTCGGCATTAAATTTCTTGTATTGTTCTTCCGAAGGAAAAAGAAAGACCATCTTACGCCCCCATTGTTCGAAGTCATTGCCCAAAGCGGCTATATCTCTTAGTGCATGATTGGTAGGTTCCTGTCCTACCCCAAGCACAGCTACTACAAAATAGCCACGCCCGCAGGTTTGCAGAATACTCTGTTTTGACAAAGATATCACTTTCTCTCCTATTCCCTCCACCGGTGCAAAAAGCGATTCGGAATTGAAATTACCGATAACAGCCACTTTTTCTCCGGATTCACGCAAATGATAAGGTACTTTGGTCGCTACAGGTTTGAATTCGTCTTTCTGTGCAGGTAATACAAAAGAAGAAATTCTCGCCAACACACCTCCATCAGCAAGCCTTGTGCCAGTAACCAACAAGTAATATCCGGTATCCAATGTCCCTATATATCGCAACTCGGGATGTTCTTCGTCACAGCTAATCAATTCTGGTCTGCCCTCCCGCAACCTGGAAATGGTAAACTTATTATAATACTTTACTCTCTTATCATCACGAGCAATTGCCTTACCGTCCTCATAAAAACGATAAATGCCTCTGGATGCCTCCACTTCTTCTTGTTTATCGAAATCAACTTCCACATATCTATTATCCCCCCATTCATCCTTTTCAGGATCCATATAGCTTATGCGTCCATCCATCTTTCTCATATCAGCAGCAATATTCAGGCTACGCGCCAAAGCCACAAAGAAAATATCCCGTGAAAATGAATCCGCCACCTTCGCACGCCAAACCCCTTCCGGAGAAATAGGAATACGCAGAAAGTTATTTTCCTCATCAATCGTAATATTACGGTTTACCCATTCAACTAAAGCTTGCGGATGATTTCGAAAGGTATCTATTTCCGTTTCGGAGAACTTAGACTGAAAGAACGATTTATAAGGCGTCAATACCTCCGTTGAAATACGGGGAGCAAGTATGTCATAAATATCTCCAACCGAAGCATCCATACAGCGCAAGGAGGGTATAACACAATCATATAAATAGTTAGGAACATCTTTCGTATTCAATAAATGATCAATCAATACTTCATAAGGTACATCACGAAGATCTTTCTTAGTAAGCACAGACAACAAAGCCGCTCCTTTCATTAATTTTCCCTGTCGGTCTGCCTCATTCAGAAAACGAACCAATACATCATGATTTCCTCTTGATTCCACTAAGAAAGAAGCCAGTGCCTTCCTTACAAACGAACCTGATTTTCCCTTCAAACAGGCTATAATGGAATCAGCTTGTTCCGCAGTCGGGAAAGTAGCGACATAAGCATTGCGAATCGAATCCTCCTGCATCATTCTCCGGTCATTCTCCGCCCGCTGCTCTGGCGTTACTTCCGGTAAAATAGGATTCTCAACAGGAGGAACGATATCAATATCCTC
>OGOR01001530.1_pt1 | contig 12547 bp, 5 predicted proteins | sample 1552771 | NCBI WGS metagenome assembly OGOR01 (sample SAMEA2580124, study PRJEB22360) | human gut metagenome | biome: human gut; feature: human-associated habitat; material: faeces | place: Denmark | collected 2008/2010
TTTTCACATCACGGCTGTTCGTACCGATCATCACTTCAAAGTCGCCCGGTTCGGCTACCAGTTGCAAGTCATAGTTATAATATCTCAGCATTTCCGGAGCAATCTTGAAACGGACAATCTTCATCTCACCTGGTTGCAGGAATATCTTTTGGAAACCTTTCAGCTCTTTCACAGGGCGGGTACTGCTGCCTACGAGATCACGGATGTAGAGCTGTACCACTTCTGTGCCGGGCCATGTGCCGGTATTGGTAACTTCTACTGCTGCGGTCAGTGAGCCGGTCATGTCCATTGATGAATGACTCAGATCAATGTCGCTGTAAGAGAAGGTGGTGTAGGACAGTCCGTAGCCGAATGGGTAAAGCGGATCATTGTCCACATCCAGATAATTACTGCGGAACTTCTCAAACCATTTGCCTTCTTTCAACGGGCGTCCGGTATTCTTATGTGCGTAATAAAGAGGAATCTGTCCGACATTCTTCGGGAAAGTCATAGTGAGTTTACCACCCGGATTGACATAACCGAAGAGTGCGTCGCCAATGGCGTATGCAGCTTCACTGCCTCCGAACCACACGTTCAGAATAGCGGGTACATGTTCCTGTTCCCAAGTCAACGTAAGCGGACGGCCGGTGAATAATACCAGTACCACAGGCTTTCCTGTCTTTAACAGTTCCTTCAATAAGTTCTGTTGTACATCGGGGATATTCAGATTCGTACGGCTGCTGCTCTCGCCACTCATTTCCGAAGACTCTCCTAAAGCGGCAATGATTATGTCCGAATGGCGTGCTACATTGAGCGCCTCGTCCAACAGCTGTTGGTCTGTGCGGCCATCACGGTTCAGCGAACGGCCGAACATCGTTGCCCGTTCTTCGTATGCGGCGTCACTGATCAGGTTGCTCCCTTTGGCGTACATGATATTCGCTTTTCCTGCTGTCATCTCTTTCAGACCTTCCACCAATGAAGGAGAGCGGTCGAGTACGGCAGCCACACTCCATGTGCCGGGCATATTCGTCCGGCTGTTGGCGAGCGGACCGATTACGGCAATATTGCCTTTGGGGTTGAAAGGCAATAGCGGATTTCCGTTAGGGTTCCCGTCGGGGCTGTCGTTCTTTAATAAGACAAAGCTTTCTGCTGCAATCCTGCGGGCGGCTTCACGGTGGGCTTTGGTAAATATGTCACGTGCCGGACGTTTCGGGTCGCAATATTTATAAGGATTATCAAATAATCCAAGTTTATATTTGGCTTCCAGAATACGGCGGCAGGCTGTATTCAGTGTCTCCATCGAAACTTTTCCTTCCTGAACGGATTTCTTCAGTGTCCCTACAAAACCCTCGCTTACCATATCCATATCCACTCCGGCATTGATGGCACGGGCGGATACTGTCTGAAGATCGCCGATACCGTGGTCGATCATTTCGGAAATCCCCGTGTAGTCGGTTACAACAAAACCGTTGAAGCCCCATTGCCCGCGCAAAATATCGGTCATCAGCCATTTATTGGCGGTGGCAGGTATTCCGTCTACTTCGTTAAATGACGCCATCATACTGCCTACACCTGCTTCGACGGCAGCTTCGTAAGGCAACATATAGTCGTTGAACATTCGCTGGCGGCTCATGTCTACGGTGTTATAATCACGACCGGCTTCTCCTGCGCCATATAAGGCAAAGTGTTTCACGCAAGCCATGATTTCATCGTTCCGTTGCATATTCTTTCCTTGATAACCGCGTACCATCGCTTCGGCAATCATGGCTCCCAGAAACGGGTCTTCACCGCTACCTTCGGATACACGTCCCCAACGAGGGTCGCGTGAGACGTCCACCATCGGACTAAACGTCCATGAAATGCCGTCGGCACTGGCTTCTACAGCTGCAATACGGGCGGATTCTTCAATAGCGGACATATCCCAAGTGCAGGATAGGCCGAGCGGGATGGGAAACATGGTTTCATAACCATGAATAACGTCCATGCCGAACAACAATGGGATACCCAAGCGGGAACCTTCCACTGCCTGTTTCTGTACATCGCGTATTTTCTCTACTCCTTTTAGGTTGAACAGTCCTCCCACTTCGCCTTTTTTGATTTTGGCGGCAATATCACTGCTTTTGGCTTGACCGGTGGTAATCTCTCCGGTGACGGGAAGATTCAACTGTCCAATTTTTTCTTCCAAAGTCATTTGGTTCATCAGTACGTCGATGAAGCGATCCATATCCTGTGGAGACTTTTGTGCCGATACAGTCAGAAGACCTGTGGCAAACAATAGGATGAGTAAACTTAACTTTTTGTATATCATGTTATTATATTTATTTATAGATAATCCGGATTTTGTACCAATACTCCTTTTGACTTATCAATTTCCGTCTGCGGAAGTGGAAGCAAGGCGTTCTTATCCTGGTAATTTAATTTTCCTGCCGCGTGCAACACATCTTTGGCAATTCCCCAACGGACAAGGTCATAGAAACGGTCGAATTCCATTCCCAGTTCCACACGGCGTTCGTGACGGATGGCCTCGCGCAACTCTCCTTGATCGGTAGTTGTCACTTTGGGCAGTATATTGGCATTAGAACCTCTGGCACGTGCACGAACTTGCTCCAGGTAGTCGATAGCTTCTCCCGGAATTCCTTTTTCGTTGGCTGATTCGGCTCCCATCAATAATACATCCGCATAACGAATCAGACGAATGTTTACCCAAAAGCCCTTATTGCTATATTCTTTACGCAAAGCCGGGTCAGTGTATGCTTTCTTGTTGAAGTAGGCGCCTATCGCCGGAGAAACAGGAGATTCGCCGTAAGGCTCGTTCGTATTCTCCGGAGTGATGGGGTCGCTGTCCGAATGGCGGAAATAAAGCAGAGTGGCATTCTTACGCGGATCGCCCGGTTCGTATGCCTCCGCCATATGTTCGGTTGCCATGTTCCATCCCCAGCCTAAATCCCACTGATCGGCTCCACGAACACCTTGTACTTCGCAGAACTGGCTACCGATAATATCGCTTTGCGGTAGGGCCGCAGTAGCGGTACATTGCAGTTCGAATATGGAGCCGCTGTTATTTTCACCTTCGTCTGTGAATATCTTATTGTACGGGGTGTTCAGGTTATAAAGGCCTTTCTTGATTACGTCGGTGGAGGCGGTGTACATATTGTCCCAATCGTTACGCATCATGTAGGTACGCGCGTGTAAAGAACGTGCAGCTCCCCAAGTCAGCCGTCCTGTATAATCGGAACTCCATGTTTCAGGCAATGACTCTTCCGCTGTTTTCAGGTCGCGGTCTATTTGCTCGTATATCTTATCAGCGGTCGTTTTCGGAATATTGGCCTCCGAAGCGTCGTTGATTTTATAAGTCACCAAAGGCACTTCACCGAAGGCTCTTACTAGATTGAAGTAACAATAAGCACGGAAGAAGGAGGCTTCTCCTTTATTGATGATGTCTTCGCTTTCCGTCTGTCCCGTTGTTTCCTTTTCGGCGATAGCGTTGAGAATGTCATTACATTGATAGATGATGGCGTAATTTTTGCCCCAATAAGCACCTAGCTGACCATTGGAAGGAGTGTAGATGAAGTCGTCGTACATTTCGGCCACATCGGAACCGTCGCTGGCAAGACTTCCTTTCTCCGCATCTTCGGAGCGGAAACTGTGGATGGCGAAGGCGGGTGTACCGGAGGTTACGTCGAAGCTACGCATCATGGTGTATACATTATAGATCTTACCGTTCACTAGTGCGTTCGGATTGTCATCTTCTGTGAACTGTCCTTGCGGACTACGGTCCAGAAAGTCGCTGCAACTGCTCAGAAGCAGTGTGGTAGCGGCAATAAAGGTTGAAAATATATATTTATCCAGTTTCATACAGTTATCGTTTTAAAAGGTTAAGTTGATTCCGAAGGTGTAGACTGCCGGTACGGGATAACTGCCGTTGTCCACTCCGAATGCGGTGGCGGTACCACCCAGCTCGGGAGTATAGCCGGTGTTATGTTTCCATGTCTTCAGGTTCTGAATGTTGACATAGACTTTCAGGGCTTGCAGACGTATCTTTGCGAGCAGGCTCTTGTCGAAAGAGTATGCCAACTGTACGTTACGGATACGGAAGAACTTGCCGTCTTCGATGTAGTATTCAGAATTCAACGTATTGATGGAATGTTTGGAGTTCAATAACGGTTGGCTGTTGGATGTTCCTTCTCCGTGCCAGCGGTCCATGCGTTGTGCCAGATAGTTGAACTGGGCAAAGTTATAGTTGTCCCATGTACGGAAGATCTGGTTTCCGCCTTGTCCCATCATATCGATACCCAAAGACCAGTTCTTGTAATCCACGCCGAGCGAGAAACCGTAAGTGACATTCGGTGTCGGATCACCTATCATGGTACGGTCTGCGGGAGTGATCTTTCCGTCGTTATTGACGTCGGCGAATTTCAAGTCACCGGGAGTAACTGTAGCAAGTGTATTCTCAGGAGACGATTTGATATCGGTTTCCGATTGATAGACTCCCGCTACCTTATAGCCATAGAAGTATCCGATAGGATAACCTGCCATTGTGTAACTTTGCTGTTTATCTCCGGCAATGATGGAATAACCATCTTGAACAAGGCTTTTTACTTTATTCTTGATTGTAGTAAGGTTGGCGCTGACGGAATATCCCCATTCACCGATCTGGTCGCGCCAGGTGATTGCCATTTCCACACCTTTATTCTGAATCCGTCCCAAGTTACCGATACCGGGCATTGTTCCGGAGATTCCGGGAACTTCAGCAAGCAAATCTTTAGTGTTCTTCATATAATACACACCTTCGAAATGCAAGCGGTTGCGAAGCATATTCGTTTCAAATCCGGCTTCCCATGCCTCTACTTTTTCCCAGCGGAGGGTAGGATTAGGCAAATAGGCAAGTTGATATCCCGGATAAATGATGGACGGCTTACCGAATACGGCCGAATAGGCATTGGTCAATAGCGGTTCGGCAGGATAGGCCTTGTCCAGATTCTGATTTCCCAATGTTCCGTAAGAGGCCTTAATCTTCAACATATCCAGCCACTTGATGTCCTTCATGAATTCTTCTTCGGTCATCAGCCAACCGCCACCTAGCGAGAAGAAATTCTGCCACTCATTGCCTGTATAAGAGAATGCGGAAGAACCGTCCCGACGGAATGACCCGTTGAACAGATATTTCCCTTTATAGTTGTAGATGACCCGTGCAAGCATAGACACGGTACTGCGTTCCCATTGGGTACTTCCATTGGTTGCCGTAGCGGCATCTCCGATACTGACGAACCATTTATCCGGATCGTCCGGAATCACAAGGCCTACTCCTTGTTTGCGCGCTCCATCCAGGCGGCTTAGTGAGTTATAATAAGTGGTAAAGCCGGCAGTGGCTGTCAGGTTATGATTGCCGTTGTCGAAACTGTTGGTATAGGTCAGCACATAGTCACTCTGTACTTTCGTCTCGTTTTCCTTGAACTGGCTGACTTCTGTTTTACCTGTTCCCAAAGTGGAAACATCTCCTTTGACGGTAGAGTCGTATACTTTTATGATAGGAGTATAGGTACGTCCGTTGTTGGAAGCGTAGTCCATAGAGAACGTCGCTTTGAAGGTAAAATGTTTCAGGAAGTCCACTTCGCCATAGACATTACCCGATGCGCGATAGTTTTCGGCTTTCGTTGTGTTCGCTTTTAAATCGACATCTACCATAGGGTTGTTGATCTGTGCTTTCTGAAAATTGGGCAAAGCGCTGTATAATCCATACTCGTCGTTATATACCGGAGCGATAGGAGTGGAGCGGAGAGCACCTAACACCTGTTTCGAGTCGGCAGGTAGAAGGCGTGCGCCGTTGAATTGGAAACCTACTTTCAGGAAGTCGGTGATTTTATAATCATTGCTGGCATTGATGGTCACCTTGCTGAATTTCTCATGTTCGATGTTGCCTTGTTCGTAAGAGTAGCCGACACCCAGATAGAAACTATGTTTGGGAGAAGCTCCTGTGATACTGATATTATTGTTCGTGATAAAGGCAGTCTGGAAGATTTCATCCTGCCAATCGGTGTTGGCGTCCCAGCCGGTGTAATCGAACGGGTCATCTTTCTGGTTGGCAAGCTGTTCGCTATACAGCTCTTTGAATTGCGGGCCATTGACTAATTTTACTTTGTCCACCACTTTCTTGAAGCCGAAAGAAGTATTTATATTGACCAAGGTCTGTCCTTCTTTTGCTTTCTTGGTGGTGATGATGATAACACCGTTTGCACCACGAACACCAAAGATGGCTAGGGACGACGGGTCTTTCAGAATCTCCATCGACTCGATATCTTCCGGATTAAGGAAGTTGATATTATCATTGAATAAACCGTCGACAATGTACAGCGGTTTATATCCATTGATGGAGTTTGTACCACGGATACGGATTTCCGGATCGGCTCCGGCTCGTCCTGAGTTTACAATCTGCACACCTGCCACTTTTCCCTGTAAGGAAGAAAGTGGGTTCATAGCCGGTTTATTGGCTATTTCTTCTCCTTTGACGTTGGTGATGGAACCTGTCAGATCTCTTTTCTTTGCACTACCGTATCCGATAACGACTGTTTCGGCTAGTACTTGCGAGTCTTCTTTTAGGGTGACGTTAATTATGCTTTGTGTTCCTACTTTGATACTCTGTGTAGTCATTCCCACGTATGAAAACACCAATACATCCTCCGGAGTGACGGAGATTGAATATTTACCGTCCATATCCGTAATGGTTCCGGTAGAAGTCCCTTGTACGAGTACCGATGCACCGATCAACGGCTCATTGGCGGCATCTGTTACCGTTCCTGTCACCGTCTTTGTTTGTGCAAAGGCAGAGATAGAACCTAGTAACAGGCAAGTGAGCATAATGAAGCCCTTTAGCCTGATGGCTTTTGTCTGAAGATGTTGTGAAAGTCTAGTCCTCATTGCATTAAATTTTTCCATTTGTTACTATTTAGGTTGAAGTATCTATTCTGTCGCCTGTCGGCGAAAGTAACAAAGGAAACAAACCAAACTCAAAAAAGATTATGAAAAAGGGAAGAATACTTGTTTTTAACAAAAAAGCCCTCAAGAAAAGTTCTTGAAGGCTGCTGTCTTTTAATGTGCGGATGATAGGACTCGAACCTACACGCCTCACGGCACCAGATCCTAAGTCTGGCGCGGCTACCAATTACGCCACATCCGCATGCGTCGCTTTTGTTTAGCGGTGCAAAGATAGGAAGATTTTCTGATTTAACAAATAATTCGGTAATAAAGTTATTCACTTAATATTTCAAATGCCCTTTCAATCAGTGCATCCTTCTTTTGTGATTCTGCATCTCCATGCTCTATTCCCTCTTCCAGAATCTTATCCATATTTACGTATACATCTGGCTCTATTCCATTTTCCAGAGGCTTTTTATACTTGTTAAAGTGAGGACTGGCTGAGAAGCGAACACTCCAACCATTGGGTAATTCTGAAGAGAAAGGTAGCCCGGAACCTCCTCCGGTTTGGTCACCTACCTGAAATATTCTTTGCTCTTCGTTATCGTTGTTTAGACTGTGCATGGCATTCACAAAATCGTTTGTGGCACTGTAGCAACGACGATTGGTAAGTAAAACCACTTTTTTCTGCCAACGGATGCTATTAGAGGGTTCCAGGTAGATCGGCTCCATTTCAGAAAAGTCATTATGTCCCGGACCGGTTTTGTGCTGGATATATCCGGTCAATGTCTTTTCGTTGGTGAAACGGGCGGCAATACGGGTGGAATTAGTCAGGTTTCCTCCTCCGTTGTCGCGTACATCAATGATTAATCCGTTGCAGAGCTTCAAATAATCGAGTACATGGTCTAAATTACCGTCTCCAACTCCGGCACTAAAACTTTCGTAGCGGATATAACCTATATTATTATCGAATATTTTATATTTCAAACCGGCAGATGTACGATAACCGGAACTGGCACTTCCCAAATAGTAATTGTATAAGATATCCTCTCTATAGTTCCAAGGATATCCTTGATACCAGGCATCGTAATATGAAATACGACTGGAGGAGGAGAGGTTGACGTGCCCGTCTTTCAACTCATATAGCATTTGACTTAGTATATCAAACAGGTCGTCATCCGAAATTCCGGGTTTCACCAGTTTTCCATACTTGTCGTGAACAGCGTCCCAATCAATGCCTTTCTCTTCCAGAAAACAATACCGTTCATCAATAATCTTCCATAGTTGCTCGAAGTTTCCTACAGGATCATTGGCATATTCCTCTTCCCTGATACATCCGGTCACTACCGGAAGACAACAGAGCAGCCAAAGCATTTGTCTAATATTATTTCTCATTCTTAATCTTGTATTAACTCTCAACTCTCAATTTTCAACTCTCAACTTAATAAGCTCTTACCGATGACGGTAGAACACTGGCTCCTTTTTTATTTCGGATGCGGTATAATTCTTTCACAAAGCCTACCATGAACACATGTGAGTAGGTGTGCGTCTTGATATTGTTTACATTGGACTGCTGCAAATCCGCCAGATAGCTGAAACGCATTTTAGTATATCCTATAGGGAAGTCGACGGAAAGCATTTGCCGTAGCGAAGGCTGGTTATGTAAAGAAGTGAATTTGATGACTCCTCCGGCATTTCCCAGCGAGAAAATCTCATAATAAGATTGTCCGTAATGGGGGGAAAACATGACTCCCATTACCGGCAAATTCACTTGATAGCGCAATACTACCGGATAACGTTTGATTTTCAGATGCCAGATAGCCATTCCCGATGCATCCAGATTGATATATGCCCGTGCCGAAGCCGGGTTGTTTGTGTTCCGAAGATTGTAGACAAAACCTCCGTTGGCGTCTATCAATCCTCCTGCCAACAGTTTGAAGTTCTCTGTCAGACGGAACTGATAATGGAGCCCGTAGTTCCAGTTCACCAACCCGGAGAATGTATTGTTATTGTCGACACGGTTATGTGTATAGCCGATATCCGCTTGGAAGAAATTCTGTACAGACACATTCCCATCAAAAAGTTTAGTCATACGGATTGTTTCGCGGGAAACACGGAAGTCGATTCCTTTGTATTCCTGAGGCGAAAGATAAGTGTCGAACACATTCGTAAATCCGACACCGTACATCGTTGCACGTGTTACATAACGGTGGATTTGCAGACTGTCTGTGTCTGTCGTCTGCGCTTGTAATCTTGTGCAAAGGGCGAACAGGATGCATCCTGCCAGCCCTAGATATAGTGTTTGTTTCTTCATCAGAATAATTTCATCTGCCCCGTGATTTCATCAATAATATCGCCTTCACTCTTGTCGCTGTCTGGATCCAGATTCTCCGGTTCTTCTTCCGGTTCCTTCTGGCTCTCTTGTACAGGCTCGGGGAAGCGGGTAGGTTCCAGCTCGTTAATAGTTTCCACTGCGTAGGTGGTGATACGTTTGCCTTTCGCTTTGAAACCTTTGACTGCGATAAATTCTTCGGCTTCAATCTCCAGCGGATCACGGAAGCTATCGTGTCCTCCGAATATAACTTCCAGGCGCGGATAGTACTCGTCCGTCAGCAGAATAAGGCGATTGTTCTTATTCTCTCCCAGATAGTTCTGCTTGCGGTTGGAACCTTCAAAGCAGAAACGTTTCAAATATGGATAATTCTGTTGGTCTGCATCATATAGTGCGGCAGTCCATACCTTGTTGGAATCGAACTTCTCGACAATACTTACATTATCTTCGTAATGGTTGCTCAGGTCGAAGTTGCTGGTATAGAAGTCACCGTTGTTCAAGACAACCAATATGGTATCCTCGCTTTGGAATTCTCCGAGATATTCTCCCCTTCCGTCGTAGTTGAGGCGGAGTATATCCCGATCAAACCAGACTTTACGTCCTCCGAGAGTAGAACCGCCTCTCTGTTTCAAGGCGATCTTATGCACCGGAAGCCGGGTGAGGATAATGCCTCGTGCCTGTCTTCCTTTGATACCTACTTCGCTAAAGTCCTGCTCAAAGATAATACGGCGGACACGCGGGTTCGGTTTCAGTGTCACCTTGATGATTTCGGCCTCCCCGTTCGGATTGGCACTGAAATAAGTGATACGTGAGTCCGGAGTTCCTTGAGTGACATCGTATTCACGGTCGCGGACAACGGAGGTTACAGCGAAGCGTTTGACATACGTTGTCCCTTCTTTTCCGTCACGGTAGGCCACGTTGTAAATCGTGCGCTTGTCGTTCTTCTTGAATACATTGACATAGAGCACGTTTTTACCGACAAACTTCTTATCGGCGACGGGAGTAACAATATATTTACCGTCGCGGAAGAAGATGATAACGTCGTCAATATCCGAACAGCATGCCACGAATTCATCTTTCTTCAAACTTGTTCCGATGAATCCTTCTTCACGGTTGATATAAAGTTTTTCGTTCGCTTCCACTACTTTGGCAGCTTCGATGGTGTCGAAGTTCCGGAGTTCCGTGCGGCGCGGGAAATTCTTGCCGTATTTGTTCTTCAGCATTTGATACCAGTTGACGGTATAATCTACGATGTGAGCCAGATGGTTATCAATCTCGGCAATTTCCTCTTTCATCTTGGCGATCAGTTCATCCGCCTTGTCTGAATTGAATTTCAGGATACGTCCCATTTTGATTTCCATCAGCTTGAGGATATCCTCTTTGGTCACTTCACGGATAAACTGCGGATAGTAAGGTGTCAGACGCTTGTCGATATGTTCGCAGGCTGCATCCATGTCTTTGGACTGCTCGAACTCTTTGTCTTTATAGATACGCTCTTCGATGAATATTTTTTCGAGTGAGGCGAAATGCAATGCTTCCAGTATTTCGCCTTTCTTGATTTCCAGTTCCTGCTTCAGTAAATCCAACGTGTTGTCTGCCGACTTTTTCAGTACTTTACTGATGGTTAGGAAATGTGGCTTGCTGTCATCAATGACACAACAGTTGGGGGAAATGCTTACTTCGCAATCAGTGAATGCATACAGTGCATCGATAGTCTTGTCCGAAGAAGTGCCGGGCGCAAGATGAACCAGTATCTCTACGTTGGCAGCCGTGTTGTCGTCTACCTTACGGATTTTGATCTTTCCTTTATCAACAGCTTTCAAGATAGAGTCGATCACTGTCGAAGTCGTCTTTCCGTATGGAATTTCTGTGATAGCAAGTGTTTTATTATCAATCTTAGTGATCTTGGCACGTACTTTCACCGCTCCGCCGCGTTCTCCGTCGTTGTATTTGGCTACGTCGATAGAACCTCCTGTCTGGAAATCAGGATACAATTGGAATTCCTCTCCACGCAGATAACTGATGGAGGCATCGCAAAGTTCGTTGAAGTTATGCGGTAGAATTTTGGAAGAAAGTCCCACGGCGATACCTTCCACACCTTGTGCCAGCAATAACGGGAATTTCACGGGAAGAGTGACCGGTTCTTTGTTTCGTCCGTCGTAAGAAAGTTTCCATTCAGTTGTTTTAGGATTGAAGACAACGTCCAGCGCAAACTTGGACAAGCGTGCTTCTATATAACGGGGAGCAGCGGCGCCGTCTCCGGTAAGGATATTACCCCAGTTACCCTGACAATCAATCAACAGGTCTTTCTGTCCCAACTGTACCAGGGCATCTCCGATAGAAGCATCACCGTGAGGGTGGAACTGCATGGTGTGTCCCACAATGTTAGCCACTTTGTTATATCGTCCGTCGTCCAGACGTTTCATGGAATGTAGGATACGGCGTTGTACCGGCTTCAAACCATCGTTGATATGAGGCACGGCACGTTCCAAAATAACGTACGAAGCATAGTCCAGAAACCAATTCTGGTACATGCCTGTTAACTGATGCTTTACGTTTTCGTCCCGCGTGTCCGCCGGTTTGTAGTCTGAATGTCCTTCCGTTATCTCGTTGATTTCGTCACTCATATATCAATCTTCGCTTTGCTTTAACAACAAATTATCTTCCTGAACATCAAAAAAGGGGATGTCCACGCAAAAATACGAAATAAATTCATATGAGGACGAAAAGAACTCACGTTTTTTATGATGCTGACAGCTTCAGTAATCCTTTGTTTTCTTGTGTAAACTTCCCGAAGACTTGACAAAGCCCTTTTTATGTTGTATATTTGTAGTCGGCTATCCAGCTTTAATTAAAACCTGAACCAATGAAAAAAGAATTGTTTTTTGCTGCATCTGATAGGAAGTATATGCCTTTAATTTGGTATGATATACTGACAATATAAAGAACGGAAGTCTGAGAAAACAGACTCTGTGAGACTCATTTATCATTGATGGGCTGCGAACTCTTAGCGGGTTTGCAGCCTTTTTTGTTGCATAAAATTAAAGATTAATCTTTGAAAAGGGGAATTTGAGTTTATAATAAACTGGGGGGACGTTTATAATAAACGATGCAGGAATTTATTAGAAACGTTTGTCTGGTTTATAAATAAAAGGTTGAAGTTTTTCATGGGAGCTTGGTCGGGGTGTTGCAGTATCTCTGCCACGGATGCGCTTATATGGTGAAATATGATAACATAAACTCTGTTCGCTTTATGATACAAAGAAGGAGCGTGTGTCAGAGTCAATAGTAACAAAATTCTCCTCCTTCAGGAAGGAGGAGTCC
>OGOR01001531.1_pt1 | contig 12542 bp, 7 predicted proteins | sample 1552771 | NCBI WGS metagenome assembly OGOR01 (sample SAMEA2580124, study PRJEB22360) | human gut metagenome | biome: human gut; feature: human-associated habitat; material: faeces | place: Denmark | collected 2008/2010
GTAAGGTTCTTCGCGTTGCTTCGAATTAAACCACATGCTCCACCGCTTGTGCGGGCCCCCGTCAATTCCTTTGAGTTTCATTCTTGCGAACGTACTACTCAGGCGGAGTACTTATTGCGTTAACTGCAGCACTGAGATTTGACTCCCAACACTTAGTACTCATCGTTTACGGCGTGGACTACTAGGGTATCTAATCCTATTTGCTCCCCACGCTTTCGTGCTTCAGTGTCAGAATCCAGACCAGACGGCCGCCTTCGCCACCGGTGTTCTTCCATATATCTACGCATTTTACCGCTACACATGGAGTTCCGCCGTCCTCTTCTGTTCTCTAGCGGATCAGTTTCCAGAGCCAGTACGGGTTGAGCCCATACCTTTTACTCCAGACTTGATCTGCCACCTACGCACCCTTTACGCCCAATCATTCCGGATAACGCTCGCCACCTACGTATTACCGCGGCTGCTGGCACGTAGTTAGCCGTGACTTTCTGGTAAGATACCATCACTCACTCATCATTCCCTATGAGTGCCGTTTTTCTCTTACAACAGAGCTTTACGATCCGAAGACCTTCCTCACTCACGCGGCATTGCTCGTTCAGGGTTCCCCCCATTGACGAAAATTCCCTACTGCTGCCTCCCGTAGGAGTTTGGGCCGTGTCTCAGTCCCAATGTGGCCGTCCGCCCTCTCAGGCCGGCTATGCATCGTCGCCTTGGTGGGCCGTTACCTCACCAACCAGCTAATGCACCGCAGGTCCATCCATGTTCATGGCCAAGGCCACTTTAATAGCAGTCAAATGCTTGTCTGCTACCTATCCGGTTTTAGCATCCGTTTCCAGAAGTTATCCCGGGCACATGGGCAGGTTACCTACGTGTTACTCACCCGTTCGCCACTAGATTCAGGAAAGCAAGCTTTCCTTCCTCTCGTTCGACTTGCATGTATTAGGCATGCCGCCAGCGTTCATCCTGAGCCAGGATCAAACTCTCCATTTGATTTAGCTCCTAGATGTCTCTGACATCTTTATTTCAATTCTTTGTTTGTTTCGAAATTGACGTTTTAGTTTGTATTTCTATTTCCTGTTCAGTTTTCAAAGATCATCTGCACCTCAGCAGTGCTCATCTATATTACCAAATACTTTTCGCTTCGTCAAATGTTTTTTATATTTTTTTTCATATTTTTTACTGTATACGCTTACAAAAAAATAGAGCCTTTCAACTCTATTTAAAATGTTCATAAGCAATACGATTGATATTTGCCATAACATCAGCACCTTTATCCCCTAAACTCGTTAAAACAACTATACTATATGATGTATTACATTCTACAAAACCAACACTATTTAAAGCATAATCATACATACCATACTTTTGAGGCATACTCAATTGTGTATCCCTATCTAGATATTCACCTGGTTCTGCCTTTTCCATATTTTTAATCAAACCTTTATAGTCTTCTTTATGATCATATAAATAGGTCACCACATCATTCATTGTATTAGCCGTTGTAACATTATCCATTGTATAATAATTCTCACTGATAGAATCTGTATATTTTGTCATTGCTTCCTTATATTCTTTCCAGCCACCAAGATTTTCATATAAGATATGACCTGCATCATTATCAGAATATATTATTAAATCATTTAAAAGATCACTTAAAGGAACCTGACTACCGATACCATAATCTGAACTAATAACCCCTGCATCCTCATGCATATATCCACTATATGTAAACGTTGAATCTAATGTATACTCACCCTCATTTACTTTATCATAATATAGCATTGCCAAAGGTAATTTATAAATACTCGCTGCAATAAACTCATCCTTCTCATTCATACTATATTTAATGTTATGTTCTAAATCCGTGATACAATATGCTACTCTTTCATGATCAATACCATTCTCTTGAAAATGCGCTTCTATATCTTTTTCCAAAGACATATCAATATATTGACTGTTATCATCATTTTCAACTTCCATATTTTGATCTTCTTCGATTTCCGTTAATCCTTGATACGCTTTTTTCTCTGTACCCTTCATCTCTACCACCAATACACAGAGTGCAATTAATAATGCAGATAATAGAGAAATAATAATAATTTTGTTTTTCTTATCCATGATAGACCCTTCCAAACTATGAAAAAGAGTCTATATAGACTCTTTAATATTTTAATGTTTAAAATGACGAACCCCTGTAAATACCATTGCGATGCCATGTTCATTACATTCATCAATTGAAAGTTGATCCTTAATAGATCCACCCGGCTGAATAATTGCAGTCACACCCGCTTTGATAGCTTCTTGAACTGTATCTGGCATCGGGAAGAAAGCGTCACTTGCCAATACAGAACCTTTCGCCTTTTCACCAGCCTGTTCAATCGCAATCTTAGCTGCACCAACACGGTTCATTTGTCCTGCACCAACACCAATTGTCATATCATCTTTTGCCAAGACAATCGCATTTGATTTTACGTGCTTAACAACTTTCCAACCAAACAACAATTGTTTGATTTCTTCTTCTGTAGGTTTACGATTTGTCACACATTTTAAATCATCCTCATTAATTGTATGCTGATCCATCTCTTGAACCAATAGACCATCATTAACATTTGTATATTTTAACGCGCTTGAAACAGATAAGCTAGTATCTAATTTCATTAATCGAATATTTTTCTTACGAGTCAAGATTTCCAACGCTTCCTCAGAGAAGTCTGGCGCAATAATGATTTCCAAGAAAATCTTAGATAATTTTTCTGCCAATCCCTTTTCAACCTTTGCGTTCAACGCTACGATACCACCAAAAATCGAAATTGAGTCAGCCTCATAAGCTTTATCCCAAGCCGCTTCAATATTTTCACCAATACCAACTCCACATGGATTCATGTGTTTAACACCTACAGCTGCATATTGACCTTCAAAATCTTTTAAGATTTCAATAGCTGCATTTCCATCCTGAATATTGTTGTAAGACAATTCTTTACCATGAAGCTGAGTCGCATTTGCCAAAGAATATTGTGGATTCATTCCTTTATAGAAAGCAGCCTTTTGATGAGGATTTTCACCATAACGCAAGTCTTGAACCTTATCAAAAGTAATTGTCATACTTTCTGGGAATTCTTCATGTGTTTTCTTCGTTAAATAATCTGCGATCATCGCATCATAGCGAGCTGTATGACGGAATACTTTTGCAGCTAAACGCTCACGCGTTTCCAATGTTGTTTCTTGGTTTTCTCTAATTTCTTCAAGAACTTTATCATAATCTTTTGGATCACAAAGAACTGGAATACTTTGATAGTTTTTAGAAGCACTACGAAGCATACTAGGACCACCAATATCAATATTTTCAATAATTTCTTCGTGTGTTACACCTGGTTTTAATACAGTTTCTTTAAAAGGATATAGATTCACACAAACCAAATCAATATACTCAATTCCTAATTCTTGTAATTGACGTACATGGTCTGGATTTGAACGGACACAAAGTAATGCACCATGAACTTTTGGATGTAAAGTTTTCACACGACCATCCATAATTTCTGGAAAACCAGTCACATCACTGATTCCAATTGGATGAATTCCAGCTGCCTCAAGGGCTTTTTTTGTTCCTCCAGTAGAAATGATTTCATATCCACAATCTACTAATCCTTGTACAAATTCAACTAAACCAGTTTTATCGGATACACTTACTAATGCTCGCTTCATTATTTTTCCTCCTCTATACTTTTTGCGACTTGTTCAATGACTTGCCAGAACAAATCATATTCCATCGCATGTACATGCGATTCTAATGTTTCAAGATCCCAAGATGGGTCGATTGCTACTCTTTCTTGACGAATAATAGGACCTGTATCTACACCTTCGTCTACGAAATGAACTGTAACTCCAGTTTGTGCTACTTTTGCCTCATACGCATCTGCAATACTATGAGCTCCTGGAAATTCAGGTAAATAAGCCGGATGTAAATTGATGATACGATTTGGATAAGCACTTAATAAAGTGTGTCCAATAAAACGCATATATCCACTTAACACAATCAAATCAACCTTTTTTTCTTTTAATACCTCTAAGATTGCCGCTTCATAACCCGCTTTACCATCATATCCCTTTGGATTAAAATAAAACTCTTCTACTCCATGATTACGCGCACGAACTCTAGCATACGCATTTTCTTTATCCGCAATCAAACATGCACAATTCACATGCAAAGAACCATCTTCAATATGTGACAAGATTGTTTCAAAGTTAGTACCTGAACCACTCGCAAATACCGCAATATTTACCATTGGACATCTACCTGTCCTGTTTCAGTTACTTTACCAACCACATAGCTAGGTTCATTGATTTCATTTAAGGCAACTTGAACTTTTTCAACATCTGCTGGATCTACAGCCATCACAAAGCCAAGTCCCATATTAAATACGTTGTACATTTCTTTCGTAGAAATATCTCCATTTTTTTGAATCAAATCAAAGATTGGAGGTTTTGGGAATGCCTTTGTATCAATTTCAACACCCATACCCTCTTTTAACATACGAGGTACGTTTTCATAGAATCCACCACCTGTGATGTGGCTGCAAGCTTTTAATGTAATACCCGATGCTTTAATATGCTTTAATGCTTTTACATAAATTTTTGTAGGAGCCAATAATGCCTCTCCTAAAGTTTTACCTAATTCATCATAATAAGTATTCAAAGATTCTTCTGTAATATCAAATACATTACGAACCAATGAGAAACCATTACTGTGAACACCTGTTGAAGGAAGTCCAATTAACACATCTCCTACATTTAGATCCTTACCAGTAATCATATCTTTTTTATCGCATACACCAACGGCAAAACCTGCTAAATCATAATCTTCTTCTGGCATTAAACCTGGATGTTCTGCCGTTTCTCCACCAATCAAAGCCGCTTCAGATTGTAAACAACCCTCAGACACACCCTTCACAATGTCCGCAATTTTTTCTGGAACATTCTTTCCACATGCGATGTAATCTAAGAAGAATAGTGGTTCTCCACCTGCACATGCGATATCATTCACACACATCGCAACGGCATCAATTCCAATTGTGTCATGCTTATTCATAACCATCGCAAGTTTAACTTTTGTACCACAACCATCTGTACCAGAAAGTAATACAGGCTCTTCCATATCTTTAATTTTAGATAATGAGAAAGCACCAGAGAAACCGCCAAGTCCTCCTAACACTTCTGGACGCATTGTTTTCTTAACATGCTCCTTAATCAATTCAACAGATTTATATCCTGCCTCTAAACTAACGCCTGCTGCTGCATAATGTTCTGCCATACTCTACTCCTTTACCTCATCTTTATAATCTTGTAAATCTTCTGGACATTCACCTGTACAACAAGCTAAACAGCTTGTTTCAGGCACACACTTTTTAAAGTCTTCAACACTTAAGAAACGCAATGAATCCACCTGGAACAATTGTTCCATTTCATCTACTGTATAGTTAAATGCCGCCAAATCTTTTTGTGCCGTTGAATCCGCTCCATATAAACAAGGATATTTCAACATTGGCGAAGCTATACGTAAGTGCACTTCTTTTGCGCCTGCCTCTTTTAATAATTGACAAATTCGACGTGATGTAAAACCTTTCACAACACTATCATCTACTAAATAAACTCTTTTATCTTTAACAACTGAACTGATCGCATTTAAACGAACACGCATACCTTGCATTCTTTGTTGTTCTGTCGGGCGAATAAATGTAGAACCAATATAACGGTTTTTAATCAATCCCGTTTCATATGGTACATTCAATGTTCTGGCAAAACTTGCAGCTGCACTTAAAGCTGAATCAGGAACACCGACAACGATATCCGCTTCAATATTCTCTTCTTTAGCTAAATAATAACCACATTGTTTTCTTACTTCATGAACCGTTAAACCATTATGAACACTATCCGGTCTAGAATAATATACATACTCTAAAGCACAAGCCTTCGTTTCTGTTTCTTCAATAATCTGACTAGACTTCATACCTTCGCAATTGAAACAAATCAATTCACCTGGATTTACTTCACGAATAAATTCTCCACCAAGAATTGGGAACGAACAAGTTTCGCTACTGATACAATATCCTTCATCTACCTTGGCAATATATAAAGAACGAATACCATGAGGATCTCTTACTACATACAAACTGTCTTTTGTGACGACCATGAATGTATAAGCACCACTCATCATACGACAAGCTTTCGCAATTTTTTCTTCAAAAGAACCTGGATTCAACTGAATCAAATGTGCTAACAATTCTGAATCACTTGTTCCTTGAAAGATCAATCCTTCATTTTCTAATTTTGTTCTTAAAGAAATCGCATTCGTGATCATCCCACTTGATACAACCGCAAAATATCTTTGGTGACTACGCACCATAATTGGCTGAACATTTTCTAATTGAGAATCATTTTTTGTTGCCATTCGAAGCTGACCAATCGCAATATTCCCCTCTAAAGAATTTAACGTATCTTGTTTTAAATTCTCCGACAATAAGCCTAATCCCTTCTTACAAACAACATTTTCTCCATCACTAATTGCTAATCCAACACCATCTTGTCCTCGATGCTGAATGGCATGCATTGCTAAATAGATATTCTGGGCAGCTTGTTCTACATTGAACAAGCCAACAATCCCAGAAGAATCTTGAACTACTTTTTTCAACGTCATTCTACTTCACCTGCTTGTGTGTAAAATAACGAACACCATTTGCGAAAATATCTTGGTCTTTATTTCCAGCAATATTCTGGAACAAGCCTTTTTCATAACGCTCACTGTGACCCATCTTACCAAAGATCTTACCGTCTTCAGAGAAGATACCTTCGATAGCCATGCTCGAACCATTTAAGTTGTCTTTTCCATCCATTGTTGGAACACCATTTTCATTTACATACTGTGTTGCAACCTGACCATTTTCAATTAACTTATTCAATACTTCTTCACTCGCAACAAATTTACCTTCACCATGACTAACAGCAACTGAATATACATTTCCAGCTTTCATACCTGCAAGCCAAGGAGAAGCATTACTTGTAATACGAGTACGTGCAATATGAGAAACGTGACGATTGATATTATTTCTAAATAATGTTGGATTTTCCGCATCCAATTTTTCAATATCACCATAAGGCAATAATCCAGATTTGATCAATGCCTGGAATCCATTACAGATACCTAAGATCAAACCATCATTTGTACGCATTGTATCAATTGCTTGCGCAATCTTTGGATTTCTTAATACATTCGCAATAAATTTACCTGAACCATCTGGTTCATCACCACTACTAAATCCACCAACAATCATTAAGATTTGTGCTGTACTAATTTCTTTTGCTAAAGTTTCGATACTCTTTTGAATGTTTTCTACAGTTAAGTTATTAAATACAACTTGTTTAACTTCTGCACCAGCACGTTCAAACTTAGCTGTTGTATCAAATTCACAGTTTTGTCCAGGGAAAATAGGAATAATTACTTTTGGTTTTTCCACAACAACCTTAGACATTGGTACTTCTGCATCATTTAATGGAGTTTCTAAAGTATCTTTTCCTTCATCCACGATCATTGGATATATTTCACTATAACGCTTTGTCCAAGCCTTTAATGCATCTTCAATTTCAACGGTTTCATCATTTAATACAATCTTAGAATCATCGTTTAAAATACCAATCAATTCTAAATGTTCATCTTGAATGCTTTCTGTAGCTTCCACGATCATTGAACCCAAATTGAATCCATATACATCTTCTTCTGTGTTGATCGCAACACCAACTTTAGATCCAAATGCCATTTTCGCAATAGTTGCACCTAGGCCACCAAATTTAATTGTGCTTGCCGCAACAATTTTCTTTTCTTGCATTAATTTATGAACCGTTTCAAAATTTTCCTTTAATTGTTCATAGTTTGGAACATTGTTTTTAACTGGTTTATGTTTTACCAAATATACATAGTCTCCAGGATTTTTAAATGAAGCCGAAACAATATCATCTGTTTTAGCTGTTGTTACCGCAAATGTAATCACTGTTGGTGGTACATGAATATCTTTATATGTTCCACTCATAGAGTCTTTTCCACCAATACTTGGTGTTTCAAATGCCAATTGAGCATCAATCAAACCTAATAAAGCTTCAAATGGTTGTCCCCATTTTTGTGCATCGACACCTAAATGTTCAAAATATTCCTGATTTGATAAACGACACTTCTTATAGTCAGCACCCAATGCTGTAATACGAGCTAATGCTTCAACAACTGAATAGCTAGCACCTAAATATGGAGAATATTTAGATACTTTTGGATCATATCCATATGTCATAACCGAACAAGTGTTTGTCATTCCATGCACTGGTAATTTTTGTACAGAACCTTCTTCAGGAGTCAATTGATATTTACCTCCAAAAGGCATCAACACTGTACTCTTACCAATAGAAGCATCAAACATTTCTGCCAAACCAATCTGACTTGCGACATTCGCATCTTGTAATACTGTATTTAAATCTGAGTTTACTGCATCAAATGGATGTTCATCATATTCATTTTCGCAAACGTCCACAATCTGGTGCTGACGAACACCGTTCGTATCCAAGAATGCACGAGACATATCAACAATTGTTTCACCGCGCCATTTCATGACTAAACGATTTGTATCTGTTACATCTGCAACTTTGATAGCTTCTAAGTTTTCTTTATATGCTTCTTCTTTGAATTTTTCAAAATCCTTAGCCTCGATACATACAGCCATACGCTCTTGTGATTCACTAATAGCTAATTCTGTACCATCTAAGCCTTGATATTTAACTGGAACCGCATCTAAGTTGATATTCAAACCATCTGCAAGTTCACCTACGGCAACACTAACTCCACCTGCTCCAAAGTCATTCGCCTTTTTAATTAATTTTGTACAAGTAGGATTTCTAAATAAACGCTGTAATTTACGTTCAATCAAAGCATTTCCCTTTTGAACTTCACTAGAACATTTTTCCAAACTTGTTTCATTATGTTCTTTACTAGAACCTGTAGCTCCACCGATTCCATCACGACCAGTAGCTCCACCAATCATAACGATAATATCGCCAGCTTCTGGTTTTTCACGTTTAACATGTGATTTAGGAGCCGCACCCACAACTGCACCAACTTCCATACGTTTCGCAACATAGCCATCATCATAAATTTCATCTACAAATGTAGTTGCCAAACCAATTTGGTTACCATAACTTGAATAACCTTGAGCAGCGGTTTTTGAAATCTTAGATTGAGGTAATTTGTGCTCTAATGTTTCACTAATTGGTTTTGTGATATCTCCAGCCCCTGTAATACGCATAGCTTGATATACATAGCTGCGTCCTGATAATGGATCACGAATAGCTCCCCCAATACATGTACTTGCTCCACCAAATGGTTCAATTTCTGTTGGGTGGTTATGTGTTTCATTTTTAAACATCAACAACCATTGTTCATCTTTTCCATCTACATCCACTGTAATTTCTACACTGCACGCATTGATTTCATCGGTAATCTCCATATCATCAAGTTTACCTTGTTTACGAAGATATTTACCTGCGATAGTAGCCATGTCCATCAATGTTTTTTCTTTACGATTTCCATGAACTTCCTGACGTAATTTTAAATATTTATCATAAGAAGCCTGTAACTCATCTGATAATGTATCCAAATGGAAACTTACATCATCTAATACAGTTTCAAAAGTAGTATGACGACAGTGATCTGACCAATATGTGTCTAACACACGTAGTTCAGTCATTGTGCAATCTCTTTTTTCTTCTTTTTCGAAGTAACGTTGAACATGCTCAATGTCCGCTTGAGACATGGCCAACCCTAAAGTCTGACGTAAAGAATCTAATTCTTCTTTACTCATTTTTGTAAATCCTTCTAATACAGGAACATCTTTTACTTCAACGTCCTGATCATCCACTAATACAGAAAGGTCTTTAACACGTGCTTCAACAGGGTTAACAATATAATGTGTGATTTTATTAAGTGTTTCTTCATCTACTGGGTTTGCGAACACTAATAAAGTACCTGAATGAATACGTACTGTTTGTTTGTTGTTCAAAAGCATCAAACATTGCATTGCACTGTCTGCTCTTTGATCATATTGACCTGGCAAAAATTCATATGCCAAATATGATTTACCTGTTAAATCTACAGAATCATATACATCATCTGTAACAACTTCGCTACAAACATTTTTCTTTAATAATTCAATATCATTTTCGTCAGCATCAAAAATATCATATAAATTGTATTTTGTAAGACCAAAATCTTCTTTTAAAGATAAAGATTGTCTTAATTCAGCCGCTAACGATTCACTTTCAACTTGAAACTGTTCTTTTTTATGAACAAAAATACGAGTATCCATTTCCTTCTCCTTATTCAACAATTGACTGTTCTAATACTTTTTGTGCTTGTTCTTTTTTAAACTCAACAATTTTATCCTGCAATGACTTATCATTTAGTCCGATCATCTGGCAAGCTAAAATAGCTGCATTTCTTGCCCCTGATTTTCCAATTGCGACAGTCGCAACAGGAACACCTTGAGGCATTTGTACTGTCGATAATAATGAATCCAATCCACCTAAAGCAGATGTCTGAATAGGGATTCCAATAACTGGCAACGGTGTAGAGCTAGCTAAAACTCCAGCTAAATGTGCTGCTCCTCCAGCTGCCGCAATAATAACCTGAATTCCACGTTCACACGCTGTCTTTGACAATTCCAAAACCGCTTCCGGCGTACGGTGAGCACTTAACACACGAACTTCATAGCCAACTTGAAAGTCGTCTAATTGTTTCATGCAGCCTTCCATACTAGGTAAGTCTGAACGAGAACCCATCACAATTAAAACACGCTTTGTTTCCATAAATGACCTTCCTTTCAAAACAAAAAAAAGCGCACCTATAGTAGGCACACTTAAAAAAGCAATTCTTCTCTATCAATTGTGGTAAATCTTCTTAAGACCATAAGTAAGACCTCCAAAATCAGAAAAACACTTCTGCAACATTATAATACCTAAAATCAACTTAAATGACAACCTATATTTCATGAAAGTTATGCTCTAGGCATAAACAATTTATATTTTCTTAAATCAAATATATAAACAATTGAACTCAATCCCCAAGTAATTGGATACAACCAATGCGTTAAATACAAGCTGTGTACGCTCTGTCCTATCGTCATTAAAGCAACCACACGAACAGCACACCAACATACAAGCATGACCACCATTGGCATTAAAGGACGTCCCAAACCTCTTAAAATACTAGAAACCACGTGTGAAAAGCCTAAAAGGACATAGAAAAAGGCACAAATTTTTGCACGATCTACTCCAATCGCAATTACTTCTGGATTTTGATTAAAGAAAGATATAAAAGTTGGCGCAAATAAGTAGATCAAAATACCCAAACATTCAATCATTAATAATGCAGCTGCAAGCCCAAATAAAATTCCCTTTCGAGAACGTTCACTTTGTCCTGCCCCTTCATTTTGTGATACAAACGTCGTAAGTGCCATCGAAAAAGAAATTTCAGGAAGGAAAATAAATCCTTCTACCTTTGAATATGCACCAATACCTGCAATAGCTGCTGCGCTAAATGAATTAATATACGACTGAATCATTACATTCGCAAAATCTATCACACAACCTTGTAATCCTGTTGGCAAGCCATAGATACAGATTTGTTTCAGGTTTTCAAAATCTAAAGATAAATGTAGCCATGAAACATGTAAAATACTCTCTTCTCTTGCCAATTGCACAGCACACAAAAACATACTCGCAAATTCAGAAATGATTGTTGCCCAGGCAGCACCGGCAACACCCATTTTAAACACAGCGATGAATATAATGTCTAATATCACATTCAATATCGAACTTACGATTAAATAATAAAGTGGATGTTTGGCATCACCTCCAGCACGAATGATACCCACAAGCATGTTATATAAGACTAAAGAAAAACCGCCTAAAAAATAAATCTTTAAATAAATAGAAGATAAGTCAAATACTTCTTGAGGAGATCCCATCCACATCAACATTTGATCAGTTAGTAAATAACCAATTCCAGTCATAATAAGTCCTAACAAGATACCAAATGTAGCTGTTGTATATACCGCTTTTTTTGTTCTGTTCTCATCTTGAGCCCCTATCGCATTGGCAACAATGACACTTGCACCTGTCGCAAAACCGTTAAAAAAACCAACAATCAAGAAAACCAGCGACCCCACACTCGTAACAGCCGCTAATGCATTCTGTCCTAGAAAATTTCCAACAATCAACGCATCCACAGTATTGTAAAGTTGTTGAAAAAGATATCCAATAAATATAGGCACTGCATAGCCAATGATTTGTTTGGCAATACTTCCTTTTGTCATTAACTGAATTGAATCTTGTTTTGCCATAAAACCCTGGTATACAAGAAAAGCCTGCACCAACATAAGTTGATACAGGACTTTACGGGAAGAGTCAGAACGCTCGTGACTTTAGTCATGAGATGAATGACGTATGTAACAGTTTTT